>Ga0187815_10000455_pt1 | contig 19742 bp, 18 predicted proteins | sample NC_S_5_FD_132962 | JGI IMG/M metagenome (GOLD analysis project Ga0187815, IMG submission 132962) | Wetland sediment microbial communities from Neuse River Estuary, North Carolina, USA - ASW-S_5 | ecosystem: Environmental > Aquatic > Freshwater > Wetlands > Sediment | place: USA: North Carolina...
CAAGAGACTGATCGCCATCAAGGGCACACCCGCGCTGCTCAAGGCCCTCCAGCCCTATCCAGGGTGAGGGGCCCCTTCGCCTCCAACTCCAACGCCCGACGTTCTTGCACAGCCTGGAAAGCCCGGACCCATACTCCGTGCTGCTGATGGCGTCGCACGGTGCTTGTTGCGACCACCTCCATCCACTAGAACCAACTGTGGTTATGGGTCCCGGCTTTCGCCGGGACGACAGCTCTTTTGTGGTGACAGCGTGAGCAACACGAACAGTTTGAAAAACATCACCGGCACCGTCGTGCTGGCAGGCGCGGGCAAGATGGGCGGCGCGATGCTGACGGGCTGGCTGGCCGGCGGCCTTGATGCTAGGCGCGTCGTGGTCGTCGAGCCCTCTGCCTCCGACGAGATCAAGGCGCTCGCGGCCAAGGGCGTGCGGCTCAATCCGGAAGAGAAGACCACCGCCGAGACGCTGGTGATGGCGGTGAAGCCGCAGACGTTCCGCGAGGCGGGACCGATGCTGAAACCATTTGTCGGCGCTTGCACGCTGGTGGTCTCGATCATGGCGGGCACCAAGATCGCCGCGCTCGAAGAAGTCTGCGGCGGCATGGTGGTGCGCGCGATGCCGAATACGCCCGCCGCGATCGGACGCGGCATCACCGTGGCGGTGCCGGCATCGAACGTCAGCGCCGCGCAGCGCGCAACGGCCGACGCGCTGCTGCGCGCCACCGGTTCTGTGGAGTGGGTCGAAGACGAGAAGCTGATGGATGCGGTGACCGCCGTGTCCGGCTCCGGCCCCGCTTACGTCTTCCTGCTCGCGGAAGAACTCGCCCGCGCCGGCGTCGAGGCCGGATTGCCGGCCGAGCTTGCGACCAAACTCGCGCGCGAGACGGTGGCGGGCTCCGGCGAGCTGCTGCATCGCTCCGATCTGCCGGCGGCGACCTTGCGCCAGAACGTCACCTCGCCCGGCGGCACCACGGCCGCCGCGCTGGAAGTGCTGATGGGTCATGATGGGTTGCAGCAACTGATGATCCGCGCCATCGCCGCAGCGACGAAACGTTCGATCGAACTGGCAAAGTAGTCACCCCTCATGGTGAGGAGGCGCGCAGCGCCGTCTCGAACCATGAGGCCCCGATCTCGCCCGCGGCCATCCTTCGAGACGCGCGCGATGCGCGCTCCTCAGGATGAGGATCGGAATAAGTAACTAGGACTTGCCAAGCCGCGCGGTGAACTTCGCCACATTGATCAAACCGCGTCCGTGCTGGCCCTCGCCGAGCTTGCGCTCGCCTTCGAAGGCGGCAACCTCGAAGCGGATGACACGGCGCTCCACCGCGATCACCTTCGCGGTGGAGCGCACGGTGGCGCCGACCAGCGCGGCGGCGAGATGGCGAACATTGACCTCGGTGCCGACCGTGACCCAGCCCGGCTGCAACTGGCTGCGGATGGCATCACCCGAAGCCAGCTCCATTTCCAAAATCATCATCGGCGTCGCATAGACCATGGGCATGCCCGGCACGAAATGCCCGACCGTGCGCTCCGCCGGCACGACAAGGATGCGCTCGGCGCTCATACCGATTTTGATGAACTCGCGTGCGTCCATGAAGTCCATCCACGAACATCGGCGTCGTCCCGGCCTTGTGCGCAATTGCGCACTGGAGCCGGGACCCATAACCACCGATGTCAGAAATTCAGCAAGGCCGGACCTCCAGCCTGCCATAACCACAAAGAGCTGTGGTTATGGGCCCCGGCCTTCGCCGGGGCGACAGCTACTTCGGGGCGATAGCTACTTCTTCGCTGCGGCCGCGCGCTCGATGAAGGTCTTGCCGCCCTTCATCTTGTTGTTGTGCGGCGCCTCGTTGATCTGGATCACCACCGCTTCCGGATCGACCTTGGCGTGTTTCACGATCGAATTGGTGATGTCGAGCATGATGGCTTTCTTCTGCTCGTCGGTGCGGCCGGCAGCCATGCTGATGGTGACCTCAGGCATTGTGTTCTCTCCCTCGTTATTCTTGTCATGGCCGGCTTGCCCGGCCAACTTCCGAATGGGCCCATCAAACAAGACGCCGATGCCCGCGACAAGCCCGGGCATGACGCCCCACGCGAATGGCTAACCCCACCTCACGTCATGCCGCGCCAGCACTTCGCGCACCTTGGCGACGATTTCCTCTTCCCTGCACGAGAACTGCGCCGGCCGCGTCTCCCGCCATTCCTGGTTGGAGGCGATCGCGGCCGCCGCCTTGGCGCCCTCGATCAGGTCCTTGATCTGCACCTCGCCGCGCGCCTTCTCGTCCGAGCCCTGGATGATGACGCAAGGGCTGTTGCGGCGGTCGGCATATTTGAGCTGGTTGCCCATGTTCTTGGGATTGCCGAGATAGAGCTCGGCGCGGATGTTGGCGTTGCGTAGTGCGGCGACCATCTTCTGGTAATCGGCGACACGGTCGCGGTCGAACACGGTGACGACTACGGGGCCGAATTCCGCGCGCGTGTCGAGCTTGCCGAGCAATGTCAGTGCCGCCTGCAGCCGCGACACACCGATGGAGAAACCGGTCGCCGGCACCGGCTCGCCGCGGAAGCGCGAGACGAGGCCATCGTAACGCCCGCCGCCGCCGACCGAGCCGAAGCGCACCGGGCGCCCCTTCTCGTCCTTGGTGTCGAGCAGGAGTTCTACTTCGTAGACGGGGCCGGTGTAGTATTCGAGGCCGCGGACGACCGAGGGATCGACGATTACCTGGTTGTAGTAGCCCGCGGCATCTACCAGCCGCGCGATCTCGACCAGTTCGTCCAGCCCTTCAAGCGCGATCTTGGAATCCGAGAAGGTCGCACGCAGCGTGTCCGATATCCGGCGCGCGACGTCGTATTCGCTTTCCTTCCGGTCGAGATCGCCGGCGAGCCGCTTCGCAATATCTGCATCGCCCGCATAGGCGAGCAGCGGCGGCTGCACGGCGGCGCGCGCATTCACAAACGTCTCGAGCTTTGCGATCTGCGCCTGCTCGAGCCCGGCGCCCTTGGTGAAGTCGCCGCTCTCGTCCTTGCGGCCGGGTCCGAGCAATTCGCGCACGCCCTGCTCCCCTAACCGGTCCAGCTTGTCGATCGCGCGCAGCACCGTCAGGCGCTTGCCGGCATTTTCGTCGCCGCCGATGCCGATCGACTCCATCACGCCATCGAGCACCTTGCGGTTATTCACCTTCACCACATAGGAGCCGCGCGGAATTCCCAGCGCCTCCATCGTGTCGGCGGCCATCATGCACATCTCGGCGTCGGCGGCCGGCGAGCCGCTTCCGACGGTGTCGGCGTCGAACTGCATGAACTGGCGGAAGCGGCCGGGGCCGGGCTTTTCGTTGCGGAACACGTAGCCGAAGCGATAGGAGCGATAGGGCTTGGGCAGCGTGTCGAAATTCTCCGCAACATAGCGCGCCAGCGGCGCGGTCAGGTCGTAACGCAACGAGATCCACTGCTCGTCATCGTCCTGGAACGAGAACACGCCCTCGTTCGGCCGGTCCTGGTCGGGCAGGAACTTGCCGAGCGCGTCGGTGTATTCGAAGGCCGGCGTCTCCACCGGCTCGAAGCCGTAGCGCTCATAGACCTCGCGGATCTTCTCGACCATCTGACGCGTGGCCGTGATCGCGGCCGGGCCACGATCTTCCAGCCCGCGCGGCAGGCGGGCTTTGAGTTTCTGCGGTTTTCTGGGTTTGTCCTTCATGGGCGGCGTTGGTACCAGCCAAGGCGCGAGGCGGCAACCGCTCGTTACTTCCCTTCTCCCCTTGTGGGAGAAGGTGGCGCGAAGCGCCGGATGAGGGGTCTCTATCCGCGGATACGGGCGTGTGAAAACGAGGGATGTCACTCGCGGAGACAGACCCCTCACCCCGCTTCGCTGCGCGAAGCGACCCTCTCCCACAAGCAAGGGGAGAGGGTAAGAAGTGGCTCCTCAGAAAACCTTCCTGATCCAGTTATGCGGGTCGTTGGTGCGGCCGTACTGGATGTCGACCAACTGCTTGCGCAGGCCCATGGCGATGGGACCGGCGGCGCCGCCGTTGATGAGAAAATCGCCGCTGGCGGAGCGTACCTTGCCGATCGGCGAGATCACGGCCGCGGTGCCGCAGGCGAACGCCTCCTTCAGCTTGCCGCTGGCGGCGTCCGCGCGCCACTGCTCGATCGAGTAAGCTTCCTCGCGCACCTGCCTGCCGGCATCCCTGGCAAGCTTGATGATGGAGTCGCGGGTGATGCCCGGCAGGATCGTGCCGAGCGGCGGCGTCAGCAGCGAGCCGTCGTCGAACACAAAGAACACGTTCATGCCGCCGAGCTCCTCGATATAGCGGCGCTCGACCGCATCGAGGAAGACGACCTGGTCGCAGCCATGCTCGATCGCCTCGGCCTGCGCGCGCAGGCTCGCGGCATAGTTGCCGCCGCATTTGACGGCGCCGGTGCCGCCGATCGCGGCGCGCGTGTAATTCTCCGACACCCAGATCGACACCGGGGCGGGCCCGCCCTTGAAATAGGAGCCGACGGACGAGGCGATGACGGCGAAGATGTATTCCGACGAAGGCTTCACGCCGAGGAAGACCTCGCTCGCGATCATGAAAGGCCGCAAATAGAGACTGCCCTCGCCGCCGGGGATCCAGGCGCGATCGATGCGCACGAGCTGCTCGACCGCATCGATGAACAGGGATTCCGGCACCTGCGCCATGGCCATGCGGTCGGCCGAATCCTTGAAGCGCCTGGCATTGGCGTCGGGACGGAACAGGTTCACGCCGCCGTCGTCGCGCTTGTAGGCCTTCAGCCCCTCGAAGATCTCCTGCGCGTAGTGCAGCACGGCCATCGCCGGATCGAGCGGGAAATTGGCGCGCGCTTCGACGCGCGCGTCATGCCAGCCCTTGGCCTGGGAGTAGCGCACGATCGCCATGTGATCGGTGAAAACCCGGCCGAAGCCGGGGTCCACCAGTTTTGCCGCGCGGTCCTTCTCGGACGTCGGATTCGACGTCGGCAGGATTTCGAATTTGGGACTCATTGCCTCGCTTCCTGTCGGAACGGGCGCCGGCCTGCTGGCCAAAGAAACCGCCATGGGTTTTCTCCCGGATGGGCGCCGATATACGGTACGCCGCTGTTGGTTCGCCGGGCCTCGCCACCCCCGTCTCGCGGCGGGTTACCACAGCCGCACATCGATAGGACATGCTTTTGCGGGATTGCGAAGTCCAGTATGTTTGCCGATATGCCACTCGACAATCGCACGGTAGACCAATTCGCCGGCCTCAGCCGCCATCGCTGGCTATCTCAGGCCGCCTCGAAGGCTGTTGCTGACGAAACGACATAATGTTTCGTCATGAACGGGCAGTTTTGTAACATTGAACCCAAGATATGTCAACATGGCTGACGTAAATTTCCAAAGAGCCTCGGCCCAGCCCGATTCGCGGGGCGCGGAGGCCTCCTCCGGCGCCGCCCGTGCGGGTGAATTGCGCTGGGATATCATCGAGCTCCTGTTCTTCGCCTACCGCGACTTCGTGGGCGATGCCGACCATGAGCTCGAGGCGTTCGGCTTTGGCCGGGCTCATCACCGGGTGCTGCATTTCGTCCACCGTTATCCCGGCCTGAAAGTCGCCGATCTCCTGGACGTGCTGCGCATCACCAAGCAGTCGCTGGGACGCGTGCTCAAGCAATTGCTCGACGAAGGCTACATCATCCAGAAGACCGGCAATAACGATCGAAGGCAGCGCCTGCTCTACGCCACCCCCAAGGGCGAGGCGCTGGTGGGCAAACTCGCGGGGCTGCAGACCGACCGCATCAACCGTGCGATCACCGACATCGGCTCGGCCGGCACCGACACGGTGCGTCAGTTTCTGCGCGCGATGATCGACCGCGACGATCCCGACAAGGTGCTGGAGACGATCTTCGGCAGCGGCAAGCCGGCGGCGAAACCATGAACCCGAGTGCAATAATGGCCGCAGCGCAGCCACCGGCGCAGCCGGCCGACGATGCCCCGCATGTGCTGCTGGTGGACGACGACCGCCGCATCCGCGATCTCTTGTCGCGCTTCCTCGCCGGCGAAGGCTACCGCGTCACCACGGCGTCGAGCGCCAGCGATGCGCGCGCGAAACTGCTCGGACTGCATTTCGATCTTCTGATCCTCGACGTGATGATGCCCGGCGAAACCGGTTTCGATCTCGCGCGCTTCATCCGGCAATCTTCCGCCGTGCCGATCATCATGCTGACCGCGCGCTCGGAATCGGAGGCCCGCATCGAGGGCCTGCAGATCGGCGCCGACGATTACGTGGCCAAGCCGTTCGAGCCGCGCGAGCTGGTGCTGCGGATCGGCAATATCCTCAAGCGCAGCGCGCCGCCACAGGTCGCCGCACTGGAGCAGGTCGCATTCGGGCCTTACCTGTTTCATCTCGAGCGCGGCGAATTGCGCCAGGGCGAGGAGATCGTCCACCTCACCGACCGCGAGCGCGAGATGCTGCGTATCCTCAGCGCAGCGCCCGGCGAAACCGTGCCGCGCGCGGCATTGACCTCCGGCGGCACCGTGAACGAGCGCGCCGTCGACGTGCAGATCAACCGCCTGCGGCGCAAGATCGAGCACGACCCGGCCAATCCGCTGTTCCTGCAGGCGGTGCGCGGCATCGGCTATCGCCTGGTCGCATCGCCCTGAGCGATCCAAGAATGAGCACGCTCGACACCGGCCTCAACCTGATCCGCACCGCCTCGCAGCGCGTCTCTGCGGTGAACGACCGGATGAGCGGCAAGCTCAAGAGCTGGATGCCGACCGGCCTCTATGCCCGCGCGCTCCTGATCATGATCGTACCGATGGTGGTGCTGCAGTCGGTGGTGGCGTTCGTATTCATGGAGCGGCACTGGAACACGGTGACGCGGCGCCTCTCGGCCGCGGTCGTGCAGGACATCGCCACGCTGATCGACGTCTATAAGGTCTATCCGCAGGACAAGGACCGCACGCAGCTGCGCCGCATCGCGCAGCAGCGTCTCGGTCTCGTGGTGGATTTCCTGCCCGCCGGCGACATGCCGCCGCCCGGCCCGAAGCCGTTCTTCTCGCTGCTCGACCAGACGCTGTCGGTGCAGCTCGGCCGCCAGATCGCGCGACCGTTCTGGATCGACACGGTCGGCAAGTCCAACCTGGTGGAAATCCGCATTGCGCTCGACGATGCCGTAATGCGCGTGTTCGCACAGCGTAGCGCCGCCTACGCCTCCAATTCGGAAATCTTCCTGTTCTGGATGGTCGGCACCTCGTCGATCCTCCTGATCGTCGCCGTGCTGTTCCTGCGCAACCAGATCCGCCCCATCCTGCGCCTGGCGGACGCCGCCGAAAGTTTCGGCAAGGGCCGCGAGGCGCCGAACTTCCGGCCGCGCGGCGCGCGCGAGGTGCGGCGCGCGGCGCAGGCGTTTTTGGAGATGAAAGGCCGCATCGAGCGCTCGATCGAGCAGCGCACCGCGATGCTGGCCGGCGTCAGCCACGATTTGCGCACCATCCTCACCCGCTTCAAGCTGGAGCTGGCGCTGATCGGCGACAGTCCCGAGGTCGACGCCATGCGCAAGGACGTCGACGAGATGAGCGCGATGCTGGAGGCGTATCTGGCCTTTGCGCGCGGCGATTCCGGCGAGCACGCGCAGCCGACCGACATGGCGGCGGCGCTGGAGGAATTGCGCAGCGATGCCGAACGCCATGGCCACAAGGCGACCGTCGCCTTCCGCGGCCTGCCTGTCGTCACGGTGAAGCCGGCGGCGTTCAAGCGCTGCCTCGCCAATCTCGTCGGCAATGCAGCGCGGCATGGCGATGCGATCGCCATCACCGGCCACAGGGATCACCGCTATCTGACCGTCACCATCGATGACGACGGTCCGGGCATCCCGCCCGACATGCGCGAAGAGGTGTTCAAGCCGTTCCTGCGGCTCGACGACGCGCGCAACCAGGACGAAGGCGGCACCGGCCTTGGCCTGGCCATCGCCCGCGACATCGCCCGCTCCCACGGCGGCGACATCACGCTCGGCGACAGCCCGATGGGCGGCCTGCGTGCGACGGTGCGGATTCCCGTTTAGGGGCTCTCGCGGCCACGTCAGAAGCGGCCCTCTCCGAGGAGAAGATCGTCGAGCGCGCTGTGATCGATCACGAAAGGCCGGTTGGGCTTTGTCATTATGATGCGTCCGCGCTTCGCCGAGGGCCATGAGCTGTCGTCAAACCGCCCCATCGATGATATCCGATTTTCCCACGAAAGCAGTGTCGCGCCTGTGCGCAGCACGAACCAGGAAGGCGGGAGGACTGGCGAGCCATGGGAATGTCAGAAGATAGATTGCCAACTGGCGGCTTTGCTCGCCTCGTCCCCGAGTTGGACGTGTTTGACTTGAAACAGAGCAAGAAGTTTTGGTGCAACATACTTGGTTTCCAGATCGCGTATCAGCGACCTGAAAATCGCTTCATGTACCTAGAGCTACAGGGAGCGCAGATCATGCTGAAGCAACAAAATGGAAACTGGGAAACCGGACCTCTCCAACGACCGCTGGGACGCGGGATCAACTTTCAGCTCTTCGTGGACTCCGTAGCTCCACTTCTCGATGCACTGAAATATGCGCAATGGCCTCTCTTCAGGGAGTGTCATGACGCCTGGTATCGGATCGCAGGTGGGGAGCGCGGGAACAGGCAATTCTTGGTGCAAGACCCCGATGGCTACCTCTTGCGTTTCGCACAGGACTTGGGAAGGAGGTAATCTCATCGAACTGTGCTTTCGTAGCGCGGGCGCGTCGAGCAGCCTCGTCCGCTGTGGGCCCAATGACAGATATTGTCCATCATTGGACCACGTTATCACCGCGCCTCATACCAACGTCAGAACTTCAATACTCTGTTTCCCGCGATCTTCAGACTCTCCAGCGCCAAGGATTCATTGCTCAAACAATGTCCGTGTTTCTCAAATTTTGAGCGCGCGTTGCTCAAGCAATAGGCGAGAGTCGTCTATCCCTTGCTTCGTTAATCGGGCGACACTGTCTTTCGTGGTGCAACTCTCAACTTGAGTGATGGACGAGTTTGACTGTTCCGATGAACTGCGATGGGATCAGCGCGTGCGTGAAACGCACGTTAAAACCAGGAGAGATCCAATGTGCGCGGGTGACGACAGGAACTGTCTGGACTTCGAATTGCACCACCGCAACTTCAAGGAAACGCTCGATCGGGAACGCCGGTCGTTCCTGAGGTCCAGTTTCGCTGCGGCCGGCGGCGCGGCGGCGATGACCGCGGGCGGCATTTCCTTGGTGACTCCGCAGATGGCGGCCGCCGCCGAGAAAAACCAGCCGGCCAAGCGGTCCTATCACCATTTGCCGGCGAATGCCGACACGGTGCACTGGGGCTATTTCAGCAAGAAGTTGAAGCCGCAGGTGGAGATCGACTCCGGCGACTTCATCACCATTGAAGCATTGACCCACCATGCCAACGATGACGCCGAGCGCATGGTGAAGGGCGATCCCGGCGCTGAAAGCGTGTTCCTGTGGACCAAGGACAAGAAGGGCGTCAACAGACGCGGCGCAGGACCGATGGATGCTTCGCTGTTCGGGCGGGGCGCCGGCGAAGGTCTTGGGGTGCACATCTGCACCGGCCCGGTCTACATACGCGGCGCCCAGGAGGGCGACGTGATCGAGTTGCGCATCATCGACGTCGCGCCCCGGCCTTGCGCCAATCCGCAATATCCCGGAAAGGCTTTCGGTAGCAACGCGGCCGCCTGGTGGGGCTTTCACTACAAGGACCTGCTCACCGAGCCAAAGCCGCGCGAAGTCGTCACGATCTACGAAGTCGACGCCACCGGCGAGCGCAACTGGGCGAAGGCCGTGTATAATTTCCGATGGACTCCGCAGACGGACCCCTCCGGCATCGTTCACAAAACCATCGACTATCCCGGCGTTCCGGTCGATCACTCCACGATCAAGGAAAACCACGGCATCCTGAAGAATGTGCGCATTCCGATCCGTCCGCACTTCGGCGTGATAGGCCTCGCGCCCAAGGAAGCTGATATCGTCGACTCGATTCCGCCCAGCTATACCGGCGGCAACATCGATAATTGGCGCATCGGCAAGGGCGCCACGATGTATTATCCGGTTGCGGTCGAAGGCGGCTTGTTATCGGTCGGCGATTCCCATGCGTCTCAGGGAGATTCGGAGCTGTGCGGTACGGCAATCGAATGCTCGTTGAACGGCACCTTCCAGATCATCCTGCACAAGAAGGCCGATCTCGCCGGTACAGCGCTGGAAGCTCTGGACTATCCGATGCTGGAAACCAAGGACGAGTGGCTGGTGCACGGCTTCAGCTTCGCCAACTATCTCACCGAATTGGGAGACAAGGCTCAGTCGGACATCTACTCGAAATCGTCGGTTGACCTTGCCTTGCGCGATGCGTTCCGCAAGATGCGCAAGTTTCTGATGACGACCAAGAAGCTGACCGAGGATGAAGCGATCTCTTTGATCACGATCGGCGTCGACTTCGGCATCACCCAGGTGGTGGATGGAAATTGGGGCGTTCACGCCGTCATCAGGAAGGACATATTCGCGGGCGGCGAGGCTTGATCCCTGACACCCACGCGGCCGGCCCTTCGCAGGTCCCGGCCGCGGCGTCGCGCTGCACATCGAGGCAACCGCGCTGCTGCGATCGACGCGCGATGGATGCTGCGCTGATGCTCAATGCTGCTCGACTTTCCAGTCGCGCTTGATCTTCTTGGCCAACGACCATTTGTGGACCTCGGTCGGACCGTCATAGATTCGGAAGGCGCGCATCTCCCGGAAGGCCTGCTCGACGATCGTATCGGCCGAGATGCCAGTACCTCCCATGACCTGTACGCAGCGATCGGCAACCCGCATCAACGCTTCCGACACCGCTACCTTAGCCATGGAGCTCTCGGCCGTCCCGAGCGAGCCGGTGTCGAGCACGCTTGCGCACCAGTCGATCATCAGTTCCGACTGTTTGAGATCGATCAGGTTGTCCGCCAGCATGAAGCCGACGCCCTCGTGATCGACCAGTGGTTTTCCGAAGGCATGACGGCGGCACGCATAGTCGGTGGCGATCTCGTTGGCGCGCATCGCCAGGCCCAGCCAGCGCATGCAGTGCGACAGGCGCGCCGGGCTGAGGCGGATCTGCGCATATTTGAAACCTTCGCCGGATACGCCGAGCATTTGGTCGGCGGGGATGCGAAGGTTGTCGATCTCGATTTCGGCATGCCCGCCGGCCATCGCACTGTCGATCGTATCCAGCACGCGCAGCAGGCGGATCGCGGGATCCGGAAGATCGACCAGGAACATGCACGCGCCGGCGTCCGACTTCGCCATGATGATGCCGACCCTGGCGCCATCAGCTCCGGTAATGAATTTCTTTCGCCCGTTGATGATCCAGTGATTGCCATCCAGCCTGCACGTGGTCTGCATCATCGAGGGATCGGAGCCTGCGCCGCCCGCATCGGCCGGCTCGGTCATGAAGAACGCCGAACGCACCTTGCCGGACAGCAGCGGCTCGAGGAAGCGCGCCTTCTGTTCGGCGCTTCCAACCTTGCTGATCAGATACATATTGCTCCCATCGGGCGCCATCGTATTGCAGGCGATAGGCCCCAACGGTGAGAGCCCGGTCTTGATCAAGAGCTTCGCGGTTTCGCGCTGCGTGAGCTGCGAGCCGTCCGGCAGAATATGCGGCGTCAGAACGCCGGCCTTGCGTGCCCTGGCTCGCAGTTCCTGCACGAGTTCGTCGCTGGGGCCATGCCGACCCCTCCGCGGATCTTTCTCGAACGGAATTACCTCTGATCGGATGAACGTCTCGATCTTCGCGGCAATGGCGTCAATTCGATGGGTCATTGCTCCTCCGGCCGATGTTGGCCTAGCGGACATGAGCACCAGCGGCCGTCAACCGCCCGGTGATCTTTCCCGAGAAGTCTGGAAAAGGCTTTCGATCAAGGCATTGTCGTAGCAGTCGGCCTTGCGGTTGTCGATGCGGTGTTGGCAGCGGCGACCTCTGGGTGACTGAATCCGTCCTGAGCAATAACGGCATGCCATCTTACGTGAGGCGCATCATGGAATTCCGCGAAGGGCTAGTGGCCAACGAAACCCGGTTCGTAGGATGGGTTGAGCCAACGGGTCGCGCGAATGCGCGCCCGATGACAGGCTCCGCGAAACCCATCAATTTATCCGGCGCGAGAATGATGGGTTTCGCAGGGCTCAACCCATCCTACGAAGCTCCGGCGCGGCGAGCCGGCGCGGTTCTCAGAACGTCTCGGTAATCTTGTTCAGGCGCGGCGGGCGATCCGGATCGAAGCCGCACGCGCGTGCCGCCTGCTCGATCATGCGATAGGCCGGCACCAACATGGTGATCGCGTCGGTGGCGGGATCGTCCTCGGCAAGCCACGGCAACGAGCCGAATGGACCGCCGGCGAGATGCAGCGCGATTCTTTCCTCGCGCAATTCCTTGGCCAGGGCATCCACCGTGGCGGCCGTTTCATCCATCAGACGCATCATGATGACAGGCGTGCGCGGCGATAGCGCGGCGCGCGGGCCATGCTGCAGCTCGGCGGCGGAAACACCAATCGAAGGCAGGCGCAGGATTTCGGACAGTTTTAGCGCGATCTCGCGCGCCGAGCCCAGCGCGAGGCCGCGCCCCGCCACGAACACTGCCGATGCACCCGCGAGATCTCCGGCAATGGCGGACCAGTCGAGCGCTAGCGCGTGGGTCAGGCGCGCGGGCAGCCTGTCGAGGGCTGCGCGCAGCGCGCCATCGTCGGCGAGCTCAGCCACAAGCGCAGCGCCCGCGGCCATCGAACCGATCACGGTCTTGGTTGCCGCGACCGAGTGCTCGTCGCCCGCTTCGATGGGGATGACGAACTCCGCCTCGTCGGCCACCGGCGAGGCGATCGCATTGACGATGGCAATGGTGCGCGCGCCCGCGGCGCGCGCCCACCGCGTGGCCGCGACCAGGTCCGGGCTGCGTCCGGATTGCGAGATCACGATAAACAGGGCGCCGCGCAGCTGCAACGGCGTGCGGAATGCCGTGATGACGGAGGGCGCGCTGGCGGAAACGGGAAGGCGGAGCCGCGTCTCGATGAGATATCGCAAGAAGACGCCGGCGTGTCCCGAGCTTCCCCGGCCGCATATAACGCAGAGAGGTGCAGCGCCGCTTCCGCACCGCTGTGCAATCTCACGCGTGGCGGAGCGGTTTCGAACAATTCTGTCGGCGACATCGGCGCTTTCGCCGATCTCGCTGGCCATCGCGGATGTCGTCACGGCCCCACCGCTCCGCCCTGCTTGCGCGGCGCAGCCGACCTGGGACCTCCGTCTCTCTCCCTTGCCAGGTCGGAAAAGACGCGGCGAAGATTGCCGTCGCATTGTTTCAGGATGATCTCGGCCTCGGTCCTGTCGACGCCCAGCGCCAGCAGCACGGCCGTCTTGATCTCTCCTTCCGCCTCCTCGAGCGCGTGTGCCGCCTGCGCGGCATCGCAATGCGCGATCTGCGCCACCATGGCCTCGGCGCGCCGCTTCAGCTTGGCGTTGGTCGGCAGCATGTTCACCATCATGCCCCGATAGACCCGCCCGAGCCGCAGCATGATGCCGGAGGAGATCAGGTTGAGCACGACCTTCTGCGCCGTGCCTGCCTTCATCCGCGTCGAGCCCGCGATCAACTCGCGGCCGGTCTCGATCAGGATCGGAAACTTTGCCGCCTCCAGCAGCACCGTGCCGGGATTGTTGGCCACGCCGATCGTCACCGCGCCTGAGGTGCCGGCCTGCTGCAGCGCCGCCACCGTGAACGGCGTCGTGCCGCTGGCGGCGACCGCGATCACCACGTCGTGCGGCGTCAGCCGCGCGGCATTGATCTGCCTGACCGCATCGTCGACATCGTCCTCGGCGCCCTCGATGCTGGTGACGAAGGCGCTGTCGCCGCCGGCGACGATAAAGTGCACCCGCGTGCTGGGCCAGGCGAAGGTCGGCGTCAACTCGGCGCCGTCCTGCACGGCGACCCGGCCCGAGGTGCCGGCGCCGACATAGACGATGCGTCCGTGGCTGCCCAGCGCACTACCCAGCGCATTTTTGGCCGCCTCGGTCGCCGCCGTGATGGCCGGCAGCGCATGGCCGATCGCGGCAATGGCTGCAAGCTGGCCCTCCCACATGGCTTCCATCGCGGAAGAAAGTTGCCATGCATCGAGATCGGCAAAGCGCGGGTCGACTTCCTCGGTGGCCATGTCCGTGCTCGAAGCCGCCTCAAACGCGGGACTTTGCAGCCTGTTCATGATCGGTGTCCCTTCTGGGCAGAGCGAGCCGGCCTCGCGCCACCAGCAACGCGCCGGCCGCGGCGTCGGCATCAGGACGCTTCAGGCGCGCGCGCAAGTCAGGCGTCAGCCAGGGCGTAATGGGTTCGGCAAGCCCGCCTACCAGCGAGAGCCGCTCGATCCCCCTGGCCAGGAACAGATCGAGGAGGTCGCCGATCGCATCGGCCGTGCGTTCGACAATGCGGCGGCCGACCGGATCGCCCTGGTTGGCGTGCCGCAGCACGACCGGCGCAAAGGCGGCGTAGTCGGCGGCCCTCGCGTCCTCGGACCAGGCGACCGCCTGGTAGGGATCGCAATCGAATGCGCGCAGCACTTCCGAAAGCAATGGGGTCAGCTCAAAGCGCCGGTCCGCGGCGCGCAGCGCCAGCCGCACCACCTGCAGGCCCATGTCGGCGCCGCTGCCCTCATCGGAGACCGGAAAGCCGTAGCCCGCGATGCGCAGTTCGCGGCCGCCGATCAGGCCGACGCCGACCGAGCCCGTGCCGGCCACCACGATGGCGCCGTCCGCGCCGCTATGGGCGCCGAGACAGGCGGCCATGCCGTCGCTGATGAAGACGATGGACGCAAAGGGATGTGCGATCCTGGCGAGCGCGGCTTCCGCGCCCCGCCGGCCGAGGCCGGCGAGGCCGGCGGCGGCCCGCATCTGAGCAAAATCCTCGCGCGCAAGTCCGGCTTGCGCGGCGGCCGCGTCGGTCGCCGCCATGATCGAGCGCCAGGCCTTCTCGACGCCAATCCGCGTCGTCGCAGGCCCCGCGCTTGCTTCGCCGAGCAGCCTGCCGCTTTCGTCCTCGATGCGGGCGCGGCAACGAGTTCCGCCCCCGTCAATGCCGAGATACGTGGTACCTTTTATTGCCATCGGATGTTAACGCCGGGGCCGGGTTCCGGGTCCTCAAAAGCCCCGTGGGGTACATATGCACACGGGCGCGGCACTCCTCTCACGAGTGCGTGACCGCCACGCTTGGATGAATGCTGATGAACCACCACGCTGGGTCTTCCTCTCTGACGATTGCCGCACAGCGCATCTTTGATGGCAACGACATGCGCGGCCCCGGCGCCGTGCGGATTTCGCAAGGCCGGATCGAAGGCATCGCCTTCGGCGAGCCTGAGAGCATCGCCTTCGGCGAGACGGCGCGCGCGACCATCCAGCTTCCCGCTGACGTGATCCTTGCTCCCGGATTCATCGACGTGCAGGTGAACGGCGGCGGCGGCGTTCTGCTCAACGATCAGCCAACCGAGGCCGGCGTGCGTCGCATCGTCGAGGCGCACCGCAAGTCGGGCACCACGGGCTGCCTGCCGACATTGATCACTGATAGCACCGAGGTCCTCGAGCAATCGGCTGGCGTTGCGGAGGCATCCTCAAAAATTCCCGGCGTGCTCGGCTTTCATCTCGAAGGGCCGGCGCTCAACAGGTCGCGCAAGGGCATTCACCCCGAGCCGGAAATACGCGTGCCGAACGAACGCGATCTCGCAGCCATCCGGAGCTTTGGCAAAATCGGCCGCTCGCTGGTGACATTGGCGCCGGAATGCGTGCCCGCCGCCATGATCGACGAATTGATCGGCGCGGGCCTGCGCATCGCAGCCGGCCATAGCGAGGCCACCGCAGCGGAGGCAGCGCGGGTGGCAGATCGCGGCGTCACCGGCGTCACCCACCTGTTCAATGCCATGTCGCAGCTCACCGCGCGCGAGCCAGGGCTGGTGGGCGCGGCGCTTGCCGACAACAGGCTGTTTGCCGGGATCATCTGCGACGGAATCCACGTCGACGCTACCAGTCTTCGCATTGCGTTCCGTTGCAAGGGCCGCGATCGCTTGATGCTGGTCACCGACGCCATGCCGCTCGTGGGCACGAACGAAAAGCAATTCCTGCTGCAAGGCAGGCCAATCACGCTTCATGGAAATCGCCTGACCGGCTCCGACGGCACGCTCGCGGGCGCTCACCTCACCATGATCGAGGCCGTGCGCAACGCGGTCGCCTTGCTTGATATCCCGCTCGCCGATGCGCTGATCATGGCCTCACGCACCCCGGCGGCATTTCTCGGCCTTGAATCGGAGCTGGGACGGATCGCGCCCGGCTATCGCGCCGACCTCGTCGCCTTCAACGAAAACTTTGACGTTGTCGGCACCTGGGTGGCTGGTGTCGGCTCGATGAGCGAGACGAGCGAGGTTTTGCACTGAGGCAGAATGCAGAGCCATCCCATCATCGTGCAGAAATATGGCGGCGCCTGTCTGGAGACGCCGGCGAAGCTGCGCGCGGTTGCGAAAGATCTCGCCGACCTGCACGGCCGGGGCCATCGCGTCGTGGTGGTCGTCTCGGCCATGGGCAAGACCACCGACCAGTTGATCGAGATGGCGTATCAGGTGAGCCCGCGTCCCAATCGCCGCGAGCTCGACATGCTGCTGACCACCGGCGAGCGCATTTCCATGTCCTTGATGAGCATGGCGCTGTCCGATCTCGGCGTGCCCGCCATCAGCTTCACCGGCAGCCAGGCCGGCGTGATGACGGATGCCTCGCATTCCGCCGCGCGCATTGTCGATGTGCGGCCGGTTCGGGTGCGCGAGGAGCTCGACCGCGGGCGCATCGTGGTGCTGGCGGGATTTCAGGGCGTCAATCCCGCGACGAAGGAGATCACCACGCTCGGCCGCGGCGGCAGCGACACCACGGCGGTGGCGATGGCCGCGGCGCTGGCGGCCGAACGCTGCGAGATCATCAAGGAAGTCGACGGCGTCTGCTCGGCCGATCCGCGCATCGTGGCCGACGCAAGGCCGCTGCGCCGGCTCGATTTTGCGACGCTGTCGGAGATGTGTTTCTGGGGCGCCAAGGTGCTGCATTTTCGCAGCGTCGAGCTGGCGCAAAACCAGAATGTGCCCCTGGTGCTGAGGAAGCTCGGCGCCACCGAACACGCAACGCAGGTGATGAAGGAGCTGGCAGGCATGGAAAGCGGCAAGGTTCTGGCGGTCAATTCGATCGATCGCATCGAGCACGTGGAGATCGACTGCAAAAATCTCAATCAGGGCTTTGAGAAATTCGCGCAGCACCTTGCGCACAACAGCCTGTCATGGCCGCAGCTCCTCGCCTCGCATTTCGCCTCCGGAAAGACCGGCATGACGGTGGCCTGCGATACGGAGTGGCTCGACGCTCTCCTGCGCACGCTGGAAGGACTTAAGGAACTGCGCCGGCCGCGCGAAGCCTCAAGCACGGTGAGCCTCACCTGCTTCGGCGGCGTGTCCTCGGACCTGCCGTTCCGGGCGCTACAGCTGCTCGGGCAGCACGGGATTGCCGCCGACGATTACGTGCTGTCGCCGCATTCGGTGAGCCTGTTCGTGCCGGTGGAGAGCCGGGAGGCGGCAGTGAAAGCGCTGCATGCGCTGGTCGAGCGAGCATAGCGGCGGCGGGAACATGCGGCGCAAACCCCATCGCGACGTCCAGGGAGTGACGATGCCGGCCCGCAATTCATCCAGGCCGCAAAGCGCAGGCCTGTTGCTGTTCCGCACAGTGGACGGCGAGGTCGAGGTGCTGCTTGGACATCCCGGCGGGCCGTTCTGGAGCCGCAAGGATGAAGGGGCCTGGACCATTCCGAAAGGCCTGATCGCAGCGGGCGAAGTGCCGCTGTCCGCCGCGCAGCGCGAATTTGCCGAAGAGACCGGGCACTATCCGAAGGGCGAAGCCATCCCGCTCGGCAGCGCGGCGCAGCCGGGCGGCAAGGTCGTGCACGTCTGGGCGATCGAAGGCGACTTCGATCCCGCGGATCTCCAAAGCAACAGCTTCGAGATGGAATGGCCGCCGCGCTCCGGGCGGCGGCAATCCTTTCCCGAGATCGACCGCGCCGCCTGGTTTGGCATCGCGGAGGCGCGCGAGAATATCCTGAAAGGTCAGGCCCTGTTCATCGACCGCCTGTTGCAGGCGCTACGCCGATGAGCATGCGGCGGATCCCGCCGCATTCCTCGCCGGCCACCGGCATCTTCAATGCCCCATTCCGGGCTCTACCTTGCCGTCGAAGATATCCGTATTGGGCTGCCCCTCGACGCGCAGGATGCCGACCAGTCCCCGCTCCGCCCGCGCCAGCGCGTGATCCACGAGCGTGTAGTTGCCGGGCACATCGACCTTGAACTCGGTGATGACGGCGCCGCCGGCGGGGACGGTGACGGTCTGGATGCCCTTCAGCGGCTCGCTGAGCACGCCGCCGAGATTGTAGACCTTGTCGAAGATCTCGCCGATGACATGGAACGAGGAGGTGAAGTTCGGACCGCCGACGCCGAAATAAATGCGCACGGTCTCGCCCACCTTGGCCTGCAACTGATGGAAGCTGGACAGCGCGCCCACCGATCCGTTGAACACGAAATACTCGGGACGTTCGTTCAAGAGCTTCTCGACGTTGAACTCCTGGCTGCCGTGCTGGCCGAATGCGCCGTCGGTATAGATCTCGCCCTGCATCACGTAGTACTCGCGATCGACCGGCGGCAGGCCGCCCTCCGGCTCGACCAGGATCATCCCGTACATGCCGTTGGCGATGTGATGGGCGACCATGGGCGTCGCGCAGTGATAGACGAAGAGGCCCGGCGTCAGCGCCTTGAAGCGGAAACTCTTCTCCTCGCCCGGATTGGTCTGGGTAGAGGCCGCGCCGCCGCCGGGACCGGTGGCCGCGTGGAAGTCGACCGAGTGCAGCATCGAGCTGCCGTCGGCGTTTTTCAGGTGCACCTCGACGGTGTCGCCGACGCGCACGCGCAGCATCGGGCCCGGCACCTTGCCGTTGAAGGTCCAGTAGCCGAACGTCGTGCCCTCGGCGAGCCGCGCCTCGAGCTCGACCGTGACGAGGTCGACCCGCACCGTCTGCGGCCCGCGATTGCCGATCGGCGGCGGCACGTCCTCCGGCTTCTGTGAAATGTCGGCCTGCACCACGGTCTCCGGCGGCGGCTGCGGCGAGACGACGAATTTGCCTTCCATGCCGGACAGCCGGTGCCCCGGCACGCTGCAATAATAGGCATAGTCGCCGGCCCGGCCGGCCGGGAACGCGATGCTGGTGCTCGCGCCTCGTCCTACGATGTGCGCCGAGCTTCCCGCCGGTCCGTGATTGTCAAAGACGATGTCGTGCTCGGCGCCCTCGCCGTTGATCAGCGTCACCTGCACGACCTGGCCTTCGGCAGCCGACAACAGCGGATTGACCTGGCCGTCGATCGTGCCGCCGACACCGATGAACACCATGCGGCCTTCGGCGATGCCGGTGCGCAGCGTATAGCGCAGCCCCGGCACATAGTTCGATCCCGCGGCCCCCGGCGTCGCCGACGGCGGCGGCACCGGTGCTGCCGGCGTCGCTGATGGCGCGGGCGCCTGGGCCGTCTGTGCGCCCGGCGCAGGAGCAGGCTGTGCCCCCGGCGCCGGAGCCGCGGCTGCGCCGCCGCCCTTCGAACTCTCGGTGAGCAAGGCGATGACGGCGCTGCGTTCGCGGTCGGTCTTCAACCCCGGAAACGGCATCTTGTTTC
>Ga0187815_10000456_pt1 | contig 19718 bp, 13 predicted proteins | sample NC_S_5_FD_132962 | JGI IMG/M metagenome (GOLD analysis project Ga0187815, IMG submission 132962) | Wetland sediment microbial communities from Neuse River Estuary, North Carolina, USA - ASW-S_5 | ecosystem: Environmental > Aquatic > Freshwater > Wetlands > Sediment | place: USA: North Carolina...
ATGAGACTCGACGTGGAATACCAGGGTCGTCCCCCCGGCACGGGCGAAAGCCTCGAAGTAGCGGGCCGGTTCGTCGATCATCAGGTGCACGTCGAGCGGGAGCCGGGTCTGTCGCCGCACCGCGGCCACGAGGGCCGGGCCGAACGTGATGTTCGGGACAAAATGTCCGTCCATCACGTCCAGATGGAAGGCGTCGGCGCCGGCGGCCTCGGCGGTCCGGACCGCCTCTCCCAATGCACCAAAGTCCGCACTCAAAAGCGATGGCGCGAGCCTCAGCGGCCGGCGGGAAGACATCCCCAATCTCGACGGATAAGAGTATATATAGAACCTGTCGGGTTAGCGGCCAGATTCCGGCTCACGCCGGGTCTATGGTGAAAAGCATGAGTAAAAGCTCGAGCGAAGGTTGGAGAGGATCCTCGCGACAACTCGGACTGAGCACCGCCACGGCCGTCGTCGTTTTGATCGTCGTGCTGGTCGTCGCCGGCCTAGGGTCGTTCTTCATTTTCAACGCCCAGACGCCAACCACGAAGTGTGTCCCGGCCAGCGCGCCCGGATGCTCGATGGTCAACACGCATGACGTGACCGTGTTGGCCCCCTTTACGGTGGCTCAAACCGCTCAATCCATTCCTTTTACGGCACAACTTCCTGAAGTTTCTGGATCTTATGCGATGAACTTCGGTGACGGCACGAACGCCACCAGTTCCACCGCGACCTTTACCCACACCTTCACCTCCGCGGGCGTCTACATCGTTTCCGCGAAGGCGCTGGTGGGCTCCACCTGGCACGACAACCTGGACAACCTCCTGGTTGTGACCATTACCCCCTCGTTCACGGGCAACGTCAACGGAACGCTCCCGGCCGTCAGGGGGACGATCGTCTCCAACACGACCTCGACCTCATCTCCGACCGGCGTCCTATCGACCGGCGGCAAGCTGGAGGTCCAGGGCGTTTACACCTCGAACGCCTCCGCCTCGGGCTGGGTCTACATCCCGCCCACGATCACCGCGTCCTGCGGCACGAGCTGCGTTACCTCGACTTCGATTACGGCCAGCGGGCAGCCTGGGGTTGACGCCACGGTGACCTTCGGCACCGCCGGTGTGTACACTATCACCTACAACGCCGGATCGCAGCTGGGCGCCAGCAAGAGCACCCAGGACTATGTCTGGACGGCGTATGTTTCCTCGCCCTCCGGCGTCCCGGTCGGAGCCCCCCCGTCTATTAGCCCGCACAAGAACCAGCTCATCATCTACGAGAACGCGCCCGGCGGCGCCACGTCGCTGGACCCCTCGGTCGACTACGAAACCGTCGGGTATGAGGCGATCGAGGCCGTGTACGAGCCCCTCGTCGATTACAACGGCTCCTCGGCCGGTCCCGCGCCGAGCCAGTTCGTCCCGGTGATCGCGTCCTGTGTCCCGGACACCGCGGGCTGCACCAGCCTGTTCGGCAACGACCTCCAGTCGGGCTACAACTGGACGTTCGTGATTTCCGCCGCGCCCCACTTCTACGACCCGGCCCACCCCAGCGCGTCGTGGGGGGTCTGGCCTACGGACGTCGTCTTCTCGCAGGCGCGAGCGATGGCACTCGCCAACCCCCTCGGAGACACCGCGGGATGGATCGAAGCGCAGGCGATGCTCACCGGACCGAAGACCTCCAGCTACGACACGGGGTTGCACTATCCGTTCAACAACACGCCGTACCACATCCTGTCGTCGATGACGATCAATGAGTCGGGAGCCTGTCCGAGCATTGCGACCACGGACACGGCGCTCTACCACGGTTGCGTGACGTTCCATGCCGACGGCTGGGGCGCCTACAACGACGGCCCGTTGGGCTGGTCGAACTTCCTCGACTACATGACCATCCAGAGCGCCGGCGCGATCATGTCGTGCGGCTGGATGACGGCGAACGGTGGGGGTCTCCCCGGATGGAACACGGGAGTCACCGGTGCGGGGGACATGCCCTGCGCCGCTCCGCCAGCCCCAGGTACCGCCACGAGCCCCACGATCGCGGACACTGCGTGGGACTTCTACCCCATCGACTTCTTGTTCACCAACTACCCGTGCGGAAACTCGCCGGTGTCGTGCGGCGAGATGGTGGGCACTGGACCGTACTACCTGTCGGGCTACGTGGTCGCCACGTCGTACTCGTTGAAGGCGAACCCGAACTACCAGGCGAACCCCAACTGCGGGTGGACCTACGTTGAGGGTGTCAACGCGTGCTACCCACAGCCCGGAGCGTACGTGGCGTCGGTCGACGTGACCTGGGAGTCGGACCCGTCGCTGACGGCCGGCTTGCAGGGCATGCAGGCGGGCGTCGTCGACTTCGCCGGGTTCCACCTGTCGACGCAAGCCGCCCTGGCGTTGCAGTTCGTGCAGCAGCACAAGGCGACGCTCACGATCGGGCCGACCCTGAGCGTTGACTTCTGGCCGTTCAACTTCGACTTCAACTCGACGGCGGTGGCCTCGTACCCGACTGGACCGATTACCGTGCCGAGCGACTGGTTCTCGATCCTCGGAGTGCGGCAGCTGTTCAGTACGTCGTACGACTACACGACGACGGAGAAGACGCTCTACACGGTCGACGGAATCCAGGGAGGGATCACGTACGGCGGCGCGGTTCCGCACTTCATGTCGGACTACTTCCCGACCAACATCAGTTGGCCGGTCGCAGACCCGACGCTGAACTACTCCAGCACGCTCTCACCAGCGTACTGGTGGGCCGCGCTGACCACGCCGTCGTTCGCGGGAGGGGCGTACTACTCGCCTGTCGCGGCCGCGTGCTCGCAAGCGTCGCCCTGCCAGGTGCCGCTGTTCCTGCAGACCGGTGCGCCCGCCCTCGACCAGGCCGGAGCGCTCCTGGCCCAGAACGTGCTGACCTACACCAACAAGAGCGTGATTGTCCACACGCTGGACATCAACTTCGCTACGCTGGTGGCCAACTCGCTCGGGTCCGGAGCCTACACGGGCCCGATGCCCTTCTACCGGCTTGGCTGGGCGGCGGACTACGCGGCGCCGGATGACTACTGGATCCCGCTGTACTACCCCAACTCTACCTACACGGACTCGGACACGGTCTACCAGCAGACGCACGCGGCGAGCTACGACCACGCCTACTGCTCGTCGAACCCGGTGACGTACATCGCGGCTGTGAACGACAGCTGCCAGGGTGCGGCCTACGATGCGATGCAGGCCCTGTTCATCCAGACGTACCTGACCTCGGACCACGCGCAGCAGGTACTGCTCTACAACATGGGGGAGCACATCGCGAAGAACCTGGCGCTCTACATCTACACGTTCCAGGCGACCAACATCTGGCTGCAAGCGCCGTGGATCAACGGTGGCTCGATCGACCAGCAGGTGGCGTTGGCCGGCGGCGAGGCGCTGGCGTTCTGGTGGCTGAACGGGAACGGCGTGATTTAACGGGCTGAGCGGTACCCGACCCGCCCACGGGGGACGCGAAGTCCCCCGTGAACCCTTTCCTTTCTCCTTTTTCTTTCTGAAAGTGAGACCCGCACGAGCCGAGTCGTTCCGCTCCCCGTCCGATCTGTGGCTCGCGAGGCGCGCGGGGGCGGCCGGGGACCGGCTTACCGGGTCACGTCAAACGGGTCGTAGCCGTGACGAAGGCGGCGGGCCTCGGGGGTCCAGAGACCGAACCGAACGGGGGTGAGCCAGGTGGGTCGGAACGGCAGCCGGGCGAGGTCGTCCTCACGGGACGGGTGATAGTAGAGGAACCGCCAGAGGAGGATCTCGAGGTAGGTCAGGCCGATGAGGGTGACCGCGATGCCGAGCCCGGTGAATTCGCCGACCGCCCCGGCACCCGATGGACCGAGCCATTGCACCACGCCCCACACGTCGAGGGTCAGGAACCCGAGCAGCATCCAGATCGAGGCGAACGAGGTGAGCAACCACTCCCCCCACGTCGGGCCGGGCTCCCTCAGTGTCCGCTCCCGAGCGGGTCCCTCCAGCTTCGGTAGGAAGCCCGCGTTGCCGTACTTGGGCGCCGAAGTTAGGGGAGGAACGTCCTCCCGAGCATCATCCGTGGACACGCGAGCCGGGCCTCCCGGCGCCCGTTAGAAGGCCGCAGCCGCGGGGTAGGGCGGGTCGTCGGGGGGAAGATGGTCACGCGGCGGCTCTTCGATCTTCTCCTCCTCGGCAAAGGGGATGGGACGCAGCTCGGCGGTCGCGCTCAGGTCGACGCTGAGCGGTAGGTCATCGGTTCGGACCACCCCCACGGCGCCGGCCCGGCCCTGGGGGGCCGGATAGAGGTGGCAGGCCACCCAGTGGTTCTTCCGGACGGGGATCAACGGAGGCTCGACCTTCGAGCAGATGGGCATCACCGCGGGACAGCGGGTGTGGAAGCGGCAGCCGGAGGGAGGGGCGGCCGGGCTCGGGACGTCGCCCGAGAGGATGATCCGCTCCCGGTGGACCTCGGGGTCGGGGATCGGGATCGCGGCCAGCAGCGCTTGGGTGTAGGGATGCAACGGCCGCTGGAACAGCTCCTCGGTATCGGTGCCCTCCACGATCTGGCCCAGGTACATGACGATGATGCGATTCGACATGGCGCGGACCACCGACAGGTGGTGGGAGATGAACAGGTACGTCAGGTTCTCGTCCTTCTGTAGCCGCTTCAGGATGTTCAGGATCTGCGCCTGAACTGACACGTCGAGCGCGCTGGTCGGTTCATCCAACACCACGAACTCGGGATGCGGCGCCAGCGCTCGGGCGATCCCGATGCGTTGACGCTGTCCCCCGGAGAACTCGTGGGGGAACCGCCACAGGTGGTCCGGGTTGAGGCCGACCGCCTGGATGAGCTCCGCGGCGCGGTCGTACCGCTCCTGCCGGGACCCAAGCCCCTGGATAGCCAGCGGCTCGGTGATGATGTCCCGGACCAGCATCCGGGGACTGAGCGACGAGAACGGGTCTTGGAAAACGATCGACATGTGGCGGCGCATCTCCTTGAGACGCTTCCCGCTGAACCGGTAGATCGAGTACTCCTGCGCAAGGCGTTCGAGGTCGCGGTCAGTCTCGGGCAGGGCGGCCGCTCCGCCGCCGTTCGGCTCCGCATCGCCGGTCCCTCGGACCTCGCCGGTCGCCCGGACCCGGTCCGCGTCCTCCTTGGGCATCCGATAGTAGACGTTCCCGGCCGTGGGCTCGATGAGCCGGAGCATCAACCGGCCCAGGGTCGTCTTGCCGCAGCCGCTCTCGCCGACGAGCCCGACCGTCTCTCCGCGGGCGAGGGAAAAACTCACCCCGTCGACGGCCCGCACGTCCCCGATGTGGGAGGAGAACACCCCGCCTCGGATCGGGAACCACTTGCGGAGGTTCCGTACGAGCAATAGTTCCTCTCCATCCGTGACATAGACCACGGTTAGGCACCTCCTACGAGCGGGCGGGAGGTCCGTGGTACAGATAACACGCGACGGTGTGGTCGTTCGCCTCGAGCGTCACCGGGGGCCGCGCCTGCTTGCAGATCTCCATTGCGTGAGGGCATCGCGGGTGGAAACGGCAGCCGCTGGGGGGGTATATGAGATTCGGGACCGACCCGGGGATCGACTCGAGGCGCTTCGTCGGGTCGTCCATCCGGGGAATCGAGTTCAGCAGGCCCTGAGTGTACGGATGCAGGGGGGACCGGAAGAGGTCCCGGACGGTCGCCGTCTCGACGACGACCCCCGCGTACATCACGGCGACTCGATCGGCCGTTTCCGCGATGACGCCGAGGTCGTGCGTGATGAGCAGGACCGAGCTGCCGAGCCGGTGCTTGAGCTCGCGCAGGATGTCCAGGATCTGCGCCTGGATCGTCACATCGAGCGCGGTCGTGGGCTCGTCCGCCATGAGGAGGGCCGGGTCCGACGACAGCGCCATCGCGATCATCACGCGCTGCAGCATACCGCCGGAGAGCTCGTGGGGATAGCCGCGTGCGACCTGGTAGGGATTTGCGATCGAAACGCCCTCGAGCAGCCGCACGGACCGCCAAAACATCTCATCCCGCACCGGGCCTCGGGCCCGTCGGTGGATTCCCGGCAGCTGGAACGGAAGCCCGCGGAGCCAGTGTCCGAGGGCGCGACTGCGCAGGACCCGGAGCCGCATGCCCTGCGAACGGCCCTCGGTCATCTCGGCCAGCCGCGCGGCATCCGTTTCGGCGTGGAGCTCGACCCCACGGAGCTCGTGTCGCACGTAGCGGCGCTGCAGGCCCGTGAGGTGGAAACGGCGCGTGGAGGCCAGGAGCTCGTGCCGGAGCTGCTCGTCGCTCAGGCCGGACTGCCGGACGATGTGGAAGGCCTGGGTCCCGAGCGTCTCGTGGCCCAAGGTCGCTCCGAAGGCGCCGCTCGCGGCCCGCATGTTCTGCCCCTCCGCGCCGGGCGGGGTCGCCACGAGAACCGAGGCGGCGGCCTCGGCCTCCGCAGGGGACGGTGGCGGCCCGAGCATCGCCTCGAGGATCTCTTGTCCCCGATGCAGCATGAGCGCCTCGGCGAGCTGGTCCGAGATGGAGAAGATCGGATTGAGGGCGGAGGAGGGCTCCTGGAAGATCATCGAGATGCCACCGCCGCGGATCGAGTTCACCCGCTCCTGGGCCTGTTGGATCGCCCGGAAGTTCCGCTTGACCTTCACCCGGTTCGTCTTCTTGATCGGCTTGAACCTGGCCTCCTTCTCCAACCCCCAGAGGAGGTTGGCGTCGCGGAAGTGGATCTCGCCGGACATGATCCGCCCGGGCGGGTCGGCGATCAGCCGGAGCACCGAGAAGGCCGTGACGCTCTTTCCGCAGCCGGTCTCCCCGACCAGGCCGAGCGTCTCCTGCTGTCGGATCTCGAGGTCGACGCCGTCGAGGGCCTTGACGACGCCGTCATACGTGAAGAAATAGGTACGCAGGTCCCTGATGCGAAGGACCGGCTGTCCCGGGGTGGCGCCCGGGGCAGCCCCCGCGAGGGGCGCTGCGGGGGTTTTCGTCCCGACCGCGTCGGTCAGGAGGGGCTCCGGGGCGGCGGGCGTCGGAACGGAAGCGACGGCGATCGAGCTCACCTCCGGAGCCTCGGGTCGAGGGCATCGCGCAGCCCGTCGGCCAGGAAGTTCACCGAGATAGCAAAGAGGAACAAGCAGGCCCCGGGGAAGAAGATCTGCCACCACGGGAAGGTGCAGCTGGTGCACGTCACGAAGGTGCTCACGTTCTCGACCGAGAACGCCGCGAGCGTTCCCCACTCGGGGAAGTAGATCACCGGCCAGATCTGGTATCCGAGGAAGACGATCGCCGCCAAGAGCAGCGGCACCGTCCCCACGTCGAGGGACATCTGAACGAACACCGGGTACATACTGTTCGGGATGATGTGCCGCGTGATGATCCGGGCCCGGCGCGCTCCGCTGGCGCGCGCCGCCTCGACGTACTTCTGTTCCCGGGTGACCAGCACTTGCCCCCGGACGATCCGGGTGTAGAGCGGCCACCACGTGATGACGAAGGCCGCGATCAGGATCTCCACCCGGCCGTCCAGCGTACCGACCTTGGAGCCGAGCACAGAGAGCGTGACGAGCACCAGGAACAGGCCCGGAATGGCGAGGAAGATGTCCGTGAATCGCATGATGACCTCGTCGGTCGCGCCGCCGGCATACCCGGCCACGGCGCCCAGCATGAGGCCGATGACCGCCCCGCTGGACACGACCGCGCCGGCGATGCCGAGCGACCACGGCGCGCCCTTCACGAGGCCCGGGGCGAGGTTGAAGAAATACACGGATCCGGACGAAACGGTCAGCGAGCCGAGCGGCAGCGGTCCCAAATCGATTCCCCCGTTAGAGATCCGGATGGTCGGGGCGACGACCGAGGGAGAGGCGGCCTGCACCTGGTAACACCCGGCGGTCGGTGGCGTTCCGACCGGATACGTGCAGACCGGAGAGCAACCGAGCGACGCATTCGCGGGCGTTCCGGCGGGGACGCCGCAGTATCGCGTGAGGGCATTCGATGGCCCGGGAAATAGCGGAGAGGTAATGGCCAACAAGACCCAGAAGACGAGGATTCCGAGCCCGACCATCGCGAGCGAGTTCCGCCGAAGGAAGTAGAACGTCCGTTTGTACTGTGCCCATCGGGGGTTCGGCCGTCGGCCCGACGTCGAGGCGCTCGCGAGGGCCTCCTCGGGTTCGGCCATTCCCTACCCGAGCCTCACCCGGGGATCGAGGTACGCGTAGACCACGTCGACGATGATGTTGGCCGCGACGACGATGATGGTAAAGAGCAGCGTGGAGCCGAAGATAAGGCCGAGGTCGGGCGGGTTCTGGATCGAGAGCGCGAGGAGGAATCCGATGCCGCGGAGGCCGAAGACCTCCTCGATTACGGGGAATCCCGTGATGAAGAACGCGAACGTAAGTCCGAGGACGGTGACGGTCACGTTGAGGCTGTTCCGTCCGGCGTGGTGGCGGACGACCTGGCTCTCGGAGACCCCCTTAGCCCGGGCGGTCCGCACGAAGTCGAGGTTCATCACTTCGAGCATGCTGTTCCGCACGAAGCGCAGAATCCCGGCCACGTAGCCGTAGGCGATGACCACCGCCGGCAACAGCAGGCGGTAGAACGACTGCCACGCCAACGCGTAGTTGCCGTTGATCAGGGCATCGATCGTGGGGAAGTGCGTGGGGGTCGTCTGGAAGTGGGACCCGATCCACGCGGGGTAGACGTCGCCGGGAAGACAGGTCGCGGGAGGCCACGAGCCGTAGAACTGTAGGTAATGGGTGGACGTGAAGTTGCACGTGGGCGTCGTGCCGCCCGCCAGGAACGCTGCGCCGAGGAGTACCAGGACCCCGAGCAGGAACGACGGCAACGCATAGCCGGAGAAGGACATCACCCGGGCTGCCTGGTCCGCGGGCCTATTTCGATGCACGGCCGAGTAGTTGCCGATGGGAATGGCCAACGCCAAAATCAGCAGCAGCGACAGCAACGCGAGCTCCAGAGTGTAGGGAAGATACCAGCCGAGGACCTCGATCACCGGATACGTGGAGTGGCCGAGATAGGCCCCGGTCGACGCCTCGCTGCTGGGGTTGGTGTATCCCCAATTGAGCGTGAGGGACCGCTCCATGTACAGCGCCCATTGGACGGGAGCGGGTTGATCGAATCCTAACTTATGCACGACCGCAGCGTACTGGGGGTTGATACACTGACCCACGTGCCCTCCACAGTTGCCGGTCTGACCGGTGGGGCACGGTTCGCACTGACTGAAGCTGCTGCGGCCGCCGCCGCCGTAGGCGGCGGAGACGCGCTGGTTCAACGGGACGAGGCTGATGAGAAGGAACGTGATCGTCATCACGCCGATGATGACGGGGAGCACCAACAGGACTCGTCGGATGATGTAAACCCACATCTGCATCGTCTACTCCTCCCCCTCGGCCGGCCCCGTCATCCCGGCAGCTGACCAGCCGAAAGCAGGTATATATGGATTCACGAAAAACGAGCCCGCGCCCGATAGAGAAGAGCCACCGGCCACGGGGGCGTTTCCACCGCGAGCCCCTCCGGTTCCGTCGAGCGATTGCGGTGAACCCGTCAAGCCTATTCCCGGGACCGTAGCGTTTCCATACTAAAGTCCTCTGGGCCGGCGTAATCCAAACATCAAGGGGACCCCGGCCTGCGTGGATCTACACTCCTCGGATCAAGCCGGTCACCACGCCTTCCGGAACCTGAACCGGCGGGGGAGATACCGGGGCGGAGACGGGTCGGCCCAGGGACACTGGCGGGTGTGCGGCTCCGGCTCGGTCGTCAGAGGAGCGGAAGGTCCCCGGTCAAGGGGTCAACCTTCGCGGCCGGCGCCGGTCCCACTCCAAGGCAAGTTCGGGTGCCCGGAGGGACCTCGGTGAAACCGGCATCCGTGACCCAGGCGCAGGGCACCCCGGCCCGACGGCCGCGCTCGGCCAGCTGCTCCATCTGGTCCAGCGTCTGCGCCACCACGGCGATCTTCTTCTGACCTTGATCCCACCAGTGCTGGAATGCCGGGGTTCGCTTCCGGGCGCCCTCCAGCGCTAGCATGACCGCCGCATGGGCCACCTGAACGGCCGCCTTCCCGGGCGTGAGGCGGAGCTCCCCTCGCACCACCAGGACCATCTTGTAGTCCGACGATCCGCCGGCCGACTTAGCGGGCATACTCGGCCTCCCGATTCGCGCGGAGCTCTTGTGACCTCCGCTGGGTGTCGGCGAGTTCGGTCTCCAGGCGAGCCCGGTCCGGATCGTCGGCCTTCAACTGCCGGAGGGCATGCTGGAGACGGCGCGCGCGTCGCTGGCTCTCCTCCAGGGCGCGAAGGAGCACCATGGGGTCCTCCTCGCCGGGGGAAGGCTCGGCGATGGGTCGGGTGGGCGGGGTCTTGCTGAATCCGCCGCGCAGAACGGCGACCACGAGGGCCACGCCCGTGATGGCCGCCAGGATGGCCTCGAGCAACGGATCGCTCCAGCCGGCCTGGAAGAAGCTCCCCGGGAGGTTCCCCAGGACGAACCCTACGAGGATCGTCACGGTCACGCTCAGCACGAGGCTCAGCGTGCCTATCTCGACGGCGCGAAGGAGCGCGTCGGGGCCTCGGAGTCTCCATTCGGGGAACGTCGCCTTCGTGATGGCGTATCCGGGCAGAGCGAACACCAGGAGCAGGCCGACCAGAATTTCAGGGGGGGAGGCGGTCACGGACGGCCCAGCCTACGCCCTCGGTTCCCCGCCGGCCAGTTGACGCTCGAGTTGCCGTCGCAGCTTCCGGTTGCTGGCGATACCGTGGGCGGCCCTGCGGGTCGACTCCCAGAACTTCAGTAGCTGCCGGACCTCCTGGGGCTTCTGTCCGGCGCCGCGGGCGATCCGACGGATCCGGTCGCCCTTGATGACCATCGGGTGGTCGAGCTCTTCGGCGGTCATCGAGTCCAGCATCGACCGGAAGCGACGGAGGCGCGCCTGAGAATCCTCGACCTGCTTGTCGTCGACCTTCGCACCGCCGAACCCGGGGAGCATCCCTACGATCTTGGAGAAGGGGCCCATCTGTCCGAGCGAATCGAGCTGGACCCGCATGTCCCGCAGCGAGAACCGACCGGTCATCATGTTCTCGGCGACCTTCTCGGCTTCCTCCTTGTTCGAGAGTTCCTCGAAGTGCTCGAGCAGCGTCTGGATGTCCCCCATTCCGAGCAGCCGGGAGACGAAGCGGGTGGGGTCGAACCGCTCGAGCTCGTCGAGGTGCTCTCCGGTTCCGATGAACAGGATCGGTGCCCCGGTCGCCGCAACGGCCGACAGCGCGCCTCCGCCCTTGGCCGAGCCATCGAGCTTGGTCAGGATCACGCCAGTCAGGCCCACCGCGGTCTGGAAGGCCTGAGCGCTGCGGCCCGCGGCCTGGCCCATCGCCGCGTCTAGGACCAGGAACGTCTCGTCGGGCTCTAGTACCGCCCGGACCCGCTGAAGCTCCGCGATGAGGTCGGGATCGATCCCGGACCGTCCCGCGGTGTCCACGAGGAGAGCCACGTGGGGCGGGGCCCTGGTCAGGGCCTCTTTGACGATGCGCTCGGCTCGCTTTTCGTTCCGGTCTGTATAGAACTCCGCCCCGACCTTCTTGGCGAGTTGCTCCAGTTGGTCGATGGCCGCCGGTCGGTGGACGTCCGCGCCGACGAGCAACGTCCGGACCCCTTTCTTCTGGAAGTATCGGGCGAGCTTGCCGGCGGTGGTCGTCTTTCCCTGGCCGAAGAGCCCGGCGAGGAGGATCTTCCGGGGCTTGACGTCGAAGGGCCGATCCGTGCCCAGGATACCGCGGATCTCCTCGTAGATGATCCGCACGAGGAAGTCCCGGACGCTGGCCCCGGCGGGCGGCTTCTCCTCGCGCGCCCTCCGCTTGACACGCTGGGTGAGGTCTAAGGCGAGCTGGACGTTGACGTCTGCTTGCAGCAGGGCGCGTTGGATATCGCGGACGACCTCCGCGATCAGTGCCTCGTCGACGGTGTTGCTCCGTGCGATGCGCTGCAGCACGCCGCGGAGCGACTTTCCCAACGATTCGAGCACCACGAACGGGCCTGCTGCGCGCTCTGAAGAGCACGCGTCTCTCGAAAGGAGGTCCGGGGGGCTTTAGCCCTTGGCCCGCGGGCCACGTGCAGGAACCCGCCCTCGAGGTCCGACGAAGCGCGCGCGTCGCGCCGTCACTCGCGCAAGCCTCTTATTCTCTCCACGAGAAACCGGAACGGGAATTCGAATGGCGTCTGCTGTGGCCACACCGCCGCGTCCCGTTCCGCCCAAGCTGAACCCGGTCCGCGTCCGGGTCCCCGAGGAGCCGGTCGAGACGCGGGTCGAGGATTTCCGAGAGATCGTCCACGCCTACTCTCGGCAGGACGCCGTGCTCGAGGCCAAGCGATGCATCCAGTGCCGGCGCCCGTGGTGTGTCGAGGCCTGCCCGATCACCCAGGACTGCCGGGAATACATCAAGCTGGTTGCCGAGGAGAAGTTCGACGAGGCCGCGAAGGTCACCGTCCAGGACAACCCGTTGGCCACCTCGCTCTGCAAGGTCTGCTACCGCTACTGCGAGGAATCCTGCGTCATCGCGAAGAAAGGGGTCCCGATCGCGATCCGGCAGCTCAAGCGGGCGGCCCTCGAGTTCGGGAACTCCGACCTCGCGTACATTCCCTCGAAGCCGAAGGGCCAGCGCGTCGCGGTCGTTGGCGGAGGTCCGGCGGGCATCATGGTCGCGTGGGAGCTCGGCATCCGCGGCTACTCGGTCACCGTCCTCGAACAGGAGGATCTGGCGGGGGGGCTCATGCGTACGATTCCGGCCTACCGCATGACCGATGACGACATCCGGGCCGACCTGCGCCGTTTCCGCGACCTCGATGTCGTATGGAAGACCGACGTTCGGGTGGGAAAGAGCCTCAATCCCGAGGACCTGCTCAAGGAAGGCTACCAGGCCGTGTTCGTCTCGATCGGCACCTCCACGCACCGCGTCATGGGGATTCCCGGCGAGGACCTGCCCGGCGTGTATCCGGCCCTGTCGATGCTGAAGGCGATCCACCGGGCCCAGTACCCCGAGCTCGGCAAGGACGTCATCGTGGTCGGCGGCGGAGATGTCGCGATGGACTCGGTCCGGAGCGCCGTCCGGCTCGCCCACGGGGGCCGCGTCCGCCTGGTGTACCGCCGGAGCCGTGACGAGATGCCGGCCGACCGAGAGGAGGTCCACGGGGCCGAGCAGGAACATGTGGAGTTCGTCTTCCAGAAGGCCCCGGTCCGCGTCCTCGGGACCAACCACGTCGAAGGCCTCGTGGTCCAATCGATGGCGTTGGGACCACCCGACGCCAAGGGCCGCAGGACGCCGGTACCCGTCCCCGGCTCCGAAGAGACGCTGCCGTGTGACACGCTGATTGTCGCCGTCGGGCAGCGCGCCGACCTGGAGGGATTCCCCCCCGATCTCGACTTCAAGATGGCCTCGGGCGGATGGCCCGAGGGTAAGGGACCCGGCTACGCCACGGCGGTGCCCGGCATCTTCGCTGCCGGCGGCAAGTCCGTCGTGTACGCCATGGGAACGGCCAGCGACGCGGCGAAGGCCGTCGACGCCTACCTCTGCGGGCTCCGGCGAGAAGCGCCGGGCCCGCGCCCGGACCCGTTCGGGGCGCCGGGGACGTACAAGCTGCCCCCGGGATACACGTCACCCATTCGTGACTGAGCCGCCGTCCCTGCCGTGCCGTGGTCGTTGTCCGCGCGCCGGAAGGTTGATAGCGACCCGTCAGTCTAATTCCGCGTCGATCAGGAGCAGGTAAGGTGAACCGGCCTCGGTGGATCGCGACGGCGTCCTTGGCCCTACTGGCCGCCTTGGTCCTCCCGGGCCTTTCTGCAGGGATTGCCGCGGGATCGTCGTCGCCGAACAGTCTCTCGTCCCCTGCGGCCAGCTCCGCACCGGCGCTCCCGGCGGCCCTGTCGGCCCCGTGGGCCGATCGAAGCGGGTATGTCTCCGGAGCTCACGCGGATCCCGGCTCGGCAGTCGCGGCCCAGGGCACGATACAGGTCGCCGTGACCCTGTGGCCGCGCAATCTCTCGATGTTCGCCCCTCGCCCGCAGGACGCGGCTCCCTTGACCTCGGCGGAGCTCGCCCAACAGTACAGCCCCTCGGCAGCCGAGTACCAGTCAGTCGTCGACTACTTCGAGGGATACGGTCTTTCTATTCTCCACACGTGGCCGGACCGGTTGTCGGTGACCGTGGCCGGGCCGGCCTCGTTGGTCGGAGAAGCGTTCGGTACGACCCTGGTCCGGGGAACCGTCGCCGGAGCCCCGGTGCAATATCCCGAAGCGGTACCGGCGCTGCCCCCGGCTATCGAGTCCGAGATATCTGCCGTGTCGGGACTCTCCTCGGGCTTCACCCAGTTCTCGCTCCCGCTGGAGCCGGTCGCGCCGTCCCTTCTCTCGACCAACCATCTCAGCACGGACCTCGGGAGCACCACGTCGGAAGTGACTCCCTCCGGAGCCCACGGCGCCTACGGGCTCGACGGGCTGTACAATCTCTCGGGCACCTTCCACTCGGCCTCGAGCCAGAACATCGTACTGCTGCTCTGGGGCGACGGGTACTCCCCCTCGGACCTCTCGACCTTTTTCTCGACGGACTACCCGTCGGAATACCCCGTCGTGCCGACGGTCGTCCCGTATCCGATCGATAACGCTCCGGCTCCCGCGGCGAGCGCGGTCAACGACCCGAGCGGGGGACCGCAGGAACTGACTCTCGACCTGGAATGGTCGGGGTCGATGGCCCCCGGGGCGACCCTGGACGCGGTCTATGCGCCGGATGGACCCGCTCCGAGCTACTCCCCGAACGACACGCCGATGGAGGACGCGCTGCAGTACGCCGTCAACTCGATCGCGGGCGTCAGCGTGATCTCGATGTCCTTCGGGCTTCCGGAATCCCAGGACGCGAGCTTCCAGGCCGCCTACACCACGTACTTTGCCGCAGCGGAGGCCAAGGGGATCACCCTCCTCGGCGCGTCCGGCGACGACGGCGGCAGCGTGCTCTCGCACGGGGCATGCTCGGTCACCCCCGAGGTCGAGTTCCCGGCGTCGTCCCCCGATGTGATCGCAGTGGGAGGCACCGCGCCCACCCTCGACGTTTCCGTTTCCGGCCAGATCACGGGTATCGCCACGCAGCCGGCCTGGAACCGGTCCGGCGGGGGACTGTCCCAGGCCTACCCCGCCCCTAGCTGGCAGCTCGTGGGGTCGGCTGCCACCGTGATCGAATCGGGAGGGCGCGGCGTCCCCGATGTGGCGGGTCCGGCGGCGGACAACATGATCTACTACAACGGGCAGGTCGGCCAGCTCGCTGGCACCAGCTTCGCTACCCCGATGTGGGCCGGACTCATCGCAGAGCTCGACGCGGTCCGGGGCACGCCCCTGGGACTCGTCACGCCGCGTCTGTATTTCGTCGCGAGCCAGGAGGAGCAGACGCCCGGCTCCAGCCGTGCGTTCTCGGACGTGACGGCCGGCGGCAACTGCCTTAACAGCGCTCGAACGGGGTGGGACCTCGTCACCGGGTGGGGCACCCCCCGGGCGCTCGTCCTCTATGCCGCGCTCACCTCGACCTTCGTATCTCTTGTCGTCACCCCCTCCCCCACCAGCGTCTTCCCCGGCGGGTCCACCACGATCACCGTGGCGGTGAACAACGGGACCACCGGCCAACCGATCGTCGACGTGCCGGTGACCCTGACGTTCTCGGCGAGCCAGGGGTACACGGGACCCTGCGGTGGCTCCTTTGGGAACGCGAGCGTCGTCACCGGCACGGACGGGACGGGGCAGGCGAGACTCACGGTCCCCTACTGCTACTTCGGCGGCCAGGCCCAGGTCTCGGCGACGCTCCTCTCCGGAGGATTCTTCGGGCAGGCGACCGCCACCGTGGCCGTCAGCCTGCTCAGCGGCACCGGCTTCCTTTCGCTGGTCAGCACGTTCCCATACGACGTGATCTTTTTCGCGTTCATTGTCGTGGTGGCCGTGATCATCGGGGCCCTCATCAGCCGACGCGGCAAGCGTCGGCGCACGATGCCGCCGCCGATCGGGGCGGGAGGAGGTCCGGGGTTCAGCCAGAGCTGGGTCGCCCCCCCGCCGGCCGTTCCGCCGGCTCCCGGCCGCCCGCCCGGCGCCTCGCCCTCGTACGTCCCGTCGGCTCCTTGGGCACCGGCCACTGCAACCACCGGATCCGCGCCAACCGTAGCCGCGACTCCGACGGGCGCTCCGTCCCGGCCGCCTCCTCCGATGCCCCAAGCCGTCCGATGCCCGGCATGCGGGGCTGTAATACCGGCGTTCAGCCTCACGTGTCCGAAGTGCGGTCTCGCCCGGCCCTGACCTGCGGATTCCCTAAGTCTTAACCGATAGTTCCTGTTGGGAACCGCCGTGCCGGACGAGGAGAGCGCCCCCGCAGTCGATCCGTCGACCGCGTTGACACTGTCCGGGCCCGAGCGCCAGGTGCTCGAGGCCCTGCGCGCGGCGCCGCACGTGCTCCAAGAAGAGTCCGCGCTGCTCGAGCGCACGGGCCTGGCGGCCGACGCTCTCCGGGGCAGCCTCGAACGTCTCCGCTCCAAGCACCTCGCGCTGGCGACCGACGACTCGTGGGTCGAGCGAAAGCTGACCCGACGGGGTGAGGAGGCCCGGGCGAGAGGGCTCCCGGAACGTCGCTTCCTCTTCGCACTCCGCCGCCGGGGGGGCGCCCTCACTCCCGATCAGGTGGAGGCCGAAGGGTTCTCTGACGAGGAGCAGGCCGCCGCGATCGGCTACCTGCGCCGGCACCACTACCTCGCCGACGGTGTTCCGTTCCGCTGGGCCGAGCCCCGACCCGATGTCGACCGCCCGTTTCCGGAAGAGGAAGCTCTCCAGCAGGTGGCGACCGGGGCGAAGGAGGTCGATGCCACCATCTTCTCTCAGTTACAACGGCGCGGCCTAGTGTCCACCGAACGGCATTCCGTGCGGCGGTGGCTGCCCTCTCCCGAGGGAATCGCGCTCCCGTTGCCCGAGGCCGGCCGTCCTCTCGTGGGGGCCCTCGGCACGAGCCTGCTCTCCTCGGGGGAATGGGCTCACGTCTCGTTCCGCCCCTACGACGTGCGGGCCACGGTGCCCTATCTTCAGGGGGCGCGACCGCACCCGTATCTCGCATGGCTCGAGGAGGTCGAGGAGATCCTCATCGGCCTCGGCTTCGAAGAGGCCGAGGGCCCGCTCCTCGAGACCGAGTTCTGGAACGCCGACGTGCTCAACATGCCCCAGGAGCACCCGGCCCGCTCGGTCCACGACATGTTCTTCGTCAACGCCGCGCCCGGCGCTCCGCTCCCGGCTGACCTCGTCGAGCGCGTCGCCGCCGTGCATGAGGGTCGTCCGATGGCGGGCGAGACGCTCCCCGTATCCCCCGGGTGGCGTACCCCGTACTCCCGGGACCGGGCCCGCCGACCGGTGCTGCGGTCCCAGACGACCGCCGTATCCGCAAGATACCTGGCCGCGCATCCGACGCCGCCGTTCCGGATGTACTGCATCGGGCGCAACTTCCGACCGGACGCCCTGGACACCCGGCACCACATCGAGTTCGAGCAATGCGAAGGAATCCTGGGCGACAGCGGCGTCACGATCCGGCACCTGGTCGGGGTGTTCAAGGCGTTCGCCGAGGCGCTGGGAATCTCGGACCTCAAGATCCGGCCCAGCTATTTTCCGTTCACCGAGCCGTCCATCGAGGGATACGTCCGTCATCCCCGGCTCGGTTGGATGGAGGTCTTCCCCGGCGGCATGCTCCGACCCGAGGTGCTCCGCCCCCTCGGCGCGGAAGTGCCGGTGGCGGCGTGGGGCATCGGGATCACCCGGCTGGCGCTCGTCGCGCTCGGCTACAACGACATCCGGGACCTCTACCTCGACGACCGGGCCCGACTGACCGGGAGGCCGGACTGAACATGCCGCAGAGCGTGCTTTCGGCGAACCGGGTACTGGAGCTCCTCGCCCAGCCCATCGAACGGGAGGCGCTCGAGGAGCAACTGTTCCGGTCGAAGGCGGAGCTCACGGATTGGACCGAGGATGCCCTCACCATCGAGGTGACTCCCGACCGTCTCGACATGCTCTCCGAGGGAGGTCTGGCGCTCTTCCTGCAGGGCGCCCTCGGCCTCAAGAAGGGGCCGGCCCCGTTGGTCGAACCGCCGGCGACGCTCGACCGACCGGCCGCGCTCGTGGAAGCTTCCGTCTCGACCCTCCGTCCCTACCTCGCCGGAGCCCTGCTGACCGCGCCCGCCGGCGTGGCCCTCGACGCGGGCCTGTTCGCCGAGGCGATTCGGTTCCAGGAAGTGCTCCACGCGACGATCGGCCTCGACCGGCGCGCCGCGAGCCTCGGCCTCTACTCGTGGGAGAGGCTGAAGCCGCCGATCCGGTACGCTCTCGAACCGGTCGACGGGGTACGCTTCCATCCGCTCGACGGACCCGCCGAGGTGGAGGGCCCCAAGTTCTTTGCCGAACATCCGATGGCGCAGCGCTACGGCCGTCTGGGCCGCTCGGACGGCGAGTGCCTGACGCTACGCGACGCGGACGACCAGCTCCTAAGCCTGCCGCCGATCCTCAACGGGCGCACGGCCGGCGAGGTACGGATCGGGGATCGAGCCCTCCTCCTCGAGTCGACCGGCACCCGCGCCGTTCGGGTCGAGGAATCCGTCGGCCTCATGCTGCTCCCGTTCGCGGCCCGAGGATGGGCGGTGCAGTCGCTCCGCGTCGAGTACCCGGACCACGCGGAGTCCGGAATGGGCTGGATCTCTCCCCGCCGGCTGCCGTTCTCGGCCTCCACGCTTCAGGACCTCACCGGTCTCTCTCTGCCCGACGAGCAGGTCGAAGACTACCTGGCCCAGGGCCGCCTCGGCGGCACGAAGGCCCCCGACGGATGGTGGGTCGAGATCCCCCCGTGGCGCCCGGACCTCCAGACATCGGTGGACCTGACCGAGGAGATCCTGGTCGCGCGTGGCATCGCGCCCGAGGACGCCGTGCTGCCAGCGAGCGCGACGCGGGGGCGGCGCCTCGCAGAGGCCCGGTTCCGCCGCACGGTCCGGCGGGTCCTTCTGGGGCTGGGCTATGTCGAGCTTCGCAACACGGTTCTGGTTCCCAACGGCCTCGCGACGTTGCTCGGCCGTTCCTCCGCGATCGCGGTCGTGAACCCGGTCTCCGACCTTTACAGCCGAGTACGCGACTCGCTCCAGATTTCTCTGATGGCCTCCCTCGAGCGCAACGTGCGCTACCCCTACCCGCAGCAGTACTCCGACGTCGGGCCCGTCGTGGTTCGAGACTCCTCCGAACCGAGTGGCGGGAAGACCCGTTGGCACGCCGGAGCCGTTCTCGCCGGCGAGCGGAGCGGCTTCGCCGACGCGTCGGCGTGGGTAGATTATCTGCTCGGCGCTTTCGGCGCGTTGGGGGTACGCGAACCCGCGGAGCTTCCCGGAACGATCCCGGGACGGGCCGCGTGCCTGCGGATCGCCGGCGAGGCCGTCGCCGAGGTGGGGGAGATCGCCCCCTCGGTGCTCTCGGAGCTCAAGGTCCCCGTACCGGTCGCATGGGGCGAGGTCGACTTGACCGCCCTGTGGCCGCTGGTCCGGCGCGGGGAAACGCCTTGCTGATTGTCCGGGGAGCTAGGTCGAACCCAGTCTTCCTGACGTCACGTCGTCTCCTTTCATCGGCTCGACCGGGAGGCCCGAGGAAGGGACGTCGCTTGCGCGGTTTCCCTCCCTCGGACGCCACGTCGCCGCCTCCAGAAGCGCGTTGCGCGCGCTCGGGGGAA
>Ga0187815_10000458_pt1 | contig 19695 bp, 18 predicted proteins | sample NC_S_5_FD_132962 | JGI IMG/M metagenome (GOLD analysis project Ga0187815, IMG submission 132962) | Wetland sediment microbial communities from Neuse River Estuary, North Carolina, USA - ASW-S_5 | ecosystem: Environmental > Aquatic > Freshwater > Wetlands > Sediment | place: USA: North Carolina...
CGGGACTGGCGCCGGGATAGAAGGTCTGGACCTGGATCGTCGGATAGTCGACCTCGGGAAGGGCGGCGACCGGAAGGAACCTGAACGCCAGCATCCCCGACAGCATGATGGCGATCATCAACAGCGTCGTTGCCACCGGCCGCACAATGAATGGCTGTGACGGGTTCATGGCTTGCGCCCGTCCCCTGCGCGCTGCTTCTGGCCGGGTGCCTTGGCGTCTGGCGTGACGCCAGGACCCGCGGGAGCGGAGGCAGTAGTTGCATTGCGCACCACGACCTTGGCGCCCTCGCGCAGCTTGTCTGCGCCGTCGATGACGACACGGTCCCCGGGGGCGAGACCGGACCGTACCTCGACGCGCTCGCCATCGGTGACGCCGAGCTGCACCGGGCGAACCGAGACGGTGTCGTTATTGATCAAATAGACGAAAGTGCCGGGAACGCCGCGCTGGATTGCGGCCGTGGACATCGTCGTCACGTCCTTTCGTGTGTCCAGAAGCAGCCGCACATTGACGAACTGGTTCGGAAACAGCTTCCTCGTGTCGTTTGGGAACTCGGCGCGAAGCCTGATCGTTCCGGTAGTCGGGTCGATCTGGCTGTCGAACGTCTTCAGGGTGCCGTCTTCGAGCTTGGTGGCGCCGCTGCGATCATAGGCGCTCGCCGGCAGCACCGCGCCCTCGGAAAGCCGCCTGGCAACCGCTTGCAGATTGTCTTCCGGAAGCGTGAACAGCACGCTGATCGGCTGCAGCTGCGTGATGACCACGATGCCGTTGGCATCGCCCGGCGTGACATAGTTGCCCTGATCGACCTGCCGGATCCCTACGCGGCCGTGCTCGACCGGCGACAGGATGTGACAGTACTGCAGGTTCACTTCGGCGGCCTTGACCGCGGCGCGGTCCGCCTCGACGAGACCCTGGTCCTGGGCGACGAGGGCGATCTGCGTGTCGAGCTGCTGATGCGGCACTGCGTTCTGCGCCGCCAGGCCCTGGTAGCGGGCGAGGTCGACCTTGGCGCCCTTCAGCATCGCTTCGTCGCGCGCGAGCTGACCCTTGGCCTGGGCCAGTGCGGCCTCGTAGGGTCGGGAGTCGATCTCGGCCAGCAGGTCTCCCTTGTTGACCTCCTGGCCCTCGGTGAAGACGATCCGGACGAGCTGTCCGCTGATCTGGCTCCTGATGGTCACCGTCGCCAGCGAGGTGACGGTGCCGAGTGCGTTGAGATTGACCCCGATGTCGCCCTTGCCGACGATCTCCTGCGCGATCGACGTCGGCGGGGTGGCTCGGCGCCCGTTCGCTTCCTGGCGCGTGCTTTGCTCATGCGCCCACCAGACGATGCCGGCGAGCAGCATGAGGATCAAAACTGTAGTGAACGCGACGCGTCGGCGCGGAGGACGCTTGACCTTTTGCGCGGGTTCAGTCGATCGGCTTTCCGTTGATGTCCCTAACTGCTGATGCATGGGTCACCCGCAAGAGCGCACCCCGGATTCTCCGGGTTGCCTCGATGCCACCGCGTCTTGGCCCCTGCAATCGTCGAAGGCCGCATTTTGAACGGTTCCGGAATGGAAAGCCCATTAACATTTAGAAAGGTCGAGCGTCTCGGACTACCTCTGATCGGTCGATATCCGGAATGTGATCGCGCCTGGTCGGCGTCCGGGTCTAAAGCGACAGCAAAGACTGCGGAGCGGAAACGCTATGGCCAAGCAGCGTCTCAAGATCGAGGATCTGACCGATCTCGTACTGAGCAGAATAAGGCAATGCCGGCAGGGCCGGCACGTGCTCGAAATCAGCATCTACGAACTTGAGAGCAGGCACCTCGGTCGCAATTGGGACATCACGATCGTGTCTCCCGGCAAATGCGGGATGGCCGCTGCCAGGAGCGCCGCATGCTCGGTCGTGGCGGAGCTTGGTCCGCAGTTTGACCTCTCCGTCGAAAGCGAGGCCAATATCGACCTGGGCTCGGAGGCGGAAACGGCCGTTCGACAAACTGTAACCCGGGAAACGGTCACAGGCGCCGGACGACCCGCGTCCACCCCTCAATTGGCTCCACCGCATCCGAGGGCGCGTGCAATAGTCGGTTGGCTGATCGACTGCTTGCCTCGCCTGTGAGGATGCCGACTTTCGGGTGAAGCTGCGCGCCGATAAGAAAACTGGGCTTTCCAGCATAGTGGGTTTCGCGATGTAGCGGGCCCCGCTACCACTCTGCGATTGTCCGCGCCAAGCTGCCGTTTTCCGCCAGTTCATGAGCTCGGGCTCTCTCACGCAAAGAACATCCTGTGCGGCGGCAGCGCGCTGGCTGACCATGTTCCCCGCCGTTGAAGGCGCTTCCTGCGCTTCCTGCGCTTCCGCACCAAGCCTCTTTCGCCTGACCGGCCGACCTACTCCTCGTCCGGTTCGCGCACGACCGGAGGTCCGTCGACGTGATCGTCGTCCTCGTCCGGTTCCTCTTCCAGGTCGTCTTCGTCGTCCTCTTCAGGATCTCGGGGTGGCATCGTGTCGGCTGCGATCACGAAGCGGCGTCGGTCAACCGTGGTGGTAAGCTCATCGGGGAAAAGTCGGGACATTTTTTGCTCCTCGGATGCGAGCCTTGCGAGCGGTAACTTTCCGGCAAAACGTCGCGTCGAGCGCGCTTGTTCCTAATTCAGCCGTGCCGTGCCCGTGCATCCGCGCCGCCAGTCGACCTGCGCGTCTGTCTGGCCAACGCGGCAGCCATCCTGGCGGAGACACCTGCCGTGCCAGCCTCGACAACTGAAAAGAGAACCACGGCTATAAGCAAGCGTACCGGCGGCTGCCGCATGATGCGGTGATCTGGGATGCCGGGCACCAGAGTCGCCATTTCAAAATTACATTGCAAGGTCCGCGTTCGCGTAGTTCAAGCCGCGGGAAGTCCGAGCAAGGTGCGGAGCTGAGAGGGGCGTAACGGCTTTGGCACGACCGGTATTCCGCGTGCCTTCGCATCGCTGATTAGCGTGGGGCTGAAATCGCCAGTGACCAGCGCACATGCCGGTGAGGGTTCGGGGTGCCGCGCGACGATGGCGGCAATCAGATCCAGCCCGTTACACCCGTGTGTCAAACGATAGTCGGCAAGCACAAGCCCATAGCGTGCTCCTTCCGCAAGGAGCACAAGAGCGGCTTCGCCGTCGGCAACGGCGTCGAAGCGCACGCCCCATCGGCGGAGAAGATCGGAGAGCGCCGCGCGAACGTCGCGGTCGTCATCGATGATCAGCACCGGCAGATCGAGAGGTCTCGCCAACTGCATTTTCACTCTGTCGATGTTGACCACGGCATCCACGGAAGCTGTCTGGGGCTCGGCGGTTGAGCTTGCCGGCTGGCTGAATGCGAAGCGCGAGCCTCGACCTTGTCGCGAACTGACCGTGATCGCCGCGCCGATCAGCGCTCCGGAACGTCGAGCAATGCTGAGTCCAAGTCCAAGCCCCTTTCGGCGGTCTCGCTCCGGGTTGCCCAACTGGACAAACTCCTCGAAAATGCGCTCAAGGTCGGTCGGGGCGATCCCGATGCCGGTATCCCACACCTCGAATCTGACTTCGCAAGAACGGGCGCGAGCGGCGACCAGGACACCGCCTGAAACCGTGCAGCGGAGCGCATTCGATACGATGTTTGCGAGCACTTGTTCCAGGAGCGCGCTATCGCTCGTCACCCACTCGCCGTTGGATCGAAAACGCAGATCGAGTCCCCGGTCCAGTGCAATGGGACGAAAATATTGGCTCAGGCGATCGAACATCGCATCGATCGACGTAGGACCAAGCCGAGGCTGCACCACGCCGGCTTCCAATTTTGACAGGTCGAGCAGGCCGTCGAAAAGCGATTCCATCGCTCCGATACTGTCCTGGATGTTGTTGACGACCGCTCGGCCATCCGCGTTCAGTTTCAATTCATCCAGCGATGCCGAAAACAGGGCGAGCGCATAAAGGGGTTGACGTAAATCGTGACTGGCAGCGGCCAGAAACTGCGACTTGGCGAGACTTGCAAGTTCGGCTTTGTGACGCGCGTCTTCGGCCTGCGCCTTTTGCACCGTCAGAGCGTCCAATAGCGCGAGATTCTCAAATCTGATGCGAAAACCGTCCTCGATCGTTCGGGCCTGAACTCGGCAAAACGCGAACATTGTCAGGGCAAAAAGACCGGAAGCCACACCAAGAAGGACGTATTCGAACTGTCCCGTAGCCACTAGCCGGACGACCACCGGCGCGAACATGAATCCCACAAGTGCATAGAGGCCGGGGGGATTATAGGCGTTCGCCGGCACGCTTCCGCCGGACACGCCATAAAGGCAGCAAAGAGTGAGTGCGACGGTCGCCGGCTCGTCGGGATGGGCAAACAGAAAAATAGTGGAGCCCCAAAGCGAACCCGTGACGACCATATAGAGCGTGTAGGCGTTAGCCCACCGGCCTAGCGTCGCGTCCTCGTGCTCGCGCCGTCGCCAGGCTCGAATGAGCAGCTCGCGCCACACTTGTGTTGCAACCTGCACCGACGCCCAGCCGGCAATCGTGGGCCATGGTGTGTATGGTGCCGCCGTTCCGATCATGTACAGCGTGACGACCACCGCAGCCGCGGCGGAGTTTCGCATTTGCAGGTAGAGGGTCCGTATCGCCTCCGCGCGAATAGGGTTCATCGCTCGATAAGACCCAGTTCGCGTCCCCGGATGACCGCCTGCATTCTGCTATGCACGCCAAGCAAGTGAAAGAGCTCCGTCAGATGAGCTCGGACCGTGCGCTCAGCAATACCGAGCTGATGCCGGATTTCCTTGTTCCCAAGACCCGCAGCGAGAAGCGCCAACACTTCCGCTTGTCTGGGGGTAAGGACGGGCAAATCGTCGGTGCGTTCCGAGTCCGAAAATGCCGAGCCACCGCCCAAAACAGTATCGAGCATGCCAACGATGGTCTCCGGGGAAGCCGTCTTGGCAATGAAGCCGGCCGCGCCGCTTGCCCGAGCGCGGGTCCGCATGGTCACGTCATCCCGGCCCGAGATTAAAACCGAAGGCAGCCTCGGCCATGTATTCGCGATAATCCTCAGAAGATTAAATCCGTCGTCGTCAGGAAGCGCGATGTCGATAATCGTCAAATCGGGAGAAAGATTTCGGAGCGCGTCTAGCGCTTGCGTTGCCGACCCCGCCGCGTGAAGCGTCCATTCCGGTCGCAGGGCCCGCACCATATGCGAGAATCCTCCGGTGAAGACAGGATGGTCGTCCACAATGAGAAGCGTTGCTGCTGCCATGGTGTTTCGTAACCGCCTTTAGCAAATGCCGCGACCTGCCTCTTTAGGCTATTTAAGCGGCGCAATGCATATTTTAATTAATTGATAGGCACCGCAAGGCGTGCAGGCCTCCGGTGATGAAAAATGGCGGTCATCAAGCCCCGATTGGGACTTCGCGGGCCGTCAAAAAACGGAGGATCGGGGATGTTGGATAGAAAGCTATTTGTAGGAACCATTGTCGCCTTGGGGCTGAGCATCCAGCCAGGAAATGCCTCGCTCCTTGTAAATGGTGATTTCGAGGCTCCGGGAGGCAGTTCCGTCAACCCAGTCTCGTCATCTACCATCCCCGGATGGACATTCAGCGGGAATGAATATTTGATCTACAATCAAAGCGATTATAATTTGGGCATTACAGCCCAAAGCGGAGATTTTTATGTCAGCTGGGGCCACAGCGGGACAACCGGCGGCACCTTGTCACAATCGTTCTCAACAATCGTGGGACAGTCGTACCTGGTTTCATACTACACGTCCGAACAACAGGGGCATGCTACCGATCAACAGGTCGTAGTGAGCGTTTTCGGCAATGATCCAAAGATAGCCCTGGCCAGTCAGACAACTCCGATCATCGATAGTATCGGGATTTGGAGTTTCAACAGCTTCTCATTCACCGCCGATTCCACCATCACGTCACTACAATTTTTCGATGCAACCGCGGTAGGAGCTGACGCGAACTGGGCGCTGGATACGGTAAGCGTGACCACCGCGGTGCCAGAACCATCGACATGGGCGATGATGATATTGGGATTTGCCGGCGTCGGCTTCATGGCCTACCGCCGGAAGTCAAAGCCGGCATTGAACATGCAAACCTTCGCGTGATTGACGCCCCGATCAGTCGCGGCGCGCGAACTCGGCCAAGACCGGCCGTGAAGAGCGCGTCGCTCCCCACAGGCCCTGCGATCCCGCGTCGATCATGAAGTCGACGTAGCGGCGCTGGCCGTCGAGGTCGAGATTGCCGCGCTCGCCGAAGATGGTCGGCGCGACGGGAAAGACGCCGCGATAGGGCCGCGTGGATGTCATGCTGAGTTCCGTCCGCTATCTGCGCTGGTTGTAGACGTCGATGCACACCGCGCCCAGCAGCACGAGTCCCTTGATCACCTGCTGGTAGTCGATGCCGATGCCGAGAATGGACATGCCGTTGTTCATCACGCCCATGATCATGGCGCCGACCACGGCGCCGCCGACCCTCCCCACGCCGCCATAGGCGGAGGCGCCGCCGATGAAGCACGCGGCGATGACGTCGAGCTCGAAGCCGGTCCCGGCCTTCGGCGTCGCCGTGTTGAGGCGGGCGGCGAACACAAGTCCGGCGAGCGCTGCCAGCACGCCCATGTTGACGAAGGCCAGGAAGGTGAGGCGCTCGGTCTTGATGCCCGACAGTTTTGCCGCCTTGGCGTTGCCGCCGACGGCGTAGATGTGGCGGCCGATCACGGTCCGCCGTGTCACGAAGGCGTATAGCGCGATCAGCGCCGTCATGACGACGAGCACATTGGGCAGGCCGCGATGCGAGGCGATCAGGTAGGTGAAGTAGAGCACGACGCAGGCGAGCGCTGCGCTCTTGCCGACAAAGAAGGCATAGGGCTCGACCTCGATGCCGTGCGACTGCTCGCGCGCGCGGCTTCTTGCGCTGGCCCAAACAAGCGCAAATGCCAGCACGATCCCGATCAGGAGCGAGGTCGGATGCATCGAGCCGGCGGCGGGAAACAGCTCGGGGATGAAGCCCGACGAGAGTTTCTGGAAGGTCGGCGGGAACGGCCCCACCGACTGGCCCTGCAGGACGGCCAGCGCCAGTCCCTTGAACACCAGCATGCCCGCCAGCGTCACGATGAAGGAGGGAATGCCGAAATAGGCTACCCAGTAGCCTTGCGCGGCGCCGATCGCCGCCCCCAGCAGCAGGCAGGCGGCGAAGGCGAACGCCGGGTCGATGCGATAGCGCACCATCAGGACGGCGGCGACGGCGCCGACGAAGCCCGAGACCGAGCCGACGGAAAGGTCGATATGGCCGGTGACGATCACCAGCAGCATGCCGAGCGCCATGATGACGATGTAGCTGTTCTGCAGCACCAGGTTGGTCATGTTGAGCGGCTGCAGCAGCGTGCCGTCGGTCGCGAACTCGAAGAACAGCATGATCGCGAGCAGCGACAGCAGCATGCCGTAGTTTCGCAAATTGTTCTTGATGAAGCTCGCCGGCCGGCGCTCCTCGGCAAGCGAAACCGTCTTGTCGCTCATTGCGGCGCTCCTCCGGCCTGCGCATTGTTCGCGCCCATGCCGTTCCTCAGGCTCTTGTTGCGCATGATAGCATGCATGATCTTTTCCTGGGTGGCATCGGCCTTGTCGAACTCGCCGACGAAGGCGCCGTCGTTCATCACATAGATGCGGTCGCAGATGCCAAGCAGCTCCGGCATCTCTGACGAGATCACAACGATGCCCTTTCCGGCCGCGGCGAGCTCGTTGATGATGCGGTAGATCTCGTATTTCGCGCCGACGTCGATGCCGCGTGTCGGCTCATCGAGGATCAGGATCTTGGGGTCCGTCATCAGCCATTTCGACAGCACGACCTTCTGCTGGTTGCCGCCCGACAGCGTCGCGGTCTCCTGATAGACGTCGGAGCAACGGATGTGCATCCGGTTGCGGTAGTCGGTGGCTGCCTTCAATTCCCTGAAATCATCGATCATCCCGCGCGGCGCCACCTGGTCGAGGCTCGCCAGCGTGATGTTCTTGCGTACGTCGTCGGCCAGGATCAGCCCGAGCTGCTTGCGGTCTTCGGTGACATAGGCAAGCCCTGCCGCGATCGCCACCGGCACGCTGGAAAGCGTGACCTCGCGTCCGTCGATGGCGAGGCGTCCGCTGATCGCAGTGCCCCAGGCGCGGCCGAACAGGCTCATGGCGAATTCGGTGCGGCCGGCGCCCATCAGGCCGGCGATGCCGACGATCTCGCCGCGCCGCACATGGAAGTCGACATCCTTGATGACTTGCCGCTCCGGGTGCAGCGGATGATGCGCGGACCAGTTGCTGACCTCCAGCACCTCTTCGCCAATGCGCGCATCGCGGTCGGGAAAGCGGTGGGCGAGGTCGCGATTGACCATGCTGCGGATGATCCGTTGTTCCTCCACTGGTTCGGTGCGGCAATCGAGGCTGTCGACGGTGAGCCCGTCGCGCAGCACCGTGATGCGATCGGCGACGCGGGCGACTTCGCTCAGCTTGTGGGAAATCAGGATCGAGGCGATGCCCTGGTCGCGAAACGCGACCAGGCGGTCGAGCAGGGCGGTGCTGTCGGCCTCATTCAGGCTCGCCGTCGGCTCATCGAGGATCAACAGCCGCACGCGCTTGGACAGGGCTTTTGCGATCTCGACCAACTGCTGCTTGCCGATGCCAAGATCAGTGACGAGCGTATCGGGCTGCTCGTCGAGACCAACCTGTGCCAGCAGCTCGCGGGATCGCCGCCAGACCGCGTCGCGGTCGATGACGCCGAGCCGGGCAGGAGGGTGCGACAGGAAGATGTTCTCGGCAATCGACATCAGCGGAATTAGCGCCAGCTCCTGATGGATGATGATGATGCCGAGCGCTTCGGAGTCGTTGACGTCGCGAAAGCGGCGCTCTTCGCCGTCGAAGACGATGGTGCCCTCATAGCTGCCGTGGGGATAGACGCCACTGAGCACCCGCATCAGGGTCGACTTGCCCGCGCCGTTCTCGCCGACCAGGGCATGGATTTGGCCGGCATGGACGGTGAAATTGACGTCGCGTAGCGCCTGCACGCCGGCAAAGGCCTTGCTGACCCCGCGCATCTCGAGCATTGCCGTCATCGCATCGTCCCGCAGGAGCCCCGTTCTTCCCGCCAAATTCGATCAGTTGAATTGCGAGCGCTTGTAGTAGCCGGAGTCAATCAGAACCTTCTCCCAATTACCCTTGTCGACGACCACCGGCTTGAGCAGATAGGAGGGGACCACCTTGACGCCGTTGTTGTAGGTCTTGGTGTCGTTGACGGTCACCTGCTTGCCCTCGAGCGCCGCATCGACCATGTCGGCAGTCACTTTGGCGAGGTCGCGCGTGTCCTTGAAGATGGTCGAGTATTGGTCGCCGCGCAGCATCGCCTTGATCGAGGGGACTTCCGCATCCTGGCCGCTGATGACAGGCATCGGCTGGCTGGCGCTGCCATAGCCGACGCCCTTCAGCGAGGAGATGATGCCGATGGACAGGCCGTCATAGGGTGAAAGCACCGCATCGACGCGCTTGTTGCCGTAGAAGGCGCTGAGCAGATTGTCCATGCGCGCCTGTGCGGTGGCGCCGTCCCAGCGCAGCGTTGCGACCTTGTCCATGCCGGTCTGTCCGCTCGCCACCACGAGCTTCTTGCTGTCGATATAGGGCTGCAGCACTGACATCGCGCCGTTGTAGAAGAAGTAGGCATTGTTGTCGTCGGGCGAGCCGCCGAACAGCTCGATGTTGAACGGTCCCTTGCCGTCCTTCAACCCCAGTCCCTGTTCGATCGACTGCGCCTGCAGCACGCCGACCTGGAAATTGTCGAACGTCGCGTAATAGTCGACGTTGGGCGTGTCGCGGATCAGGCGGTCATAGGCGATCACGGTGATGCCGGCCGCCTTGGCCTGCTTGAGCACATCGGACAGCGTCGTGCCGTCGATGGCGGCAATCACCAGCGCCTTCGCGCCCTTGGTCACCATGTTCTCGACCTGCGAAAGCTGGTTCGGAATGTCGTCCTCGGCATACTGCAGGTCGGTGTTGTAGCCGCGCTCCTTCAGCACCTTGACCATGTTGTTGCCGTCGTCGATCCATCGCGCCGACGACTTTGTCGGCATCGCGATCCCGATCGTCGGCTTTTTCTGCGCCAGCGCATCGCCGGCGAGAGCGATGGCGGAAATGCCCGCCAGCGCGAGCGCGGTGATCGTGGTCTTCAGCTTCAACATGCTTCACTCCCTCGGCAGTTTCCGGACTTGGATATTGCCCGGCAATTTGTAGATTTTCATTGGCTTGGCACTCCGCTCACGTGCTGGCAAGCCTGACGTTCGGTTCCGAGCGGCCGCGCGCTGCCGCATGCAACAGAAAGGTGCGGCCATGTTCGGGGTCGGCGGCGCGTGCCGCCTCGTCCATACCTTGCCAGGCCGACGTCACCAGCAGGCGGGACAGATCGGTCCCGACAAAGGCCGGGCAACTCGACTGGAGCGCCGGCACGTGGAGGGAGCGCAGATGAGCGCCAGCAGGACTGTAAACATCGATACAACTACCGCCCCAGCGTGCATTCCAGATCTGCCCGTCGGCATCGACCACCGCGCCGTCGGGACCGCCGATGCCGGAATGATGCAGCAGCACTTCGGGCACACCGCGCGGCAGCCCGGTTCGCTGATCAAGCGACACGCGGTACAGCGTCTTCTCGGCGGTGTCGGCAAAGTAGCCGATGCTGCCATCAGGCGAGAAGCATATCGCGTTCGGAACGGTGATGCCGGGGAAGAGACGCAGGATTTCCCCGCGGTGAAGGGCGTAGATCGCGCCCGCACGGGGCTCTGCCTGGCGTCCCATCGTGCTGATCCAGAATGTGCCTGACGGATGCACGCGGCCGTCATTGGAGCGGCTGTGGGGATTGTCGGCTTCCAATGCGCAATAGAGGGCCATCGCGCCATCGGCGATGTTGCGAATATAAAGGCCGTCCTCTGCGGCGATCAGCTGGCGCGCGGCATCGATGCCTGCAAGCGCGCTCGCCATGCGGCCGAGCCGATGGACCTTGATGCGGCCGCTCGCGAGGTGAGCCTCGAACAGCCTCCCCTCGAGAATGTCGAACCACCACGCGGTACCGGTTCTGATGTCATAGGTCGGTCCCTCGCCGAGATGGCAGCGCTCGGCGGACAGGACGGAAGTCGGTACCTTCTCCATCATGTCGCGCTCGCTTCGGACGGAGACAGAAAACGATAGATCGTGCGGTGGCGATAGCTGTCGCCAGGCATGAGCAAAGCAGACGGGAAATCCGGCCGGTTCGGCGCGTTCGGCCAGATATGCGGCTCCAGACAAATGGCGTCCGACTGCCGGTAGAGCCGGCCGCGCTTGCCGCGGATCGAGCCGTCGAGGTAGTTACCCGAATAGACCTGCAGGCCCGGCTGATCGGTCAGGAGCTCGAGGATACGGCCCGAGCGCGGCGCTTCCAGCCGCGCGGCAAGGCGGAGCGCACCGCTGCCATCGAGGCAGAAGGTGTGGTCGTAACCTTTGCCGTGCCTGATCTGCTGATCGCCCTCGCGAATGCGCGCGCCGATCGGCGTAGCCTTGCGAAAATCGAACGGCGTGCCGGCAACATGGCGCGGCGGTTCGGGCAGGGGAATGGCGGCAGGGTCGATCGCAACAAAGCGATCGGCCGTAACCGTCAGCCGGTGATCGAGAATGCCATGCTCGGCGGCAACGCCGTCGAGGTTGAAGAAACTGTGGTTGGTCAGGTTCACGACGGTCGGGCGGTCCGTGCTCGCGACAAAATCGAGAGATAGTTCGGCAGGCCCGGTCAGGCGATAAATGAGGCGCACATCGAGCCGTCCGGGGTAGCCCTCTTCGCCATCCGCGCTTGTATAGGCCAGCGTCACATGCGGCTGGTCGCCGTCGTGCATGTCGATGATCTGCCAGAGCTTGCGGTCAAAGCCGTCGGGTCCGCCATGCAGCGCATTCGCTCCGTTGTTGGCGGCGAGCTGCACCGTCTCGCCGTCGAGCACGAAGCGCGCGTTGGCGATGCGGTTGGCGTAGCGGCCGACGGTCGCGCCGAAGAATCGCCGCTCGGCGAGATAGCCGGCGAGATCGTCGTAGCCGAGCACGATGTCCTCGCAGTGGCCGTCGGCATCGGGCGTGATCAGCGCCTGCAATGCCGCGCCAAAGGTGATGATGCGGGCCTCGAAACTGTCCCTGCCGCGCAGCACCACGCGTTCGACGGCGCGGCCGTCGGGCAATGTGCCGAACAGGTCCCTTGCAAGCCGCGGTGTGGTGTCAGCCATGATCAGTCCTCGAAGGCGTCGACGATGCGGCGCTTGCCGAGCAGGAAGGCATCGGCGACGAGGCGCAGCGGCACCAGGTCGACATCGCTGGCGCCGGTGGCCGCCAGTTCCAGGAAGCGGCGATAGAGCGCGCGATATTCCGCGTTCTTCCCGTCGACCTTGACCTCGCCGTCCAGCGCAAGGCGCGCACCGCCTGAAGATAGTTTTAGCGTGCCGCCATCGGTCTCAATGACAATGTCCCAGATCTGCGGTCCGGTCTGCCGGAAATCGAACGCGGCGGAAATCGCAAGGCCGCTGCCATCGCTCAGCGACAGGTTGGCGGCGATCGGCGCGTCGCGATTGGCGGGAAAGGACAGTTCGGCCGCGGTCACTAACACCGGCTCGCTGAGGATATGGGTGAGGATCGAGAGCGCGTTGATGCCGGGATCGAATACGCCAAAACCGCCCGGCGCGAAGATCCAGCCCTGCCCGGGATGCCAGACGCGGACATCCTCTTTCCATTCGATCCGCACCGAGCGGACCTGGCGCGAGGCGAGCCATTGCCGCGCCGGCTCGACGGCGGCTGCAAAGCGCGAATGCCAGGCCGCAAACAGGGTTTTGCCGGCGCGCGCCGCCGCCGCGATCAGGGGATCGAGCTCGGCAAGGCTCGTGCCCGGCGGTTTCTCCAGCATCACGTGCTTGCCGGCGGCAAGCGCGGCCGCGGCTTGCCGGCTGCGGACCTGCGGCGGCGTGCACACCGCCACGGCGTCGAAGGGCGGGCCGTCGCGCAACAGTTCGTCGAGGCTTGCAAAGTGAGGCAAATCGGGAAGCGAAGCACGAGGGTCTGCGGCGGCAACCAGCGTCATACCACTGGTCGCGGCGATCGCAGGGATGTGCTGATCGCGCGCGATCTTGCCAAGGCCGACGATGGCAACGCGCAGGGCAGTCATGATTGGTTTCCGTCTCGCTGGTTGTAGCCGCCGTCGCCGGTTGCATGTCATATTATTAGAGTGTTTGGCAAAATGAAAACCGCCCCGGGCAGAGCATCGGCCTTGGCGGGGGTTGATAGCGGCGGGCCTGCTCCCGCACGCTCGCGACAACAAGGGAGCATTTGATTGAAAGCCGTCTACACCGAGTTGCATCGCAGCCACGATCCGCAATTCTTCCTGGTGCGCGGCGTGGTCAAGCGCACGACCGAGCAGCCCGAGCGCGCCGACCGGCTGCTGGCGGGCTTGGCGGCAGGCAAGCACCAGCTGGTCGCACCCACCGTGTTCGGGCAGGGCCCACGCACGCGCGTTCACAGCGCCGAATATCTCAGCTTCCTGGCCGAGGCCTGGGACGCCTGGTCGGCGCTGGGCGATGCCGGTCCCGAGATGATCGCCAATGTGCATCCCGTGCGCCACGCCGCGACGTACCCTACGCACATCGTCGGTCGGCTGGGTTGGCACACCGCCGACACCGGCTGTCCGATCGGGCCCGGCACCTGGGCCGCTGCCTGCGCCGCCTCCGACGTCGCCACATCAGCGGCGCAGATGGTGCTGGATGGCGAGGACGCCGTCTACGCGCTCTGCCGCCCGCCCGGTCATCACGCCTTTCGCGATGTCGCCGGCGGCTTCTGCTTTCTCAACAACAGCGCGATCGCGGCGGCGCATCTGCGGCTGCGCCACGAGCGCGTGGCGATCCTCGACGTCGACGTCCACCACGGCAACGGCACGCAAGGCATCTTCTACGAGCGGAGCGATGTCCTCACCGTCTCGATCCACGCCGACCCCGCCTTCTACTACCCTTACGTCTGGGGCCATGCCCACGAGCGCGGCGCGGGCGAAGGCTTGGGGGCCAACCTCAATATTCCCTTGCCCCTCGGCACGAAGGATGACGGCTGGCTCGCAGCGTTCGAGGTCGCGGAAAGAACCATCCGTGCCTTCGCGCCCGGCGCGCTCGTGGTTGCGCTCGGCCTTGACGCCTCCGAGCACGATCCGCTCGCGGGCCTTGCGGTCACCACCGAAGGCTTCCGCCGCATCGGCGCGGCGATCGCGCGGCTAGGCCTGCCCACTGTGCTGGTGCAGGAAGGCGGCTATCTGTCGGATATTCTCGGGACCAATCTGACGGCGGTGCTTGCGGGATTCGAGTCGGCCCGTTGACACGGATTGCGATATCCGCATCAGCTCGAATTCGATCACGTTGCCGTGGTGGCCTGTCAGCCGGCGGAAGCTTGCTTAGATAATCCTGTCGATGAAACGTCGTTGTGGAGGTTCCAGGATGGCCATCGACTTCAACCACACGATCCTGTCGGCGCGCGACAGCAAGGCTTCGGCGGAATTCCTCGCCGGGATATTGGGATTGCCGGCGCCGCGGCGCTGGGGACCGTTCTACATGGTCACCACCGCCAACGACGCCAATCTCGATTATATGGATACCGCCGGCCAGATCGCGCGCCAGCACTATGCCTTCCTGGTCGACGATGCCGAATTCGATGCGATCTTCAGCCGCATCCGCGAGCGGAGCCTGACCTGGTGGGCCGATCCCGGCCAGAAGAGCGAGGGTGAGATCAACACCCACGACGGCGGGCGCGGCCTCTATTTCCAGGACCCGAACGGCCATCTGCTCGAAATCATCACGCGCCCCTACGGCAGCGGCGGCTGGAATCCGTAAATCCGCCCGCGAAGCTTGAAAATGATTTCGTCATGGCCGGGCAGAAGCGCGTCTTCGCGCTAGACGTCCCGGCCATCCACGCCTTTCTTGCTTGTGGTGCCAGACGTGGATGCCCGGCACAGGGCCGGACATGACGACGTGCTGATTGGCGAGTCCTTGAAGATAGAGCGTCCGTCTCCCGTGCTCCGGCCGCGCCGGCCGGCTCACGTGCTTTCGCCTCGGAAGCGTTCGAGCAGGTTGATCGGCAGCGGAAAGACCAGGGTCGAGGACCGTTCGTTCGCGATGTCGTGCAGCGCTGCGAAATAGCGCAGCTGCATCGCTTCGGGTTGCTGCGCGAGGATGCGGCCGGCTTCGACGAGCTTTTCCGCCGCCTGTTGCTCGCCCATCGCGTTGATCACCTTGGCGCGGCGCAGCCGCTCCGCCTCGGCCTGCTTGGCGATGGCGCGCACCATGGTCTCGTTGAGGTCGATGTCCTTGATCTCGACGCCGGTGACCTTGATGCCCCAGGCGTCAGTCTGCTGGTCGAGGCTCTCCTGGATGTCAGCGTTGAGCTTGTCGCGCTCGGCGAGCATCTCGTCGAGGTCGTGCTTGCCGAGCACCGAGCGCAGCGTGGTTTGCGCCAGCTGGCTGGTCGCGGCCATGTAGTCGCTCACCCGGATGATCGCGCGTTCGGGATCGACGATGCGGAAATAGAGGACGGCGTTGACCTTGACCGAGACGTTGTCGCGCGAGATCACGTCCTGCGGCGGCACCACCTGCACCATCACCCTGAGATCGACCTTCACCAGCTGCTGCACGACGGGAATGATAATGATGAGCCCCGGCCCCTTGACGCCGGAAAAGCGTCCGAGCGTGAACACCACGCCGCGCTCGTATTCGCGCAGGATGCGGATGGCGGAGGCCAGGAAGATGATGATGAGTACGACGAATGCGGCGTAGGTCATATAATCGAGCATCATGATGCACCTCTTTCGCCGGTCGGCGCGGGCCAGCGCCGCACCACCAGGGTCAAATCGATGATATTGGCAACCTCGACTGCGTCTCCCGGCTTGAAGACCTCGGCGCTGCGCGCTCTCCAGCGCTCGCCATGCGCCAGCACGTGGCCTTCGTTTCCGGACCAGTCGAGCACCTCGGCGGGGAGGCCGCGCATTGCCATGGCGCCAACCCGTGCCGGCTGCCTGCGGGCGCGCCAGACCGACTTGAGAACGACGAGCATGAGGCCGGCAACCATGGCGGTCGCGAGCCCGAGCACCGTCCACGACAGCCGGTAGCCCGGCGCTTCGAACCTGAACAGCATCACCGCTCCCAGCACGAAGGCGACTAGCCCGCCGGCGCCGATGACGACAGTAGGGTTGAAGGCCTCGAAGGTCAGAAGCGCAATGCCGGTCAGCATCAGGGCGAGCCCGGCATAGTTGATCGGCAGCAGATTGAGCGCATAGAGGCCGAGCAGCAGGCTGATCGTGCCGACGACCCCGGGCGCGACCGCGCCGGGGGAGACGAATTCGAAGATCAGGCCGTAAACGCCGATCAGGAGCAGGATCAGTGCGACGTTGGGATCGGTGATGACCGCCAGGAATCGCGAGGCCCATCCGGGATCGATGGCTTCGATCACATCGTCCCTGGTCGCGAGCTGCCGCCTCTGGCCGGCGACTTCCACCGACCGGCCATCGACTTGCCTGAGCAGGTCGGTCTGATCTCGCGCGATGATGTCGATGACGTGCTCTTTCAGCGCGGCATTGGCCGAAAGGCTGGCTGCCTCGCGGACCGCCTTCTCGGCCCAGTCCGCATTGCGGCCGTGCAGTTCGGCAAGGCTGCGGATCAGTGCGACGGCGTCGTTGGTCACCTTTTCACCCATCTCGTCCTTCGGCTTGGCGTCCTTTGCCTCCTTGTCGTTCTTGTCGGGCGTTCCGCTCGGCATGCCCGGCAGTGGACCGCCGAGTTGCACCGGTGTCGCCGCGCCGAGATTGGTACCCGGGGCCATGGCCGCGATGTGGGTGGCGTAGAGGATGTAGGTGCCGGCGCTGGCGGCGTGCGCCCCCGATGGCGCGACATAACCGATCACGGGAACGGGTGAGGACAGCACGTCGGCGATGATCTCGCGCATGCTGGTGACGAGCCCGCCGGGGGTGTTGATGCGGAGTACGACGACTTCGGCACGCCGCTCGGCGGCCTTGGCCAGCGCTTCCTTGACGTAGCTGGCCGTTGCCGGTCCGATCGCGCCGTCGATCGAGATGGTCAGTGCAAGCTTGCTGTTCTCCGCGGCGCAGGCCGGAGGAGGAGGGATCACCAGAGCGACGACTGCGATCGCCGCAACGAGGGCCGCCTGTACGATGCGCACGGCAAGGACTCCCTTGCCGGTGTATATGGGTGTGAAATCGGCAAGCTCAATGCCCGCCGGCGGCTTAGGGTGTCAGCGATTGTGCAGTGCGATTGCGCAGTCTGCCCGGGAGCGCCTTACCCCGGAATCCGCGGCGCGCTCCAGGAGATGCAGCGCGCGGGATTTGCGGATCTACCTGGCCACATCGAAGCGTGAAGTGTTGCTCGATGTTGTTGAAAGCGCAGCCTGTTTCGCCGGAAAATCGGTCATCGATCAAAGTGCGTCGACGAACTCGACCATTCGACGGCGCTGATCGGGATCGGGTAATGGGCCGCGCATCGCGCCGGCGTTGTCCGTCATGTGGCCGGGATCGCCGGAGCCGGGGATCACGGCGGTCACGCGCGCATCGCTGAGCAGATATTTCAGGAAAAACTGTCCCCACGAGTTCGCGAACACCCGCGCCCAGTCGGGCAATTCCTTGCCGCGTACCGCCTTGAACAATCTGCCATTGCCATAAGGCACGGCGGTGAGCACGGCGGCTCTGACCTCGGCGGCAAGTGGCAGGATGGTTTTCGCCGCTCCGCGGTTGTCGATCGAATAGTCGATCTGGACGAAATCGGGTTTTTCCCGTTTCAGTACGGCCTCGACCGCGGGATAGTCGCCGCGGAATGTCGAAGTGATGCCGACATAGCGGCACACGCCTTGTTTCTTCCACTCCCTGAAGCGTTCGAGAGATTGTTGCTTGCTCCTGACGTTGTGGAGCTGCAGCAGATCGACGCTTGTGACCTTCAGTCGGGCCAGCGATCGCTTGAGCTCCCGCGCGTCGGGCGACTCGAGCTTGGTGGCGATGAAGACCTTGTCGCGCAGGCCGCCAGCGGCGATGACCTCGCCCAGCACGCTTTCCGCATCGCCGTAGGTTGACGCCGTGTCGATGAGCCGTCCGCCATTCTTGACCAGTGCCTGAATGACCGCTGTGGCCTTGCTGCGCGTCGCTTCGTCATTCTGATCGAACACGTAGGCGGTGCCGAGGCCAACGGCGGGAATTTGCTCGCCGCTGCTCGGAATCGGACGGGTGAGAAGCGGGGTCTCGGTTTGGGCGGCCGCTCTGGTCGACAGCAGCAACCCGCCGGCGAGCACGGCAAAGTCGCGGCGGGTTATTTGGCCGGTCATTCGGCTATTGATACGGATTGCCATGAAAGCGCTCCTTTAGTCGTCTTTCGTCGTCGCAAGGCGCTCCTGTGTTCGTCCCAGCGCGATTGAGAGAACGAGCCAGCCCGCCGCGACCGGCAGCGCGCACAGCGCGATGGCGCCGAGCTTCAACCCGAGCGCCTGCAGACTGTCATAGACCCAGCCATACAACGCGTCCGAGCCGCGATAGACCACCACGTCGATCAGGTTCTTGGCCTTGTACTTCTCCTCGCGCCCAACCACGGTGAAGAAGACCTGCCGCGCCGGATTTGCGATGGCAAAATTCATCCAGCGCTGCGCGACCTGGAGTGTCACCACGGCGGACAGGCTCGGCGCGATCGCCAACGCGCCGAAGCCGGCTACATAGACGGCGGGCAAGGCCGCGGCCGAAATGCCGGTGCCGAAGCGCTCGAGAAACGCGGCGGTGGCGAAGATCTGAGTCGCAAGGCTCAAGAGGCCCACCGCAAGATCAATTCCTGCAAACAGGCGGGTCTGCGCTGCCGCGCCGTGGATCGTTGCCGACACGATGTTGGCCTGCGCGAAATAGGCAATCGTCGCGCCGAAGGAGAGCAAGCTGACCCAGCCGGCGACGCCCAGCAGATAAGGCGAGCGTATCAGCTCTGACAGGCCCGCGAACGCGCTGCCGCCGATGCGCTGCCGTCGAGCATCTGCTTCCGCCGGCGGCTTGCCCACGCGCTCAATTCGATGCACGCAGAGCACAGCCAGTTCGAGAAAGACAGCGGCGGCGATCAGGAGGTTGACCGGACCAAGCGGGCCGGAGAGCCAGATTGTAATGACAGGACCAAGAAGCGCGCCGGCCGTTCCTCCGGCGCCGATGAATCCGAACAGCCGCTTGCCCTGCTCCGACGTAAACAGATCGGCCATGAACGACCAGAACACCGCGACCGCGAACAGGTTGAAGACGCTGACCCAGACGAAGAACACCCGCGCCACGATCACCTTTTCGATGTCCAGATACAGCAGCAGCCAAAACAGGATCAGGTTGGCGACAAAGAAGTGGTAGACGATCGGAATAAATCTGGCCCGCGGCAGTCGCGCCACCAGCGTGCCGTAGATGGGTTGTGCGACGAGCAGGCTGACAAACGTAGCCGTGAACAGCCAGGGCAGGTTTTTGGTCCCGCCCGCAATGCCCATCTGATCGCGCAGCGGGCGCAGCACGTAATAGCCCGCAAGCAGCGTGAAGAAGTAGGCGAACGACCACAGCGCCGTCGCCCGTTCGCGCGCGGTGCCGGGCACCCTACGCTGCAACCAGCCCCCGAGAGCGGAAGCCATCATGGTGCCAGCGACAGTTTCTGCCTGAGTTCCGCCGC
>Ga0187815_10000459_pt1 | contig 19681 bp, 18 predicted proteins | sample NC_S_5_FD_132962 | JGI IMG/M metagenome (GOLD analysis project Ga0187815, IMG submission 132962) | Wetland sediment microbial communities from Neuse River Estuary, North Carolina, USA - ASW-S_5 | ecosystem: Environmental > Aquatic > Freshwater > Wetlands > Sediment | place: USA: North Carolina...
TCCCCCGCGTCGGCATCATCCTGACCGACCTCACTCCGATCACTCCTCTGTTTGACGCTTGTAATACTTCGGGCTTCGAGTTCAGCAGAGCGGGGTCAGAAAGCTGCGCAAGCGGCGCCCACAACTGCGCCCTCAATGACGCAGAGGCGGGAGCAATTGGTCGAAGCGCAGACCCCAGGTGTAGTTTTCCTCGACTGATCGCGCACACCAGCACTGGCCGCATCCCGACTTTGTCAGCTTGGCAAACGCGCGCGCCACGCCCATCCGAGTAACGTTGTTCGAGCGATCGCTGCGATCGCGTTCGCCGCAATGGAACAGGACGCCCTCGGGATCCATCGTGCAGAGAATCCATCCTGCGGCGCAGGGGGGGCGGGCGTCGAACGGGAAGTTGCGGAAATGCCGCAGGCTTGACCACTGGTTTGCCACCGCGCGACCGGCCCGCTTGAAGGCCTCGATGCGGGCGAACGTCGCGAGGCTGCGCTGATGCTCGAGTTCCCAGGCAGTGCCGTCGCGCTTGCTGTATACGAACAAGCTGTTGCGCGCGGGTTGGAAGATGATAGAGCTGCCCAAGCCTTCCGCGATGTCGAGCAGTTGCTCGAGCGAGTCCGCATTGTGGCGACCTACCGAGCAAGTGAACTCGACCCGCACGCCGGCCTGGCGGGCGGCGCGCGCGCCGGCGATCGCGCTGTCGAACGAGCCCGCGCCGCGCATCGCATCGTGGCTTTCGCTGGGACCGTCAAGGCTGATCTTGAGCTTTTTCAGCTTACGAATCGTTTCGATCTTGCGCGGCACCAAGATGCCGTTGGTGTGCATCGAGACTTCGACGCGGCGCTCGACCAGGAACTGCACGATCTCAGCGACGTGGGGATGGGCTAACGGCTCGCCGCCGTCGAGGCTGACGTTGCGCGTGCCGAGCTCGACGAACTCGCCTAGCGCGCTGAAAATCTGGTCGCGAGCCATCTCGTTGCCCATCGGAGTGTGGCGGTCGCAGTAGGTGCACTCCAGGTTGCAAAGCCATGAGAGTTCGTAAGCGAGACCGAGTGGAGATGGCCGAAGTCCCAGCCGGGCCATCGCGCCTTTCGCGATTGTGGAGGGATGCATCAGCGCGGCCGTCCTTCACGAACGAGCGGTTGCGTGTCTCGCTCACCAGGAGTGAGGTTTTCGTCATCGGTCATCGGAAAATTCTCCAGCCGAAATTTCCACTTTGAAATCTCGACCGGTAGTTGATCTTTTACGCCGTGTGGCCCGATAGGCCAATGGTCTCAACCACTTGCGTTTTGCAGCTGACACTGTGCAAATTGGCCTCCGGGTTTGATTTCGGCCAACTGCTGACTGGCGGAGGTCCCGGTTTTCGGACCTTCTTCCGCTCTGTCATTTCTAAAACGCTGCTCTCTTAGTCCCAGACTGCAATTCGCTGCAACTCCACGCGCATGTCTTGATGCGTGTCCTGCCTGTGACCGAACAATTCCACGACAAGATTCTCAGGCAGCACACCGTCGGGCACGTCGCCGCGAATATCCGGCAAGTTCCACGGCTTCTCATCGATATCCGTCATCGACTGCGATGGGCTGGCGATGAGGAAAACTTTAACCCGAGCGACCACTGCGTGTCCGTGGTCCTCATATTCGCCGAGAAAGCAGCTCAGATTGTCCCCGCCGTAGAGCTTGCCGTCCTTCAAAAATATGACGCCGTAACCGGCGTTCGCCTCCTCCGCGTTCAGTCCTTCGTAGCGCACGATATAGAACCCGTCGAATCGCGTCGGCATTTTAGTCTCCTCAATTTTCCACGGACTCTCAGTTGCCGGTGACCTGACTGAAATTGGTGGCGACGGTAGGAGTCGAACCTACGACACTGCGGATATGAGCCGCATGCTCTGACCAACTGAGCTACGTCGCCACCGGGAATCGTCAAATGTAGCGTGAGCGCGCAACGCGCGAAAGACCGCGCGCACCTCAATTCAACGCAGCGGGATGCTGCGCGTCTTGACCGCGCGATGCCCGCGCTGGACCTGGTAGAGCACGCCCTCGGTGAACTCGACGCAGGTCAGCTTGCCGCCGTAGACCAGGCCGGTATCGATGCCGAGTTTGTACGGCAGATCGATCATCACGCCACGCATCGGGGTATGGCCGAATACCACCGTCGCGTCGATTTTGTGCGGATTGAAAATGAATTCCTGCCGAATCCACAGCATGTCCTCGGTCTGCTGCTCCTCGAGCTGGCGGGTTGGCATGATGCCGGCGTGGACGAACAAGTAGGGTGGGCGCAGGTAGCTGGTGGCGAGGCGGCTGATGAAGCGCAGGTGCGCGTCGGGCAGCCGCGCGCATGCATCCTCGAGGTCGTCCTCGTGCACGCCGTAGCTGTCGAGCGTGGCGATTCCGCCGTTGAACAGGAACGACTCGCCGTAATTTCCCGGCATGCCGAGGAACGACAGCATCATGTCCTCATGATTGCCCTTGAGGAACACGCATTCCGCATGGCCGCGTTCGAGATCCAGCGCGAGCTCGATGACGTCGCGCGCCGACGGGCCGCGATCGACGTAGTCGCCGACGAATACCACGGTGTCACCGGCTGCCGGCGCGATCGCCTTGAGCATCGCGCTCAGTTCGTCGGGGCATCCGTGGACATCGCCGATCGCGAACAGGCGGCCTTCGGCTTTCGATTTTCGGTTGGTCGTCATCCCGAGCCTGAAGTCAGTCGGCGCGCTTGCTCCTGCCGTTGTTGAGCAAATCGAGCAACGCCTTGCGGTCTTCAATGATGCGGCGCGCGGCGCTGTAAGGGTTCAGCTTGCCGGCCGCAATCTCGCCGAGCACGCCCTCGGCGCCGCCGTCGGCGACCGCGCGGGCGGTGCGCTCCTCAAGCTCCGCCGACAGAACCTCCACGAACTCGCGGGTGCGGCGCTCGGACTCGCGCGCCGAATCGAGATGTGCGCGCAGGTATTCGCCGTGCCGCGCGATCGCGCTGACCACCGCGTCGACCCCCTGATCGATCGCGGCCTGCGTGAGCAGCACCGGCGGCCGCCATCCCTCGCCGGAGCGCAGATGTACGCTAAGTTCCAACTCGGCCTTGATCCGATCGGCGCCTTCGCGATCGGCCTTGTTAACTACGAAAACGTCGGCGATTTCGTTCAGCCCGGCCTTCATCGCCTGCACGCTGTCGCCCGCCTCGGGCACGGTAACCACGACGGTGGTATCGGCCAAATCCATTATCGAAAGTTCGGTCTGTCCCACGCCGACGGTCTCGATAACGATCACGTCGCTGCCGTAGGCGTCGAGCAGTTTGACGATCTCGCGCGCTGCGCGGCTCAGTCCGCCGTGGCTGCCGCGCGATGCGAGGCTGCGGATGTACACGCCGGGGTCCTTGTAATGGTCGGTCATGCGGACGCGGTCGCCAAGTACAGCGCCGCCGGAAAACGGGCTCGACGGATCAATGGCGAGGATGGCAATTTTTTTGCCCATTGCTCGATACTTCACGATCAGATGGTTGACCAGCGTCGATTTTCCAGCGCCCGGCGGCCCGGTTATTCCGACCACTTGTGCGCGACCGGTTTTTGCGTAGATGCGCTCGAGGATCGCGCTCGACTCGGGCGCCCGATTCTCGATCATCGTGATCAGCTGAGCCAGCGCACGCATCTCGCCCGCCTCGAAACGCTTGAGCAACGCGTCCAGCCGCGCGTCTGTGGTCGGGACCGTCGCGGCGGAATTGGGTCGGGATTCAGCAGGCATACCAGCTTGTTCAATGATGATAGCGGCTTGCGTTCAGGCAGCGCAACAAAACCTCCGCCGGTGAATAGATCGCGCCGGGGCGGCATTGTTTTCCTTGCGTCCGCGCTTTAGTCTCGGTTTACGCAATGAAGCTTCCTGACATCTACACTGACTGGAAAATCGTGATCGGCCTCGCGCTGATCCTGCTGGGCGCCGCCAACTGGGCCATCGGGCTGGAACGGACCGAGATTTACAGCCGGATGAGCATCGCGGGCGCGCAACCGGCCGCCGCAACGGACTATCGGAGTTTCGACGAACTCGATGAGGCCGCGGGCGGTGCGGTCCTCGCACCGCTCACGGCTGAGCAACGCCGCGCGTCATACGCGACGGCCCGGATGGATTTCTACCACGCGGTATTTCTGGCCGGTCGCGCGATGGTGTTGCTCGGGCTGCTGGCCGCCTTGCTCGGCTTTATCAGCGTGATTCAGCAGGATTCCCGCCGCGCGTTTCGCCGCCCCCAGGGCGACGCGCAACTGCCGCGCGGGTTGCCCGGCGCGCCGCGGGCTCCCTGACAGGGACCCGCTCTTTTGCGGGGGAGATAAGAGAGAGCGGGCAGGCTGTGATTTATCAACAGCCTGCCAATAGAATTTTTACAATGGTCACGGAAGTATCCGGGCGCGCGTGCGCGAAGATCAATCTGTTCCTGCGCGTCACCGGGCGCCGCGCCGACGGCTATCACGAACTCGATTCGGTGTTTCTCCCAGTTTCGCTCGCCGACGAAATTCGCCTCCAGATCCGCGCCGCTGACGATCCCTCGGCCAGCGTCACCTGCAGCTCGCCGGAACTCGCCAGGAGCCAGAACAATCTGGCGGCGCGCGCCGCGCGCTCTTTTATGAGCGAATTCGATTTGATCGCCGAAGTGCAGATCGATCTGGAAAAAAACATTCCGGTGGGCGCTGGACTCGGCGGCGGATCGAGCGACGCCGCCACGATCTTGCGCATGATGGCGGCTGCGGCGCAGCTGACCGGTGAAGCCGCAGCGAGCCGGCTGCGTCGAATCGCGCTTTCGCTCGGCGCCGACGTGCCATTTTTTCTCGATCCGCGTCCGTCGCGGGTGACCGGGATCGGCGAGCGGATCGTGGTCATCGCGGGGGTCCCGCGCCTGCCGATTGTTATTGCCGCGCCGCCGTTCGAGGTTTCGACTGCCGCGATCTTTCGCGCGCTCGAGCCGGCGGGATGGAGCGGTGCGGCGCCCGACGCGCACCTCGCGTTGATCGCGCGAGGCGATATCTCGCCAGAGCTCGCGGTAAACGATTTGGCCGCGGTCGCGATCGCGCAGTACCCTGAGATTCGCCGCCTTAAAGGATTACTTGAAGATTCGGGCGCTCGCGCGGCGCAAATGTCGGGCAGCGGCGGCGCGGTGTTTGGCGTATTTGATTCGACCGACGCGGCCGAAAGCGCGGCGGTGAAGATCCGCCGGCGTGCGCCGTTCGCAAAGGTGATCGCGGCGACGACGCTGGATGACGAATCCGATGGCAAACCGGCTCCCAAGTAGCCCGAAGTCCAGCAGGCGCGCCGGGGTTGTGCATGGTCGCGGGAGCGATGCATTGACAGCGAAAAACCGCATCAATAACATCACAATTCCTGCGCACCGGCTGCTAAAGTCGAAGTGCAGGTTCGCCGCGATAGCGTTGCGGTGCGGTTTCGCGGCGGTTCGGTCCGAATAGATTGGATTGCTCGATATTCGCCGGCTGAGCGCCCACATGGCGTTTCGCCGGCGGTTAGTTTTAACTGTCTGATTGGGAGAAGCGCGGGCGCTTGAGCCTTTGGATCCAAATGCGCTGGGCGGTCGCCAAGCTGGTAAGGCACCAGGCTTTGGACCTGGCATTCGAAGGTTCGAATCCTTCCCGCCCAGCCAATCGGCGCGTTAATTTGCGCTACTTGAGCAATCGCATGATGATCACGACGCGAGGGAATTGAAGATGTCGGATAGGGTCAAGGACCAACTCGAAGTTTTTACCGGGAATTCCAATTCCTTGCTCGCGCACGAGGTGGCGGAACATCTCGGCGTGAAGATGGGCGAAGCCGAGGTTGGCCACTTTCCCGACGGCGAAGTAATGGTCGAAATCCGTGAAAACGTGCGCGGTGGCGATTGCTTCGTCATCCAGTCGACCTGCACGCCGCCCAACGAGAACCTGATGGAACTGATCCTGCTCTCCGATGCGCTCCGGCGCGCGTCGGCCAGGCGCATCACGGCGGTAATGCCGTACTTCGGCTATGCCCGGCAGGATCGCAAGGTTGCGCCGCGCGTGCCGATCAGCGCCAAGGTGGTGGCCGACCTGATCACGACCGCCGGCGTCAACCGGGTGCTCACGGTGGATCTCCACGCCGGGCAAATTCAAGGCTTCTTCAACATTCCGGTGGACAACCTGTACGCGATGCCGGTGTTGATCGGTTACCTGCGCAAGCGCGTCGAAGGCAAGAAGGTTTCGGTGGTGTCACCCGACGCGGGCGGCGTGGAACGCGCGCGCGCCTACGCGCGGCGGCTCAACGCGAACCTCGCGATCATCGACAAGCGCCGCCGGCGTGCGAGCGAAGTCGCCGAGATGCAACTGGTCGGCGAAGTGAAGGACTCGATCGCGCTGCTGGTTGACGACATGATCGACACCGCCGGCACCATTACCGAAGCGGCCAAGGTGGTGGCCAACGCCGGCGCGTCGGAAGTAATTGCAGTCGCGACTCATCCGATCCTGTCGGATCCGGCCTGCGATCGCCTGAACAAATCTAACCTCACTGAAATTGTTACGACCAACACCATACCGCTGCGCCCCAAGACCCAGGCCGAGCTCACCAAGCTCCGGGTGCTGTCGGTCGCCAGCCTGCTGGCGGAAGCGGTCAAGCGAATTCATAATGAGGAGTCGGTAAGCTCGCTGTTTGCATAAGCGCGCGAACCATCAAGCGAGGATACAATGGAGACCGCTGAACTAGCCTGCGAGAAACGCGCCACCCGGCCCAAGGGTCAGAACAACGCGCTGCGGCGCAAGGGCCGCGTGCCGGCCATATTGTACGGACCCACGACTGCGCCGATGCCCCTGGCGATCGATCTGCTCGAACTGAAGGCCAGAATTTCGGCCGCCGCCCACACCCGCATCATCAAGCTCAAGTCGAGCGCCGCGGAGATCGACGGCAAGCACGTGATTTTCAAGGAGGTGCAGCGCGCCCCGGTGTCGGGCGAGATCCTGCACGCGGATCTGTACGAGGTGGATCTCAACCGGCCGGTTCGCGTTGAAGTGGCGCTCAAGTTCACCGGCAAGGCCAAGGGCCTGGCCAACGGCGGAATACTCGCGCCGCTGGCGCGCACCGCTACCGTGGAATGCCTGCCGCTGGAGATCCCCGACTCGATCGAGGTCGACGTTTCTGAAGTTGACGTTCACGACGTCATCCACGTCTCGGCGGTCAAGTTCCCCGCCCACGTCAAGCCGATCTTCGACACCGATTATCCAGTGGTCAGCGTGCTGCCGCCGACGGTTGCAGAAGTCGCGGTCGCCCCAGTCGCCGAAGCGGTCGAAGGCGCCGTGGTCGAGGGTGCGCCGGTCGAAGGCGCCGCCCCAGCTCCTGCCGAGGGTGCCGCCAAAGAAGGCGGCGAAAAGGAGCAGGCTGCCAAGAAGCCCGAGGCAGCCGAGAAAAAGAAGTAGTCGGCGCTCGCGCGCGTCGCGAAGCGATCGGCGGCTCGGGGCGCACGCGAGCAATATAGATGTGAGGGGGAACGGGCCGGCAGTTGCCGAGCTGCAAGTCCGGTGCAGGCGGAGGGGCCGCTATGAGTTTCGTCCATCTTCACGTCCACACGCAGTACAGCCTGCTCGACGGCGCGAACAAAATCGGGCCGCTCATCGAGCACGCCAAGGCGTCAGGGATGGAAGCGATCGCAATGACCGATCATGGCAACATGTTCGGTGCGGTCGAGTTTTATCAGAAGGCCAGGGCAGCCGGGGTCAAGCCGATCATTGGATGCGAGGCGTACCTCGCGCCGGGCAAGCGCACCGATCGCACGCAAGTTCCGCGCGGCGACGACTTCGACGGCGGCGGCAATTTTCATCTGATCCTGCTCGCGCAGAATCGTGAAGGCTACCGAAATCTCTGCAAACTGCTCACCACCGCCTACCAGGACGGACTCTACTACAAACCGCGCATCGACAAGGAAATCCTCGCCGAGCTGTCCGGCGGATTGATCGTGCTGTCGGGATGCCTGTCGGGTGAGCTCGCGCGATGGCTGCGGCAGGATCGCATGGACAAGGCGCGCGAGACCGCCGAGTCATACGCCAAAATGTTCCCAGGCCGCTATTATCTCGAACTCCAGGACAATAAGCTCCACGCGCCGTACAACGAGGCGTTGCGCGAAATCGGCAAGCAGGTCGGGCTGCCGCTGGTCGCGACCAACGATTGCCATTACCTGCATCGCGAAGACGCCAAGGCGCACGAAGTCCTGCTCTGCATCCAGACCGGCAAGACCATGGCCGATGAAACGCGCTGGCGTTTCGACACCGACGAGCTTTACGTCAAGACGCCGGCGGAGATGGCGAGCGCATTCGGCGCCGACGCCGAGGAGTTGCGCAACAGCGTCGAGATTGCGCGGCGGATCGATTTCGAATTCGACTTCGGCCGGTTTCACTTCCCCGTATTCAAGTCGGGTCCGGGCGTTGATCTGGACGCCGAGATGGAGCAGCGGGCGCGCGACGGGTTGACCGCGCGTCTGGCGGAGATCCGCGCGCGGGACGCCGATTTCGATGAGTCGCAGTACCGGCAACGCTTCGATCGCGAGATTCCCGTAATCCGCGACATGGGCTTCTCTGGCTACATGCTGATCGTCGCCGACTTCATCGGCTACGCGCGCGGACTTGGGATCCCGGTCGGTCCGGGCCGCGGCTCGGTGGTCGGCAGCCTGGTTTCATACGCGCTGGGAATCACCGAGGTCGATCCCGTCGAGCATCGCCTGCTGTTCGAGCGATGGCTGAATCCGGGGCGCAAGTCGATGCCCGATATCGATGTGGACTTTTGCTTCGAGCGGCGCGACGAGGTGCTCGATTACGTGCGCAAGAAGTACGGCGACGATCGCGTCGCGCAGATCATCACGTTCGGCACGATCAAGGGCAAGCAGGCGATTCGCGACGTCGGCCGGGTGCTCGGACTCTCGTTCGCCGAGACCGACAAAATCGTCAAGCTCTATCCGGCGCCCAAGCAGGGCCGCGATTTTCCGCTCGCCGACGCGCTCGAGATGGAGCCGCGGCTCAAGGCCGAGCGCAAACTGCATCCCGATCTTTTCAACTACGCGTTCAAGCTCGAAGGCCTGCTGCGCCACGCGTCGCGCCATGCAGCGGGCGTCGTGATTTCCGACGAGCCGCTCACCGACCTGGTGCCGCTCTATGTGGACAAGGAACGCGACGAAGCCGCGCTGGCGATCACGCAGTATTCGATGAAGGGCGTCGAGGAAATCGGGCTGATCAAGTTCGACTTCCTGGCGCTCAAGAACCTGACGCTGATCGCCGACACGCTCGCGCTGATCAAGGCCGGCGGCAAAGCGCCGCCGGACCTGAACCGGCTGCGCCTGGACGACGCCGATACCTACCGGATGCTCTCGCGCGGCGACACGGTCGGCGTGTTCCAGCTCGAAAGCTCGGGGATGCGCCGGTTTATCAGCGAGCTCAAGCCGACCTGCTTCGACGACGTAATCGCGGCGGGCTCGCTGTTTCGTCCCGGTCCGCTCGACGCGATCCAGGACGGCAAGACGATGGTCCAGCATTACGTCGATCGCAAGCACGGCAAGGAATCGGTTGAGTACGATCATCCGCTCCTGGAGCCTGTGCTGCGCGATACCTACGGGGTTATCGTGTACCAGGAGCAGGTGATGCGCGCGGCGCAGGCGCTGGCCGGATACTCGCTCGAGCAGGCCGACATCCTGCGCGCGGCGATGGGCAAAAAGAACCATGCCGTGATGGAACACGAGCGCCAGCGGTTTATCGAGGGCGCCAAGCGCAACGGCATCAACCCCGCGCTCGCCAATTCGATCTTCGAGAAGATCGAAACCTTCGCCTCCTACGGATTCAACCGCTCGCATGCCGCCGCCTATGCCCTGACCACCTACACGACCGCGTACCTGAAGGCGCACTACCCGCACGAGTTCATGGCGGCGCTGATGTCGCTCGACATGGATGACGTGGACAAAACCTACAAGAATATCGCGGCGCTGCGCGACATGAAGATCGCGATCCTGCCGCCCGACGTTAATCAAAGCCGGGTCAAATTCACGGTTGCGGACGGCGCGATTCGCTTCGGCTTGGCGGCAATTCGCGGCGTCGGAGCCAAGCCGGCCCAGGCTATTATCGCCGAGCGCGAGGCCCGTGGGCCGTTCGAGAGCCTCGCGGATTTCTGCCTGCGCGTCGGCACCCAGCTGATCAGCCGCCGCGTGCTCGAAGCGCTCATCAAGTGCGGCGCGTTCGATTCAGTGAGCGCGGTACGCGCCGCGCTGATGGCCCAGGTGGACAATGCGATCAAACTCGCGCAGAAAGCGAACAGCGACGCGGAGAAAAACCAGATCGGCCTGTTCGGCGGGGTGGTCAAAGTGCCCAAGCTGGCGGCGCGCGAGCCGATTCCCGAATGGGATGCCAGGGAAAAACTGAAATTCGAAAAAGAAGCGCTCGGCTTCTACATCACGGCTCATCCGCTGGACAAATACGAGCGCGAACTCGCGCGAATCAGCAAACTCACGACCGCCGACCTGTCCGCCGCGCCCGATGGCAGCCCGGTCCAGATAGCCGGCGTGATTCACGCCGTCAAACTGAAGAACAACAAGTCGGGCAAGCGTTACGCGACTTTTTCGCTCGAAGATCGCGAAGGCGCGGTAGAAGCGATCGCCTGGTCGGAGACCTATCAGAAGTACGAGGCGATCATCATGGGCGACGAGCCGGTGGTCGCGCGCGGCAAGCTCGACGTCGACGACGAGCGCGCCCAGATAATCCTCGAAAGCCTGGCGCCGCTGGATTCGGCGTTGCTCGATTCGATCCGCGAGGTGCGGATCACGGCTCCGATGAGCCGGCTCGAAAACGGCGGCCTCGATGTGCTCAAGGCGATGCTCGCGCGGCATCGCGGTAAATCGATGACCTATCTGCATCTCGGCCTCGATGACGGCCGCGAGGCCGTGATGATTCTGGGCGACAGCTATCGCGTGACGCCGACGGATGCGTTCGTCGCGGAGGTGGAGCAGATGCTATCGCCCGGCGCCGTGGAATTGAGGTAAGAGCGCCGCGCCCCCGCGTCAGGAACGGGATTCACTTAATTGTAAGCCTTTCACGAATGCGAAACCCCTTACGGGTTTCGCGGTTCCCGTCTGTCAAAGCAAAGATGCGGCCTGACGGCCTGTTAGAACGGGTAAGGGGGAAGGAGCGCGTGGTTGTCCGGTTGGCGCGCGGTTCGGCTGGTTGGCGGCGTACCGGAGATTGCGATTATCTGATAGACTTAAGCGGCGAGGTAAGAATCTGGCAAAGTCCTACGACGTCGTGGGCGAGCGTCGCGAGAACGCCATCCTGGTCGGGATCGAACTCGGCACCGAAGCAGGAATCGGCAGCGAAGAATCGCTTGATGAACTCAAAGCCCTGAGCGAAAGTGCCGGCGCTGAAGTCGCCGCGGTCGTTCGCCAGCGCCTGAAAGCCCCTGACCCGCGCACCTTTATCGGCAAAGGCAAAGCCGCCGAAGTGCGCGAGCTGGCGCATGCCAACGCTGCGTCGCTCGCTATTTTCGACGACGCGCTCAGCCCCGGTCAGGCGCGCAATCTGGAGAACGAACTCAAAATCCGTGTGATCGATCGCAGCCAGTTGATCCTCGACATATTCGCGCAGCGCGCGCATACGCTCGAGGGCAAGCTGCAAGTCGAGATCGCGCAGCTCAGCTACCTGCAGCCGCGGCTGACGCGGCAGTGGTCGCACCTTTCGCGCGTTCGCGGCGGCGGCGCGGGAGGCGGCGGCGTGGGTACGCGCGGACCCGGAGAAACGCAGCTCGAGGTTGACCGGCGCCGCCTGCGCGAGCGGCTCACGCGCCTGAAAGCGCGGCTCGGCGAGGTCGAACGCGCGCGCACGATTCAGCGCCGGCGCCGCCTCGAGGTTCCCTATCCCACGGTCGCGCTCGTGGGTTACACGAACTCCGGCAAGTCCACGCTGATGAATGCGCTGACCGACGCCGGCGTCGAGGTCGCCGATCGTCCGTTCTCGACGCTCGATCCCACCATCCGGCGCCTGAAGCTGCCGGGCAGGATGAACGTGATGATGGTCGATACGGTGGGATTCATCCATCGCATCCCGCACATGCTGATCGACGCGTTCAAGGCCACGCTCGAGGAGGTGCGTACGGCGACGATGCTGTTGCACGTCGTCGATGCGAGCTCGCCGCTGGCGGCAGAACGGATGACGATCGTCGACCAGGTCCTCCAGGAAATCGGCGCGGGCGCCGCGCCGCGTATCGTCGTCATGAACAAGGCCGACCTGGTCCAAAGGCCGTCGCACGCGAGCGGCGCGCACGACGTGGTCTCGCTCTCGGCGCTCAAGCGCGAGGGCCTCGGCGATTTGCTCGATGCGATCGGACGCCGTCTCGGCGGCTCGCGCGAGGAAGTGTCGGTTACGTTCCCGTCCCGGCGCGGCGACCTGGTGGCAATGGCGCGACGCGACGGAGAAGTGCTAAGCGAGGAATACCGCGATGGCCTGGTTTCGGTGCGGGCCCGCGTCAGCCCGCCCGTCGCGGGGCGGCTGCGCAAGGCTGCGGATGCCGTAATTTGACCGCGGGTTAAAGCTCTTTCACGATGGCAGCGCCTTCACATACCCGCGTCCATGCCCGCCACGGCGTGCATCGCGCACCTTCGTACGCCCATCTGCTCAATCTGCCCAACTTCCTGACCCTATGCCGGCTGGGTTCGATTCCGATCTTCCTGACATTTCTAACCCGCCAACGCTACACGGCGGCGCTGTATGTCTTTGTCGCGGCTGCGATGACCGACGCACTCGACGGCACGGTCGCCAGATGGTTCGACTCGCGCACTGAATTAGGCGCGTTTCTGGATCCGTTTGCGGACAAGTTGATGCTGGTGTCGGCGTTCGTCGTTCTGACGATCGGCGGCGAGTTGCCCGGCTACCTGCTCAGCGTGGTCCTGATCCGCGACATCGTAATCGTCGTCGGTTACCTGATGATTTCGTTTTTCACCGGCGAGCGGGTGCCGGTCCGGCCGAGCTATCTGGGCAAGCTGAGCACGTTTTTGCAGCTGGCGTGCGTGATTGCGGTGCTGGCGCGAGCCGGAAACTACTGGCCCGACGATTTCAACGCGTTGCTGATCGCGACGGTTGCGGTCACCGCGGCGTCATTCGTGCATTACATGTATCGCGGCCTGGTGTGGCTGCGATCGCGCGAGCCGGAGATGTTCACGTAGCAGGGACCGCGGGCGCGCCGCCGCCGGGCGCAGCGAGCACGGGCGAAGGTGTCGGCACGGTCTAGACGATGACTTTGGCCGCGCGAAGTTCCTCGACCTGACTGCGTTCGATTCCGGCCTCGCGCAGAATCTCGTCGGTATGCTCGCCGAGTTTGGGCGGCACGCGCCACATCTTCATCGGCGTTTCCGAAAATCGCGCGCCGGGGTTCACCGCGCGCACGCGCCCGGCTGCCGGATGTTCGTAAATCGAGAAACTTTCGTTTTCGACGATTTCCGGATCCTGCAGCAGCGTTTCGTAGCTGTGCACCGGGCCGGATGGAACGTCGGCTTTCTCGAGTACAGCCAGCCATTCGGCGGTGGTTTTTTCGGGGAAGACTCTTGCCAGGCCGCGCATGAAGTTGCGCCCGCGCTCGCGGCGATCCGAGGTCTCAGGCCAGAATTCGGGATGCCCGACCGCCTCGGCCAGACGCTTTGACTGCTCTTCGGTGAACGTCGCGATCGTCAGCCATCCGTCCTTCGTTTTGAACGGATCGAGCGAGGTGCTCTTGGGCGCAAGGTGCTTGAACTCCTCTTCGGGCAGCAGCGTGTAGCCGTACATCGAATCGTTGGCCGTGAACGCCATCATCGCCTCGAGCATCGGGACCTTGATGTACTGGCCGACGCCACGGGCGCGCGCGGCGTGCAACGCGCTGACTATGGACAGCGCCGCCGTAATCCCGGCTACTTTGTCCGCCAGCGCCATCTTGACCGCGGTCGGCTGGCCGGACTTGATGCCCTGGATGTAGGCCATGCCGGAGTAGCCCTGGATGACGGGATCGTAGGCGGGAAAGTTCGCCCGGCGGCTCTTGGGCCCGAAGCCGCAGATCGAGCAATAGACGATCTTGGGATTGGCGCGGCGAATGTCGGCGTAGCCGATTCCAAGGCGGTCGGCGGCGCCGGGCCGGTTGTTCTCCACCAGCGCGTCGGCCTTGACCGCCAGCCGGCGCACCAGGTCGCGGCCGTGCTCCTTCTTGATGTCGATCACGATGCTGCGCTTGTTGCGGTTGAAGTTCAGGAACGCCACGGTCAGGCCGCCGCGCTCCGGGCCGACGTTGCGGCGCATCGAGTCGCCCTCGGGCGGTTCGATTTTGATCACGTCAGCGCCAAGGTCGCCGAGCAACTGGGTACAGAACGGCCCCGAAATGACGGCGGTCAGATCGAGAATGCGAAAACCAATCAGCGGTCCATCAGCCATGAGGAAAATCCTTCAAGCGCCAACCCTCGGGCGTCCAACAGATACTAGCCGCGATGAAGCGGGGTGTCACGCAGCGCGGAGTCTAATGCGGGTTTAATCAACTATCGAACTGAAATTCCATCTGCCGTCGGAATCCCGCAGTTTACCCGTCGCAGTTCGCCGGATCACCGGCGCGATGCCTGCTTAACCTGCCCGGCGCGCGGCGTCAAGGCGAATCCTGGGGGCGTCAGCGACCAGCAGGAAGACTTCACCCGCGATTTTGGCCCGGATTCGCAGTCGGGCTGGCGGCGCGAGGCGTTCAATATCGAGGGGTTGTGGGATCCGCGCTCCACGACCCCGCTCCCCGAAAAACTTCTTCGGCGTCGTGCGCATGCCCATGACACGCCGGTCCGATTGCCGCCGCCAATAGCGTCGTTATGGCAAGCGCGAGCGTGGCTGCGTGGCGAAGATTCACGACCAGCTAGTTAGCAGACTGTCGCGCCAGCGGCTATCGTGGATGTTGCGCAAACGCCGGCATCCCCTACCGAGGAGTTACATGGCGACCGCTGAAGACATGAATTTTATGGCCGATGCCATCGCCGAAGCCCGCCGCGCCGCGGCGGAGGGCGAAGTCCCGGTCGGCGCGATCGCGGTTGCAGACGGCAAAATCGTCGGCGCGGGCCATAACCAGCCGATCGGGCTCGGCGATCCGACGGCGCACGCGGAAATCCTGGCAATTCGCGCGGCCGCGGCGACGCTCAAAACCTACCGGCTGACTGCCGTCTCGATCTACGTCACTCTCGAGCCGTGCGTGATGTGCGTCGGAGCAATGGTGAACGCGCGAATCGCCCGGGTTATCTACGGAGCGCGGGACGAAAAGGCGGGCGCCTTGGGCTCCGTATATGATATTGGCCGCGACCGCCGCCTCAACCATCGATTCGAGGTCGTGGCCGGCGTGATGGAAGCGGAGTGTGCCGAGATGATACGCGAGTTCTTTCGCGCCCGCCGAGTAGAGGGCTGAGGCGAGATGGGAAATTTCAGATTCTACCGGCGCGTTTCGATCTTCCCCGGTCTATCGGTCAACTTGTCGAAATCGGGTCCGAGCCTGACCGTCGGGATGCGCGGCGCGCACGTCACGGTCGGCGCAAGGGGAATTCGCAGGACGGTCGGGATACCGGGCACCGGCATCTACTACACCTCGCACAGCGGATACCATTCGGGCGCCCATTCCGCGCACGTCGAGCAGCCGATTTCCGAGCGTCAGCAGACGGCCGCGCACGGGATCGCGCAGGTCATCATGGCGATGCTCATCATCGGCGCCGTGGCGCTTGCGATTGCACTGGTCGGCTCAATCGCGGGCGGCCACTGAATCCGGCATCGATCCTGAAAAACTTTCGGCACTGAAACAGGGCCGCCATGAGGATGAACTAGTTCAGCCTGAACCCGGCGCATTCGGCGTGCTACGCCTACGCTATGGAAGAAAACCGTCAGGATGCCCCGTACTCGCCAGTCTCGCCCGAGATCGGGCGACGCCCGCTTGCAGCGAAAATTTTTTTTGACGGAACGAAGCTACCCCTAGAGCCCAGCCGTCCAAAAACCACAACTAATGGTATAAATCGCTCTTTTCAGTGCAAAACTTCGTCCATCGGAGCCGGAGTTTCAGGAGCCCGCGGTCCGCACCGCTGCCAGCCGGTCGGGCGCCTGCGGTATCGTCTTCCACAACTCGGGATCGTGCCCCGTGATGATCATGGCTCCCGCGTCGCGCAGCGCGCGCAACCGCCGTATCGACTCGAGCATCTGCTCGCGATCGTACATCGCGGTCGGCAGGTGGAAGTTATCCAGCGTGCGGCGCAGGTAGCAGGCGTCGCCGGTCATCACAACTTCGCCGTTGCCGATTCGGACACGCAGCGACTGATGACCGGGGGTATGGCCATGAGTCGGGATGCACACCACCGAGCCGTCGCCGAAAACGTCGTGCTCGCCGTCGATCAATTTCACCCGCTGGCCGTGGTCATAGTCGTGCGGATCGTAATAGACGCTTTCGATCAGCTCGGCGTTGTGGCCCGCTTCCCACTCGCGGCGCTGGATCAGCAGGGTTGCGTTGGGCAGTTGCTGGTTGCCGCCGCAGTGATCGAAATGCAGATGCGAGTTGATGATGAAATCGATCTTGGCAGGCGCCACGTCGAGCGACTTAAGACGCGCCGCGATCTCCTCGCCGGGTTTGAATCCCACTGTGTGATACTGCGCGAGCCGTCCCAGACGGCGATTCGGATCGGTTTGCGTCTCGAGGTGAAGACCGCTGTCGAAGATCGCCCGGCCCTTCGGGTGCTCGATCAGATACGCAGGCACGGGCACCGTGAGGCTTCCCTTTTCGCCTGCCAGGAGAAGTGCGGCCGGGAGGGTCAACCAGCCGCACGTGAACGCATACACGTTGAGTGATGGCATATAATCTAACCCTCGCCGCCTGACGGCCGGCCCCGCGCGGTGGATGACGCGGCGAGAAATATATGAAAGAACTCCATTGGTGCAAATGCAAATGATCTCTTCAGAAAAGTGGTGGGGGCGCGATGCCGAGTGAGAAGGCCAAACAGAACAAGGCGCTGATGGCGACCTGCGTCGCGTGCAAAAAGTCCGTATCTACGGAAACCGCGGTTGCGCTCACCGGCGTCGAGGACGGGCGCCGCAGGCAGTACGTGGTGTGCACCGCCTGCGCGAACGGCGGATGGCGTCCTCCCGGCTTTGTCGGAGTATATGCGTCCCGCCCCGGGTAGCTGGCGACCCAGGGAATGCTTTGCTCAGACCTTGTACAGGCGGCGGGCTTCAGCGCGGAGTTCCGATCTGAAGTCCGGATGCGCGATCGACACCAACTCGTCGATCCGCTGGCGAATCGATTTGCCCTTGAGATTCGCGATGCCGTATTCGGTCACCACGTGATGGACGAATGCGCGCGGCGACGTCACCACGCTGCCCGGGTCGAGCACCGGCACCAGCCGCGAGATGCGCTTGCCCTCGACGATCGAGCTCGACGGCAGCACGATCACCGTCTTGCCTCCCGCCAGGCACGCGGCAACGACGAACGCCGTCTGCCCGCCGGTGCCGGTGTACATCAGCGGTCCGAGCGATTCGCCGTTGGTCTGCCCGGTCAAATCGACCGTCAGCGCGTTGTTGACCGCGATCAGCCCGTCTTCCTGGGCGACGAAACGGATGTCATCGGTGGTGTTGAAATCGTAGAGCGCGAAGGCCGGATTGCCGTCGGCGAAATCCAGCTCCTCGCGCGGCGTCAGCGGCGCGAAGGCCGAGCCGACCACCAGTCCCGGAAACAGTTTCTTGTGCTTGCCGGTCAGCACGCCGGCTTCCACCAGCGGCGCGGTGTGGAGCGGAATTATCTCGGTCTGCATCCCCAGCTCGTGATGGCGGTGAAGGTGCTTGCACAGCATCCCGGACATCGAGCCGACGCCGATTTGCAGCGTCGCGCGGTCGGGGATGAGTTCGCGCGCGACCGTCTCGCAGACCGTGGCGATATTGCGCGCTTCCTCCTCGCCGGGCTGGGGCAGATTGATCGCGGGCAGCTCGGTCATGCGCTCGACGAAGTAGTCGATCTCCGAAATATGAATCGAGTTGTCGCCGCCGACCCGAATCGAATTCTTGTCGATCTCGGCGATCACCAGGTTCGCATTGCGCGCGAGCAGCTTCGACATGATTTGCGATTCGCCGAAGTTGCAATAGCCATGCTCGTCGGGCGGCGCGACGGTCATCACGTAGACGTTAAAGTTGTCCAGTCCGGGCGGCAGATGCCCGGCGCGGTAGTACTGGATCGGCACGTAGTCGGCGGCGCCGCGATGGTACAGCGCGCGGTCGTACGGCGACAGGTACATCGACTCCAGGCGGAAGCGCTCGCCCAGCCCGGGCAAATCCCAGTTCATCACCGCGGCGCCGTGATTGACCACGACGTCTTCTATTTCCATCAGGCGGCCGGCGAGCGCGGGGCAGACTTCAAACGGGGTCGACTGCGCGATCGAAAGACAGACGCGGTCGCCCGACTTGATATGCGAGACCGCTTCGTCCGCCGCGACCAGGCGCGATCCCAGCTGCGCGCGCCAATTGGTCCCCGCTTGGTCGCCGCCAGGCTGACTTTGGGGGTTAGCCATCTCAGGCGGCGCCGGCCAGGGCGGTGTCAATTCCCATTTCACGCATGAAGGCTGAGGTGCGCTCGTTGAGCAGCCCCACCTTCTGCATGTTGCTGACGACGGTCTGATGCATCTCGCGGCGGAACAGTTTGCGGAACATCGCGTATTCGCTCGCGAGCGCGATTTCCTTGCGCGCCTGGCGGACGGCTGCGATCTCGGACGCGTTCATTCCGATCGCTTCATAGGCTTCGCGCGGAAACTGCCCGGTCATCACGAGGGTCAGCGCCTCGCGCGTGAAATCCTCGAGTTCATGCAGGTCGCCGGAGCCAAGGCCGGCAATCTCGTCGGGCAGGCTCAGGATCGAGAATCCCATGTGCCGCGATTCGTCGGCCAGGATACGCCGGCAAATCCCGCGCAGCAGCGGGTCCTTGGCAGTTTCCATCAGCATCCGGAACAGCGACACGGCAAACGTCTCGGCCAGCAATTGCAGGCCGACCGTTTTGATGAACCACTTGCCCTGGCCGAGGATGTAGTCGAAGAGCGTCTTGACATTGCCGGTCATCGGATAGACTCGGCCGCCGCATTTCTCGAGCAGGTACCGGCTGAGCACTTCGGTGTGGCGCGCTTCATCGACGACCTGCGTCGCCTGGAAAAACTTGGCGTCGTTGCCCGGCACCATATCGACCAGCTGGCTGCACGCGAGCATCGCGCCTTCCTCGCCGTGAAGCAGTTGCGAGAGCCGCCAGCATGAAAATTCGATGTTGAGGCGCTGGAAGTCGCGCGGCTCGAGCCGGTCCAGCGCGGGAGTGCCGTGGCCGTCGATCAGTTCGTCGGCAAAGATGCCGCGCTCGGGGTCAACGTCGATCGTCCAGTCGATGTCCTTGGACGCGTTCCACTGGTCGCGCTTGGCATTTTCGTAAAGACGGCGCAGGTCGGGGGCCTCGACCGCGTAATAACGCTGGAAGGTGGTATCGAATGAGGTCGGGATTCGGTCCGCGATCGAATTCCACGGCATAAGGCGCGCTCCTCAGCCCGAAGCATGTCAGCTTGACTGCGCTGGAGCAAACATCGATGCTCGTCTGTCGCGGAGAGGTTCGGGAGTCTGGTTTAACCGGCGTGACTCGAAATCACGTGAGCCCTTGTGGCTCCGGGGGTTCGAATCCCCCCCTCTCCGCCA
>Ga0187815_10000460_pt1 | contig 19652 bp, 17 predicted proteins | sample NC_S_5_FD_132962 | JGI IMG/M metagenome (GOLD analysis project Ga0187815, IMG submission 132962) | Wetland sediment microbial communities from Neuse River Estuary, North Carolina, USA - ASW-S_5 | ecosystem: Environmental > Aquatic > Freshwater > Wetlands > Sediment | place: USA: North Carolina...
ATGGCGTCGAAGCACATCCGCACGGACATCAATTACGCCTGGCCCACCGCGGAGATCGCGGTGATGGGACCCGAGGGCGCCGTGAACATTGTCTACAAGCGCGAGATCGACCGCGCCCCGGAATCCGAGCGCGAACGCCTGCGCCAGGAAAAGATCGAGGATTTTCGCGAGCGGTTCGCGAATCCCTACGTCGCAGCTGAGCGCGGATACATCGACGCCATCATCGAGCCCGCCGAGACGCGCGCCAAGATCGTCGCCGCGCTGCGATCGCTCGAAAACAAGCGCGACGCGAACCCGAAGAAGAAACACGGCAACATCCCGCTGTGAATTTTCGCGCCCTTGGCGGATTTCCAAGCGCCGGTTTCAGCTAGGCTTCAGAATTCTCACTCCATCGCGGCCGCCGACGAAAACTTCCTTCGCGAATCCCAGAAAAAGCCCGTGCTCGACCGCGCCGACCACATGGTCCAAGTGGTGCGCGACTTCCTTCGGCTTCTCCATCGGGCCGAACGCGCAGTCCATAATGTAGTTCCCGCCATCGGTGACGTAGATCTTCTTGTTCGCGCCGAGCCGCCGCGTTGGGTTCGCGCCGAGCGCCTGAAGCTTCTGCTGCGTGGCCTGCCATCCGAACTTCACGGTCTCGACGGGCACGGCAAAGAGCGAGCCGAGCCGGTCGACCAGCTTGGTTTCGTCGACGACAATCGCCATGCGCTTGCTTGCCGCTGCCACGATCTTCTCGCGCAGCAACGCCCCGCCATGCCCCTTGATCAGGTAGAGAGTGCCGCGCTCGACTTCGTCGGCGCCGTCGACAGTGAGGTCAATCTGCGTATGCGCGGCAAACGTGGAAAGAGGAATCTTCAGCGAACGCGCGAGTGCGATCGTCTTCTGGGAAGTCGGTATCCCGGAAATGTGCAGATGTTCGTGGGCAACGCGTTTCGCGAGCGCGTTCACAAAATATGTGGCCGTCGAACCGGTCCCGAGGCCGACGATCATCCCGTCTTCGACGAGTTTGGCCGCCGCTTCGGCAGCAGCTTTCTTCCATTGGTTCTGCTGCGACGAATCCAAAGATCGCTCGCTTTCCGCGCCGCGACGGATGCCGCCCGCGCAATGCGCAGCCATGATAGCGGTTTGTGCGGGAGGCTGCCAAGCGAGGCTTTCGGAATTGGCGTGCTAGAATTTCCCGTTTGCCAATCTGCCTTTCTTTGGGGCGGGAATGTTCCGGAAAATCCTGATCGCAAACCGCGGCGAGATTGCCGTGCGCATCCTGCGCGCATGCCGCGAGCTTGGCGTGCCGGCCGCGGTGGTTTACAGCGAGGCGGACCGCGCCGCCCTGCATGTCCGTTTGGCGGACGAGGCTTACCCGATCGGCTCCGCGCCTTCGCGCGAGAGCTACCTCTCCATCGAAAAAATTGTCGGCGTGGCGCGCGAAGCGGGCTGCGAGACGATTCATCCCGGATACGGATTCCTTGCCGAGAACGCGGCGTTCGCGCGCGCGTGCGCTGGCGCGGGCGTCACGTTCATCGGCCCTTCACCCGAGGCTATGGAAAAGCTCGGATCGAAGACGGCAGCGCGGCACGTCGCACGCGAAATCGGCGTTCCCACGGTACCCGGCACGCTCGATCCTCTTCAAAACGCCGACGCCGCGCTTACGGCAGCGAAACAGATCGGGTTTCCGGTGGTGCTGAAAGCCGTCGCCGGCGGAGGCGGCAAGGGCATGAGGCTCGTCGAGCGCGAGGCTGCGCTGGCTTCCGCGTGGCGCGATGCTTCGTCGGAAGCGCAGAACGCCTTCGGCGACGGACGGCTCTACATCGAGAAATACTTGCTGCGTCCGCGGCACATCGAGATCCAGATTCTCGGCGATCGGCACGGGAACATGGTTTATCTGGGCGAGCGCGAGTGCTCGGTGCAGCGGCGCTACCAGAAAGTCATCGAAGAGGCGCCGTCCCCGGTGATGACGCCCGAGCTGCGCCGCGCGATGGGCGAAGCCGCCGTGAAACTCGCGCGCGCCGGCAAGTACACGAATGCGGGGACCGTGGAATTTCTGGTCGAGGCCGGGCGCCACTTCTATTTTCTCGAGATGAATACGCGCCTGCAAGTGGAGCATCCGGTAACCGAGATGGTGACGGGGCTCGATCTCGTGAAGCTGCAGATTCGCATCGCAGCGGGCGAGAAGCTGCCTTTTGCACAAGACGACATTGCGCTGCGCGGGCATGCGATCGAATGCCGCATCTACGCCGAGGATCCCGACAACAATTTCTTCCCTTCGCCGGGGAAGATTCTCGAGCGGCGCGTCCCGACCGGCCCAGGAATCCGGCTCGACGACGGCGTCTATGCCGGCTGGACCGTGCCGAACGAATACGATCCCATGCTCAGCAAGTTGATCGCGTGGGGCAGCGATCGCCCCGAAGCGATCGCGCGACTCGAACGAGCCCTCCAAGAACACTACGCCACCGGAATCAAAACGAACGTCGGGCTTTTCCGCCGCATTCTCGCCACCCGCGATTTTCAGACTGGCGAGATTTACACGCGCTGGCTGGACGACTTTCTAATTCGCCCGGCAAGCCGGGCAGAGGCTGGCGACGTCTCGTTACCGCAGCACAGAGAGGATGCTGCACTGCTGGCAGCGGCGCTGTGGCATGTGGCGCGAAACGGCGTCTCCGGCAGCCATGCCGCCGATCGCCCATGCTTGAATGAATCACGATGGAAGAACGAAGGGCGGCACGACCAATTGGATCGCGTGCCGGATTGACCGATGAAACTTAACATCGAACTCGGCGGGAAGCTCCGCACGGTCGAAATCGGCCCCGACGCCATGCGCGCGAACGGGCGCGTGCTCTGCACGATCGACGGCCGCGCCCTCGAGGCTGACGCAACGGAAGTAGCGCCGGGAATCTATTCCATTCTGATCGGGGGTTCTTCTTTTGAAGTTCGCATCGAGCCGAACGCTGCGGCCTTGCGGATCACAGTCGCCGGGCGCGAATACGCGGCTCAGATTCGCGATCCGCGGCAATGGCGCCGCAATCGCGGAGCAGCGATCGAGGCCGAAGGAAGCCAGCGCGTCATCGCGCCCATGCCCGGCAAAGTCGTTCGCGTGCTGGTGAAGGTGGGCGACGCAATCGAGGTCGGCAACGGGATTCTCGTGGTCGAGGCCATGAAGATGCAGAACGAAGTTCGTTCGCCGAAGTCCGGCAAAATTGAGCGCCTTCTCGTGTCGGAAGGGCAAGCCGTGAGCGCCGGCGAAGTGCTCGCGGTTGTGGGCTAGGGAGAATCCGGGGCCGGGAGTTTGCCGGCCGATTCGAGAATCTCGCGGGCAAGATAGTTCGTGACGTGCGCTTCGTCGCGAGCCTCGATCAGGTATGCCGAGCGCAGGAGTTGTTCCTTCCGCGTGCGGAGCGCGTCGCGAATCGCCTGTTGCACCTGCGGATCGGAAAGCTGGCGGTCGCCCGCAGCTTCTTTCCCAACCAGCTTCAGAATGCGGTAGCCGCCGTTTTCAGGAATCGGCTGGCTCACCTGGCCGACTTTCAATGCAAGCACGGCCGCTTTCAGCGCGGCTGGCGAACGGTTCAGCGATGATTCCGCAAGAAAACCAAGATCGCCGCCGGTCGACGCGCTCGGATCCTCCGAGTAGTCCATCGCGAGCTCGCTGAAATCAGCTCCCGCCGCCAGTTTCTGCTCGAGCATGGCTGCTTTGCGCCCGGCCTCCGCTTCGTTCATGGCCTTGTCGTTCTTGCGATTGTGTATGTTTGGATCGGGCCGCGGCGTGATCACGATCTGCGCGATGTGATACTGCGGCTCGGTGACGTTGAACTGCGCGCGGTTCTTGTTGTAGAAGTCGGTGATGTCCTGATCGGTGATGGAAATTTTCGCGACGACTTCGCGGTTGAGCAGTTTTTGAATCGAGAACTGACGGCGGATGTCGCTCTTCAAGTCGTCGACGGTGAGCCCGGTCTCTTGCAGCTTCTTCTGAAACTCTTCCTCGGTGTAAGGGCTCTTCGATTCCGTGAATTTATCTTCGACCTCGGCGTCGCTGGCGACGAGGTTCATTTTCTGGGCGCGTTCAATCAAGATTTCGCTGTTGATCAGCTCGTCGAGAATGCTGAGCTTGAGCGAGGCCGCTTCCTCCGGCGATGGAGGAGGGGTGTCCGCATTCACGCGCGACCGATAAAGCTTCTCGACATCCTCGCGCATGATCTGCTTGCCGTTCACGACGGCCCACACGTCCGGACCGGGCGCCATTTCCCTGTTGCACGACACAGCGAACGCGCAAGCCAGCAGCGCCGCGAGGGCGATCATTCTGCGCTTCAACCGGAGCTCCTTGCGAAAGGTTGGGATGGCTTCAGGCGGCTTTCGTCACGCGGCCGGCGCGGATGCAGGCCGTGCAGACGCGCACCTGCTTGCGCGCGCCGTTGACGACCGCGCGGACGCGGCGGAGATTGGGATTCCAGCGGCGGCGCGTGACGTTGTGCGCGTGGCTGATCGTATTGCCGTAACGCGGCTTTTTGCCGCAAATTTCACATGCAAGTGCCATGATTCAGTTGCTCCAGACCGGGAAAGTCGTTCGAAAAAGCCCAAAACCAATGCTAACAGAGAATGCGCGAAGCGAGAAGCGATTTGGCCGCGGCTGTCCTGGCGCGCACACTGTCATCCCGAGCGAAGCCCGCGCGGTTTTGTCTTTCCCGCCTGCCCTGACAAAGGAAGGGCGGTGTATGCGGGCGCGGGACGCAGAGAGGGATCTGCTTTTGCGGCCCTCCGAGTGGCGGTCCGGCATTTTTCAGCACCGTCTGTGCAGACTTGCGAACTCGCTCAGTCGATGGGCTAGGACTGCTTAACCGGCACAGACAAATGAACGGCCGAGGCGCCCAGCACGGCAAGGCTCGAGTGGTCCTGCACGAAAACCACCACGTGCAGATTGTCGCGTTTCCAATGGTGCGACAGATTCACTTTCGTGTCCGTCGAGAAAGATCCGTTCGCATCGAGGTGTCCAATGGATCGAAGCTCGCGGACGACGCCATAGTGATCGAGATGAGCGCCCGCATTCTCGCCGGCGGTCACGTTCGACGAAAGATCGTCCTCGGTAACCGCCAGAAGGATGTCGGCGCGATCGCCGGCATGTCCGCTGGCGGCCGGCCCAACCTGCACGTGCAACCGCATGTCGCCGGCTTTGGAATTGGAATCGGGAATCTGCTCGATCGTCACGGGTATTTCCGGATTCGCCGCGGCCTTCGCGATGGCCGCCAGCGCGGCGCGTTCGTTGCTGCCCACAAACTGCGCGCTGCCCTCGACGACCATTTGCGGAGTGTAGGGCCCGGAGTTCAGGCGGAAGGAGTGCACGTAGTCCGTCTGCCGCTCGGTGAATTGCATCGAGGAAAAAGGATCGACCCAGCCCTGGCTATTCCAATAATCCACGTGCTCTTCGAGCGCGATCACGTCGGCCCCGGGAACGGGCTGCGTGCTTTGCAGGTGAGCCAGCAGCCGATCGGCGGGAGGGCAATCGGAGCAGCCCTCGGACGTGAAGAGCTCGACGATCACGGGATGCGCGCCGGGATCGGCCGCGCGCGCGGGTTCAGCGCCACCGCTCCCGGCGTACGGCACGCCGCCCCACATGCTGCGGCCGAAACCAACCGACAGCAGAACCATCCCGAAAAACGCAATCGCGAAGAGTGAAGCGCGCATGAGCCCCTCCCACCTGAGTACGCGGCAAGGCCACTTGTCGGATGTCACGAACGCGTTGCGGTTTCAGAGGCTACGGGAAAAAAACGCGCGCTGTCATCCCGAGCGAAGTCCCGCGCGCTTCTGCCGTTCCCGCCTGCCCTGACAAAGGAAGGGCGGCGTGTGCGGGCGCGGGACGCAACGAGGGATCTGCTGTTTGCGGAAGGTCCAATAGAAACCAGCAGATTGCTAAGGGCAAAGCCCCCTCCGAATGACAGTTTGACATTTTTTCAGCATCTTCTTCAGTGCTGGCCGCGCAGCCGGAAGTGTGAGGCACGCCACAATCGCCCCGCACACTATGCTCCGCAGCGGAATGGCGGAGGGGGTGGGATTCGAACCCCCGGCGCGTATTGATAGTACACAAGTTATTGATTTTACATGACGGCAAAAACGTTGAAAACGGCACCACCCCGGGATCGGAGTGCGAAAAAAAGAGAACGCGGGGCACCCAGTCCCCAATGGAAGGCTCGGATTCCTCGATCCAGGAAACCACGGCACCGCTGCATGCCAGCACGAGCGCGATCGTCACCGGGCGGACGAGGAATCCGCCGCGCAAGTCGTAAACGATGTGACGAAATAGAAATCGCAGGCGTTCGATCACAGTTTCACGTTTTGCGATGAAATCTCAAACGGGCTGTTCGAGGTTGTACAGATTTCCCCCACGGCTTGAAGTACTTTTCTCCGCGATAGACCGTGTATCGCCGAGCAGCCTAGCACAGAGGGCCGGGAGCTAGAACGGGATCCGGTCTCCGCGGCCCTGGAAGAGAGCGGGCTTGCCGCGACGACGAATTCATGCGTTGGTGGAGAAATTGAGGCTACCTATCACGGCACTGAACCAGCTCCGGGCTGTTGCCTGCAGTGCCGTCAGCGCAAGCTCAGCAGCATGACGAAGGTGAATGGCGCCAAGAGTCCGATCGCGTTCGGGGGAGAGCGCTCGTCAGTGTCTCTTCTCGCGTTACTGCTTCACCATTCGTCTGCTGCCCTCGCTTGTTAGGCGGAGGATTTCCGCCCACGCCAAGCCGCGACCTAGACAGGATCGTCGCGGGGGATGACGTTCTAAGCTCGAAGGATATGGAGGTACCCATCAAAAACGCATAAACGAAGCGTAAAACTGCCATAACAGCATCATTTTTCGACAGACCGGCGCCGACCGATTCCTGAGGGATCCGCCCACGTTTATGAATTACCTAGGGCCTGTTTATGCGGCTTTTAGGTCCCCGGCCCTACAGTCGACCGGTGATCCTATCCATGAACGAACTGCAAGTCGGCGAGCGACTGGACCACTTTTGCATCGAGAGCCTAGTCGCACAAAGTGGCATGGCATCCATCTATCGGGCGACGGACGTGCGGAACGGCCGGATCGTGGGGCTTAAAATCCCACACTTCGAAGTGGAATCCGATCCCGTTTTGTTCGACCGCTTCAAGCGTGAAGAAGAGATCGGCAAGAGACTGACTCACCCCGGAGTCATGAAGGTATTTGACTCGGAAGACCCCAGCCGCGTTTACATGGTGATGGAATGGATTGATGGTCGGCTTCTTCGTCGCATCCTATCCGACGAGAAGAAGCTAACGATAGAGCGAGCTGTGCGCATAACGGTCGAAATCTGCGAGGCACTGAAATACATCCACAGTCAGGGCGTCGTTCATCGAGATCTGAAGCCGGAAAATATCATGGTGGATTCCGAAGACCGGATCAAGTTGATCGATTTCGGAATCGCAAGCTGCGCGGGAGCGAGGCGCCTGACGTTTGGAAAGCTTACCCGGACCATGGGTACGGCCGACTACATATCACCTGAGCAGGTGAAATCAAATCGCAGCGACGGCCGAAGCGATCTCTATGCAGTTGGCATCATGCTATATGAGATGTTGACGGGCGAGCTGCCATTTCAGGGGCACAATGCGTTCGCTGTGATGAACGATAGACTCCTGAACGATCCCGTTCCCCCGCGCGAACACAATCCGCAGATATCGATCGAGCTGCAAGAGATCATTTACCGTGCACTTGAACGCAAACCAGAGAATCGGTACGCGAGCGCTCGCGAATTTACGAGTGATCTCCTGAATCCAACTTCTGTCGGCGTGGCGGAACGCAACGAGCTGCGGAACTGGAAAATACGGCGTTTGACGAGAACCAAAGCCGTCTTATTTTACACAGCGGTCGCGATGGTCCCTGTGCTCATCTTCATTTTACTTCTGATTGCGGGTCGGCATTGAACATCCCACCAGGAAGTTCGACTCGATGGTATGCTTTCCACTGAGAAGCGAAATCTCCAGACACTGCAACATGACCTCGATAGCCGATTCCGCTATACCTGAAAGCCGTCTTGCTTCTAGATCTTTCACGAAGAACGCAATGCGTTTGGTGGGGCGCGTTCTGGCCGCGCTTTGCCTTATCGCCACGATTACATATGTCTTTTTTCGCGTGCTACCCGTCAACGCCGCAACGGCGGGGTTTTTCTACTTGGTCGCGATCCTCTTGATAGCCACTGCAGGCGGCCTTGTAGAATCGACGATCGCCTCCGTCGCCGCCATGTTGTGCTTCAACTATTTCTTTTTTCCGCCGATAGGCACGTTCACAATTGCCGACCCGCAAAATTGGGTCGCGCTCTTTGCATTTCTGGCCACGTCCCTTACTGCGAGCCAGCTTTCGGCGCGGGCAAAACGCCGAACAAGAGAAGCGATTGCCAGACAGCGCGAAATGGAGAGGCTCTATTCACTGAGCCGCGCCCTGCTGCTTACGGACCCGACACGGCCCATGGCGAACCAAATTGTTCAGAATATCGCCCAGGCATTTGAGTTTCCGGTAGTGGCTCTCTACGACCGTAACCGCAATGAGATCTATAGGGCGGCAGACGGCGACTTGACGGAGATTGAAAATAAGTTACGGGAGGCAGCGCTTCGGTCCACGTCTTTTCGGGATGGAAATACTAAATTCACGATCACACCGATCCGTCTGGGTGGACAGCCGATCGGCAGCCTGGCAATTCGCGACTCATCCCTTTCGGATGCGGCCCTGCAATCTCTGTTGAACCTGGTAGCGATTGGGCTAGAGCGCGAACTCTCGCAAGAAGCAGTGAATCGGGCGGAGGTTGCGAGGAGAAGTGAAGAACTGAAATCGACTCTTCTTGATGCAATCGCTCACGAATTCAAGACGCCACTTACGTCAATCAAAGCCGTTACCACGGATTTGCTCTCTGACCCAGCCAACATGCTGCCGCAGCACCAGCGCGAATTGGTGACCATCGCAGACGAGGGAACTGACCGCTTGTCGAAGCTGGTAACCGACGCAATCCAGCTCGCACGGATTGAAGGAGGGAAGTTTCGACTGAATCGTGGAATCCATTTCCCTAGTGGGTTGGTTTCGGCTGCCCTTCGGCAAATGAAATCACTTGTAGACGGGCGGGAGATCAGGGTGTCCGTCGCGGACGATTTGCCGCCAGTATGGGTGGACGCGGAGCTGATACAGATGGTGATCGCTCATCTGCTCGACAACGCCCTGAAGTATTCTCCCTCAAGCAGCCGGATTGTGGTTTCCGCACAGCCCAGTCAGAATCGCGTAGTTATTTGCGTGGCCGATCAAGGCCCGGGAATAGCGGAGGAGAATCAATCACGAATCTTCGAGAAATTTTATCGAGGCAAGGAACAACAAAATCTGAAGGGATCAGGGATGGGGCTAGCAATTGCGCGCGAAATCGTGAGTGCGCATGGTGAGGAGATCTGGGTTGCGAGCAAGGTTGGCAAAGGTTCCGATTTCTGTTTTTCTCTGCCAATTGCGCGAGGGAGCAGCAACGCATGAGTGCCGGTAGGATTCTGGTTATCGATGACGACCCCCAGATTCGGCGGGCAATGAAGACCACTTTAACTGCTCGCGACTACCAAGTCAGTGATGCGCGGACCGGTGAAGAAGGACTCGAGAAGCTGCGCTCTGCCACCTACGACCTCGTGCTGTTGGATATGAACATGCCTGGAATTGGCGGAATCGAAACGTGCCGGCTGATCCGATCCACCTCGGAAGTCGCAATCATCATGCTGACCGTCAGCAACACGGAGAAGGACAAAGTCGATGCGCTCGATGCAGGCGCCGATGATTATGTAACTAAGCCCTTCAGCACGCCAGAGCTGCTTGCGCGCCTGCGCGCCACCCTGCGTCGGTTGCCACAACCGCCCGACCAAACGGAGTTAAGGCAACTGGCCCTACAGGGCGTAGAAATCGACCTTTCTTCCCGACAGATAACAGTTCGAGGGCGGAACTCCCACCTGACTGCGAAAGAGTTTGATTTGCTGTCATACTTGCTCGCGCGCCCGAACAAGACGATCGCTCATCGCGAGATGTTACAAGCCGTGTGGGGCCCGGACTATGGCGATGAGTTGGAATACCTACGAGTGTTCATCAACCGGCTCCGGAAGAAGATCGAGCCCGATCCATCCAAACCGCAATTTCTTGTGACTGACGCTTGGGCCGGGTACCGCTTCCACGTTCCCAAGTCATCTCCCGACCCTGAAGAGTAGAGCTCCAGAGCAGCCCTATCCAGCACGCTCAAATTCTGACCAACACGATGGTTTATTCCCTTCTTAGGGCGTGTTTATGTGTTGTTTATCCGACTTAGGGCAATATCAAGCCCGAGTTAAGGACAATGAAAAACGAACTCAGCACGGCGCGGAGCGAGCGGGCACCAGTCCCGTTCGCGGCGCCCATTGAACCGTCTGCGGTAGGGCAACTTGAAGTGAACGTCATCTTCACTGATCCGCACGCCACGGCGTCAGCCCTTAAGGCTGCAGCGACCATGGCGGCAGACCTCGACGGGTGCATACGGTTAAGGGCTGCGATCGCGGTGCCAATCCGTTTGCCGCTCGATCGGCCCCAGGTTTCCGTCCCGTTTACGGAGCAAGTCCTGTCTGAACTTGTGTCGCGAATGGAGCCAAGCACTCTCGATGTAACCATTCACTTGTATTTGTCTCGAGATCGGATTGAGGCATTTTTGCAAGTCTTGCGCCCGAATTCGTTGGTCGTCATTGCTGGTCGGAAGCGTCATTGGCCTACCGCTGAGAGCCGCATTGCCAGGCGCCTTGAGTCTCAAGGCCATCGAGTTCTATTCATCCCGTTCCGGAGCGGTAATTAGATGCGATCCCAAACGGTAGCGGAGAAGCCAAACCCGCAGCACGCCTCCGGTGGTGAAGTGCGATCGCCGAGCTCATATCTGGCCGAGGTTTCGCCGAACTCGTCCGCCGTGATGGCATTCAGTGTGGTAGCGGATATTGCGGACGTCTTGGCTGTGCTGCGGACTGCGGTGCTACTGGCGAGGAGCTTCAAGACAAACCTGTCGGTCGACGTGCAGGGAACAAAGAATTTCGTAATGAGTCCCGCTGACGATGTCTACCAGATGCCAGTCCAGAAGATTCTGGATCCCATTCAGGCCCGTTTGCGCGAAATCATGTCTTCAGGTATGCAATCTTTCGTGCTAGAAGCAAGTTTCACGGCGGCCTCCTTCCTTGCCGCCGGTAGCATTGCGGTTCGCGTGCATACGGGAGAGTCGGATCAACGGACATGATCCGGAATTCTAGACAGGAGCGCCATTAACTATGCTGCTCGATATCTTTTACATTGGCGTCGTAATTGTTTTCTTTGTTTTGCTTTGGGGTTTTACAAGAGCCTCAGAGCGCCTTTAGGAGGATTTGATGGAATACGCGATTGCAGGAATCGTCGCGGCTGGAATGTTTGTGTACTTAATGTACGCGCTAATTCACCCGGAGCGGTTTTGAGGAGCTAAGATGACTTCACTCGGCATTGCCCAGATCCTGGTCTACTTTCTCATTCTGCTCGCGATCACTAAACCTCTCGGCGCGTTCATGCACCGCGTATTCGAAGGTGAGCGAACCTTCCTTCACCCGGTCTTCCGTCCGCTGGAGCGGCTGATCTATCTTGTGGGCGGTGTTCGCGAAGACGAAGAACAGTCTTGGGTCCGTTATTCGGCCTCCATGATCTCGCTGAGCATATTCAGCTTCCTGTTCGTGTACCTCTTGCAGCGATTCCAGGGGCATCTCCCTCTCAATCCGATGGGGTTCTCAACACCCAAGGCGCCTTCCTTTGCTACGCCGATGACTCCGGACTTGGCATTCAACACAGCGGTCAGCTTCATAACAAATACGAATTGGCAATCATATTCGCCAGATACGACGATGAGCTATTTCACGCAGATGGCTGCCCTCGCCGTCCAAAATTTCGTTTCTGCCGCTGTTGGAATCGCCGTCGCCGTCGCGCTGATTCGTGGATTCGCTCGGCACACCGCGAAGACCATCGGCAACTTCTGGGTCGACGTGACCCGATGCACAGTCTATATCCTGCTTCCCATTTGTATCCTGGCGACGCTGTTCTTCGTCTGGCAGGGATCCATCCAGAACTTCAAAGGCCCAGTCACCGCAACGACTCTGGAAGGTACAACTCAGGTGATTGAACAGGGTCCCCTGGCGTCGCAAGAGGCGATGAAGATGCTCGGAACGAACGGTGGAGGATACTTCAACGCGAACTCGGCGCATCCGTATGAGAACCCAACCCCTCTGTCGAACCTGGGCCAGATGTTGCTGCTCCTTTGCCTTGGAGCCGGTCTGACGTACACGTTCGGCAAGGCGGTCGGCGATACGCGTCAGGGGTGGGCACTTTTTGCCGCGATGTCCGTGATGTTTTTTGTCGGTGTTTTCATCTGTTATGGGGCCGAGCAGCGCGGAAACCCGATGATCTCGCAGCTAGGCGTCGAACATGCTTACACCGGCACTCAGCCAGGCGGCAATATGGAAGGCAAGGAGGTCCGGTTCGGCATCGCACAATCCACTTTGTTCGCCACGGTCACCACGGACGCCAGTTGCGGAGCCGTCAACAGTATGCATGATAGTTTCACGCCGATTGGGGGACTGGTTCCGCTGTTCAACATTCAAACCGATGAAGTGATCTTTGGAGGTGTTGGTGCGGGCCTTTACAGCATGTTGATTTACGCCGTGGTTGCTGTTTTCATCGGCGGCCTGATGGTTGGACGCACGCCAGAGTATGTGGGCAAGAAAATCGAGCAAAAGGAAGTCAAGATGGCGATCATCGCGATCCTCGCGACTTCTCTAGTCATACTTGGCTTCACGGCTCTCAGCTCGATCGGTCAATTTTCAAAAAATGGTTACTGGAATCCGCCCGGACCGTCCGCCGCCAATACGAACAACAACGGTGCACACGGTCTCTCGGAAATCCTCTATACGTATTCGAGTGGCGCTGGCAACAACGGCAGCGCCTTTGCCGGAATCAATGCCAATACGCCCTGGTACAACCTGACGAGTGGCCTCGACATATTGGTAGGACGATTCTTTTTTATCATTCCAGCTTTGGCGATTGCCGGCAGTTTAGCTGCGAAAAAACTCATACCGATAACCAGTGGAACATTGCCGACGAACGGGACCCTGTTTGTAGTCCTGTTGGTCGGAACCGTGATTATCGTGGGAGCGCTTACCTACTTCCCGGCTCTTTCGCTTGGTCCGATTGTCGAGCACTTCCAAATGCTGGGCGGGAAATTGTTTTGATGCCAGGAATGAGGAGCTAGAAAATGTCTACGGTTGGTATCCCTCCGGTGGAAAATAAGCCAGAGATTAAAGACGAAGGAGTACCGCTCCTCTCCAGAGGAGTTCGAGCTCGTCCTTTATTCGACCCGGAAATTCTAAGGCGCGCCATCAAAGAATCGTTCGTGAAACTGAACCCGATGATGGTCGCCAAGAATCCCGTAATGTTTGTTGTCGAAGTCGGAGCGGCACTGACCACGATATTCGTCGCAAAAGACGCAATCGCACGGTCGGGCGGTGTGTTCTTTGGCGTTCAGATCGCCTTTTGGCTTTGGTTTACGGTGGTGTTTGCCAATTTCGCCGAAGCGATGGCCGAAGCGCGCGGGAAAGCTCAAGCCGATAGCCTTCGCAAGACGAAGACTGACACAATCGCTCGGAGACTTCTGCCCGAGGACAAGTTCGAGATGGTCCCTGCCTCGAAGCTCCGCAAGGGAGACGTTGTCTACTGCGAAGCGGGCTATCTGATTCCAGGCGACGGCGAAGTCATCGACGGAGTCGCGAGCGTCGATGAGTCTGTCATCACGGGCGAGAGCGCGCCCGTTATTCGGGAGTCGGGAGGAGACCGGAGCGCGGTGACGGGTGGGACAAAGGTCCTTTCGGATCACATCAAGATCCGGATCACATCCAATCCCGGCGAGACATTTCTGGATCGCATGATCGCTTTGGTAGAGGGTGCGGTGCGCCAGAAAACACCGAACGAGATAGCTCTCAACATTCTGATCGCCGGATTGACGCTAATTTTCTTGCTGGCCGTCGTAACTCTTCCGCCCTATGCGAAGTATTCGATTCTGGCCGTCGGCAGTGGTACCGCACCGACCGTTGCGGTTCTGGTGTCACTGCTCGTGTGCTTGATCCCGACGACCATCGGCGGACTGCTTTCCGCTATCGGCATCGCGGGTATGGATCGCGTGATGCAACACAACGTTTTAGCGATGAGCGGGAAGGCAGTTGAAGCCTCCGGGGACGTGAATACCCTCCTTCTGGACAAGACCGGAACTATCACTCTAGGAAACCGGCAAGCAGTCGAATTTCTGCCGGTTAACGGAGTGAACGAGAGCGAGTTGGCGGATGCCGCTCAACTTTCGAGCCTTGCGGATGAAACTCCGGAGGGCCGATCGGTGGTCGTTCTAGCGAAGGAGAAATATAGCCTGCGAGGTCGCGAAGTCGCCGAGCATGAAGCTCAGTTCATTCCATTTTCCGCCTATACACGCATGAGCGGGGTCGACCTCGACGGACGCCGCCTGAGAAAAGGTGCTACGGACGCGATTGCGCAGTTCGTGAAAGACGAAGGCGGCACTGTACCTCCATTGCTGTCCGAAATTTCCGATCGCATTTCGAGGAACGGCGGCACTCCCCTTGCGGTGGCTGACGGCCGCCGGGTTCTCGGCGTCATTCATCTCAAGGACATCGTCAAAGGTGGAATGCGAGAGCGTCTCGCTTCGCTGCGGGCGATGGGAATTCGTTCCGTAATGATCACAGGTGACAACCCCTTGACTGCGGCGGCGATCGCACAAGAAGCTGGCGTTGACGATTTTCTTGCGCAGGCAACTCCGAAGGACAAGCTGGAATACATCCAGAAGGAACAGGCCCAGGGCCGTCTCGTTGCGATGACCGGCGACGGTTCAAACGATGCTCCGGCGCTGGCTCAGGCGGATGTCGGCGTGGCCATGAACACCGGCACGATGGTAGCGAAAGAGGCCGGCAATATGGTCGACCTCGATAGCAACCCGACGAAGCTGATCGAAATCGTAGCGATCGGCAAGCAATTACTGATCACCCGCGGTTCGCTGACGACCTTTTCGATCGCCAACGATGTGGCGAAGTATTTCGCCATCATTCCCGCGATGTTTGCATCGATATATCCGGAGCTCAACAAGCTGAATATCATGGGCTTGCACTCACCTCAAAGCGCGGTCCTCGCGGCAGTCATCTTCAATGCCGTAATCATCATCGCTCTGGTACCGTTGGCTCTTCGCGGCGTGCAGTACAAGCCCGTCAGCGCCGGCCGGATGCTGACTCGCAACCTGTTGATTTATGGCCTTGGCGGGATCATCGTGCCTTTTCCCGGAATTTGGCTGATCGACAAGATTCTGGTTGCGTTGCACCTTGCGTAAAAGGACTAAATCATGATCAAAGAACTTGGACCTGGATTTCGGCTGACACTGGCCTTCACGATTCTTACAGGATTGTTATACCCGGCGGTGATGACGGGCGTATCCGAGCTCATTTTCCCGAGACAGGCGAATGGTAGCTTGGTCACGGTCAATGGCAATGTTGTCGGCTCGAGTCTCATCGGCCAGTCTTTTGCAAAACCCGAATACTTTCATCCCCGACCTTCTGCGGCGGGCAACGGTTACGACCCCACTCAGTCGGGTGGCACGAACTTGGGCCCGACGAGTGCCAAGCTCCTTCATGGAACAACAACGACGGATGATAAGGGGAAGGAAACAGTCAGCTTCGACGGCATTGAGGATCGGCTTGTGCACTATTGCCTCGACAACGACCTTCCTTATCAATCATCCGTGCCCCTTGACCATTTCAAGGACGCGCAAGGCAACCTCGACGACGTCAAACTCATTGACGCGTTCAATGACCCCAAGGCACCCTTGGTATTCACGGCGGAAGCGCCCATTCCGCCGGATGCAGTGACGGCCTCGGCCTCGGGTTTGGACCCGCAGATCAGTCCTGCCAATGCCGAGATACAAGCCGCGCGGGTCGCAAAGTCGCGGGGTGTTACTCCAGATCAAGTAAACCAATTGATCTCACAATTCACCAAGCGCGCCGGCTGGGGATTTTGGGGCGAGCCGCGCGTCAATGTGTTGTTGTTAAATGTAGCGCTGGACAAAAAAGTTCCGGTTTCGAAGTGAATTTTGCTCAACCTCTTCGCTCCGCTAGCTGCGGTTTCCGTGGCATATTGCGACTTGGCTGAAGCAAAGGCGACAGCTTAACTACTTGACTTATCGCGTCAAACTTCTCGCGTTTTTCCTCAGCGCGGTGGCAGTCCTAGTTGTCCTCAACGTGGGCTACTCGGCGATCGAGACCTTTTCGCGCCTGAATGCAGTCGAGGCTGAACGCGATCATTGGCAACGCCCGTCAGATGTTATTCAGGCTTTGGACCTTAAGCCGGGCAATGTTGTGGCAGATATTGGTTGCGGTTCGGGGTACTTCACGCTGAAACTTTCAAAGCCTGTAGGCGACGGCCGCGTCGTGGCGGAGGACATTCGCAGACTGCCTTTGGTGTTCCTCTGGTTTAGGGCCGCATCGAGACGAGAACACAACGTCAAGGTCTTGCTGGGTGATCCAACAGATCCTCACTTGCCCACCGACGTCAATGCCGTGCTCATTTCAAACACTTATCACGAATTCACGGATTCCCATTCGATCCTCGTCCATGTGTACCAGTCGCTGGTTCCGGCGGGACGGCTGGTCGTCGTCGATCGTGAACCAAAGCCAGGCAGCGGTGACATCTCCGCAACCGCCGAGCATGAAATCTCGGCCGAGCAAGTGGAGGACGAACTTCACCAGGCGAATTTTGAAATCGTCAGCCGAGACGATCGCTTCATACAACACGACTCTTATGGCGAGAATTGGTGGCTCATCGTAGCGCGCAAGCCCTGACGAGGTGCGGTTGTCCATCGCCAATGAGTTATAGGGACTCACTCACCGCTTTTGGTTTAATCGCCGTAACCCTGATGCTCTTGTTTTACGCCTTAGAGCGTCGCAGCCATTGGTATACGCTGGCGTTTGCCGGCGCATGTGCATTGGGTTCGGCATACGGGTTTCTCCAGGGAGCCTGGCCATTCGGACTAGTTGAGGCGGTGTGGTCGATAGTAGCAATCCGGCGTTGGTGGCTAGGCACCGAATCGTCATCACATTGAGCAGCTTCGTTTCCTCTTGGCTGCGATCTCGATACAATAATTCTTGATGCCCAAAGCCTCGCCACCGCGACCAACTCCTGAGCAACTGCTCGCGCAAATCGAACTGGAGGAACGCAGGGCGCGACGCGGCAGGCTGAAGGTGTTCCTTGGCTACGCCGGTGGAGTAGGCAAATCCTTCCAAATGCTAGACGAAGGACGCAGGCGCCGCCAGCGAGGCGAAGACGTGATAGTTTGTGCGCTGCAGCCCGAGTATCCGCCCGAAGTTGAAGCGATACTCCAAAAACTTGAGGTTATTCCAACATTGAAGATTGGCGAATCGGAAACAATCGACGTGGATGCGGTGATTCGCCGACATCCCCAGGTTGCACTGATTGACGGCCTTGCTTATCAAAATCCCCCGGGCAGCCCGAATGGTTGTCGATGGCAGGATGTCGGTCAATTGCTCGACGCCGGCATCTCCGTCGTCACGACGGTAAACTTACAGTACCTCGAAAAGCTTCAAGATGAAGTACAGCGTATCACTGGCAACCGCGCTTCGTGCACGATTCCAAGCGGATTTCTGGACAAGACTGCGGACGAGATCGTCGTTGTAGATGCTCCTGCCAAAGACGGCCTCTGGCGAGAGCCGCTGGCTGGGGAGCGCGCTTCCCCCCTTGCCGAAGCGCACAAGCTCTCCCGATTGCGTGAATTGGCTCTGCTGGTTGCTGCTTCCGTGGTAGACCGCCAACTTGAGAGCTATCTTCGCTCGCATGGCATGGATCAATCATGGGGTGTGCAAGAGCGTATTCTGGTTTGCGTGAGCCCGCGGGCTAACGCCGCCCACATGCTGGAAAGCGGGCGTCGCAATGCCGACCGCTTCCAAGGCGAATTCTATGTCGTTTACGTACAAGAGAGCGCTCTCTCTCCGCATGATCAAGAGGTCTTGAAACGAAATCTGGACCATGCCCGCGAACTTGGGGCCCAAGTGGAAGTATTAAGTGGATTCGACAACGCAGAAGCCATCTTGAAGTTCGCGAAGCAAGTGGGAATCACTCAAATTTTTGTGGGGCACAGCACTCGGCACGGAGTGCAGACACGAATCTGGGGCAATCTCGTCGACCGCCTTATTCGCTCAGCCGAAGGAATCGATGTCGTCGTCTATCCCCAATAGCGGCGACTTGAGTGCCGGCCATTCGCGCATTGCACGAGGGCGGCTACAGCTGTTTCTCGGCTATGCAGCCGGAGTTGGGAAAACGTATCGCATGCTTGAGGAGGCTCAGCAGCTCAAAAAACAAGGGAAAGACGTTGTGGTTGGTTACTTTGAACCACACGGAAGGAAAGACACCATTGCGAGAACCGCCGGACTCGAGATGATTCCAACCAGGACGATTCGATATCGCGGCGTAACCCTCCAAGAAATGGATACCGAGGCGATCCTGAAGCGACGCCCAGCCATCTGCGTTGTCGACGAACTAGCGCACACCAATGTTCCTGGTTCGGAGCGTTGCAAGCGATGGGAGGACGTTCAGGTGTTGTTGGACTCGGGGATCGACGTAATGACGAACATGAACATCCAGCATCTGGAAAGCCTTAACGACCATATTTTCCACATTACTGACATCCGCGTTCGCGAAACGGTGCCGGATTGGCTCGTCAAGAGTGCATCTGAGGTCGTCATGGTTGATGCGACGACTGAAGCGCTTACGAACCGCCTGAAAAGGGGCGTTATCTATACACCAGAAAAGGCCCAGCGCGCACTGGAGAATTTTTTCAAGGAATCGACGCTCGTGTCCCTGCGCGAGCTGGCCCTGCGGCAAGCCGCCCATGAACAAGACATCAGGGGAACTACCGAGAACGCCGAAGAAAGAATGGACATTTCTTCTTCATCCGTAGCAGAAAAGGAAGTCCGGGATCGCATTTTGATTTATGTCACTGCGGATCCGTCTTCCGCCATGCTCATTCGGCGGGGCCGCAGAATGGCCGACTACCTTGGTGCTGATTGTTTCGCGGTTGGCGTATTGCCGTCCCGGGGCGACCACAGGACAGACGAACGTGTCGATGCCGTCGAAGCCCATCTTAACTTTGCCAGGAATCTTCACATTGAAGCACGGATCTTGGAAGGCGATGATCCCGCGGAGACGATAGTCGATTTCGCGCGCCGTAATCGAATCACTCAAATATTACTGAGCAGGCCCAAGCATCGCTCATGGGGCCTTTTGCTAGGTAAGGACCTGATTCCGCGAATTGTCCGCAAGGCTAAGGATATTCGCGTTATTGTTCTTGCTGAACGTAGGCGCCAGCACCAACACCAACCATCCACAGTATAGTCTTACTTTCCTTCGCGATCGCCAGACCCGGAAAAAGTGCGGAAGCTCACCTCTGCCTGTTTATAAGATTCTTAGGCCGTGTTCATGCGTCGTTGATCCCGAAAAAGCTACGCTCGCACGCGACGGAGCGGTAGAGCCGCGCGAGAGTGCAAGTATGGCGCCCCGAGTC
>Ga0187815_10000461_pt1 | contig 19652 bp, 13 predicted proteins | sample NC_S_5_FD_132962 | JGI IMG/M metagenome (GOLD analysis project Ga0187815, IMG submission 132962) | Wetland sediment microbial communities from Neuse River Estuary, North Carolina, USA - ASW-S_5 | ecosystem: Environmental > Aquatic > Freshwater > Wetlands > Sediment | place: USA: North Carolina...
CTAGGTCCGGCTCTAGGTCCGGCTAAGGCAGGACGGCCGTGTAGGCGTTCTCGACCGGCGGCAGCGTGATGACGGTGGGCGCGTTCTGTACCGGGAGCAGGGCGGCCACCCGGGCGGACAGCCCGCCGGTGCCCGTGGTCACCACCCGCGCCGCGTACAGCGGCCCCGACCCGGCGGCGGGCGTGATCACGATCGCGAACGGCTGCCGGCTGTCTTGCGGCCGGGATACGGCGACCGCCACGGTATGGCCGGCGGGCACCGTCACTGTCTGCGGAGCGCCCGCCGATTGCGCCCCCGAGCCCGCCGCGCCGATGACCGTGACGGTGGCGCGGGCGGCGCCGGCCGGGGCGGTGAGCACCAGGCCGACCGTGAGTCCCCGGGTGGCCGGGTTCCCGGCGACGATGCCCTGCTCCGTCACCGGCGGGACCGATGTGGTGAACGAGCCGATGCCTTCGCCCGGCACCTGCACCGCGGCGACGATCGGCACGTTCGAGGTCAGCTCAAGCCCCGCCGCCGACGCGCCGAGCGAGCTGAGCGCGAACGACGACGTGGCGCCCGCGGGGGCGTCCACCGGGGTGGAGCCGAACTGGGGGAACTTCCCCTGAGCGGTGAAGGCCACCACCTTCAGCTGCGCGTCGCTCGCCCCCGGCACGGTCACGAAAAGCCGCGCCGCGCTGCTCGCCACGGTCAGCCCCGGGATCACCAGGCTGGTCGCCGGAGCGGAAGCCTGCGGCAGCCACGCGCCGCCTGAGCCGCCGTCTTCCCAGACCGAGGCGGCCACCTGGCCCGAGCTGGTCTGGACGTGCAGCGCGACGGCCGCGGACCCCGGCACGAACTGCGTGATGGGCTGCGCCACGAACTGGTGCGGGGCGATCGTGATGCCGGTGTTGAGCCCGGCCTGGACGCCGGCGTCGGTGAGGATGGTCACGTTGGCGCTGGCCGGCAGGTTGCCGGTGTTCATGAGGTACAGCGTGATGCTGGACGCGCCGTCGTCAGCTCCGGTGCCGGCGAACCACATATCAGAGCCCGGGTGCGTACAGCTGACCACGCCCGTGCCCGCGGCGTTCGCTTGCTCAGCCTCGAAACCTTCCGCCATCTGCCCGGTCGCCGCGACCGCGGTGCCGGCCGACCCGGACTGCCCGGTCACGCCGGGCGCCGTTACGGTGGTCAGCGCGCCGGGCGCCGACACGGTGACCGGCCGGGGCGCGGCGGGTTTCCCGGCAGTGGCCATGCCCGGCGTGGCGGCGCCCGGCGTCGCAGGAACGGCGGTCAGCGTCGCGACACCGGCTCCGGTTGCTCCTCCCCTGGCAGCCGCCGCCCGGGAAGGCAGCGCGATGAGCGCGACGTGCGCCGCGCCGGTGCCCGGCACCGACGGCGGGCAGGACCGGGTGACGGACGTCACGGCCGCGACCTGCGGGGCCGGCTGCGCCGCGGCGCGCGGAGTTTCCGGCTGGGTGCGCCAGGCGACCGCGTATACCACGGCGAGCACGAGCAGCACGGCGGCGAAGAGCCCGAGCCGGCGCATCACGGCGCCCCGCGGTTACCCGAGCGCCACCGGCCCGGGCGCCCGTGCTTGCGGGCCCGGTGGGAATGCCGTTCCGCCGGTTCCGTCTGCTGGCCCGCGGACTCGTCATCGAACGCCGATTCAGTCCCGTACGGGGGCCCGTCCCCGGCCGGTTCATCCCACCCGGCTGACTCGTCGCCCCACGGGACCTCCTGCCACTCACCGGTGCCAGCCCGTTCGGCCTCCTGATCCCGTTCCGCGATTTCCCAGGGGGCCATCGCGGCAGGCTGCGGGCCGGCCGGCGGCATGGGCGGCTGCGGGCCGGTTCCCCGGCGCGCGGCCGGTGCCGGCCCCGTCTCCCACGGTGCCGGCGGCTGCGGGCCTGACTCGCGGGGCGCGGCAGGCTGCGAGCCCGTCGTCCGGGGCGCGAGCTGCCACGGGCCGGTCTCCCGGGACGCCGCGGGCTGCGAGCCCGTCTCCCGCGGCACGGACCGATGCGAGCCCGTCGTCCGCCGCGCGACCGGCCGCGGGCCGCTCTCCCGGGACGCCGCGGGCTGCGAGCCCGTCTCCCGCGGCACGGACCGATGCGAGCCCGTCGTCCGCCGCGCGACCGGCCGCGGGCCGCTCTCCCAGGGCGCCGCCTGCTGCGGGCCGGTCTCCCAGGGCGCGGCCGGCTGCTCACCGGTTGCACGGGGGGCGGTCTGGTGCGGGCCTGTCCCGCGCGCCGCGGCCGGATGCGGACCCGTCGCAGGCGGCTCGAACGGCTGCGGACCTGTTGCCCACGGATCACCTTCGCCGGCCTGGTCCCATTGGCCGGGCATGCCGGGCTCGTCGACGTCCGCGAACACGGCGGTTTCCGAGTCGGTGACAGCGGGGTCCGCCGTGCCGGTGTCCAGGGTCGCCACGCGTCTGCGCATCGTGCGCAGCCCTGCCGCCGCGGCGCTTCTCCCGCGGGCGGGCCCGGCCTCCTGCGGCGCACGCCGGCCCGAGCCGGCGTGGCCCCGGGACAGCCCGGGCAATGCGGGCAGGCCGGGAAGCCCTGGCGCCCGGGATCGCTGGGCGGCGCGGGCCGCGCGCCTGCCGCGCTGCGCCTCGCGCAGCGCGGCCAGCGCCTCCGCCTCCGCGGCCGGATCGGCGCGCTTGCCTGGCAGCGCGAGCACGCTGATGGCGAGCAGTGCGACCAGTTCGGCGACCAGGGTCACGCCGCGGGCCGTGTCGTTCCTCATGATCGCGAGCCGGCCGCCGCCAGGCGGCAGCGTGAACCCCTGGGCCCAGCCGTCGACGGGGGCGGGCAGCGGTTTCAGGGGGGTGCCGTTGAGCGTGGCGGTCCACCCGCCGTACGGCTCGGCCAGCACGAGGGTGCCGCCCGAGGCAGGGGCGCTGACCGCGCTCATCCCCACCGGCTGAGCCGGGAGCGCCGTGACAGAGCCGTCGGGAGCGATCACCCGGACCCGCGCCACCGTGCCCGACACCTGCCACAGGTCGAACGCCGGCGACTTGCTCAACGGCACCAGGCCGACCGCGGCGTCAAGTCGCTGGGCCAGGACCGGATCAACCGGGCCGGGCACCATCACCCACTTGACGCCGAACTCGCCGAGCACGAGCCCCGGATCGCCGGCGTCCGCGCCGTCCGGCGCGCCGAGCGCCGCGACCTGCCGGTTCAGCGCCGCGGCCGCGGGCCCTGCCGCGGTGAGTTCCGGCTCGCCGAGGGTGGGGTCGCTCTGCCTGACGACCGTGTAGGCCAGCCAGGCTCCGTCCGGCCGCAGGACCAGCGTCCGGTACTGACCGTCAGTGGCGGACGACGCGGACACGAACGCGGGCAGCAGCGGCGTGGTGACGCTGCCGACCGGCCCGCGCACGCCGCCCGTCACCCAGTAGCCGGCCACGAGCACCGGCGCGGAAGCCGCGGCGCCGAGCACGACCCAGGCCAGCAGCTTGCGCGATCTTCGTGCGGCGGAGCCGGGCCGCCGGGAGGCCATCTCGGCGAGCCACTGCGCCGCGGGCGCCGCGGCGAGCAGCACGCCGAGGGCCGCGACCGCCACCGCCACGCCGGGCCAGCCCCTGACCGGCTGGCCGCCGCCGGCCGGGGTGATGGTTGTCCTGCTCACCGCTATCGCGGCGAGCAAGCCGACCGCCGCGACGCACCACCCGGCGACGGTCACCTCCGTGCGCCGGTGCGGGAGCAGCGCGGCGACCACCGCGAGGCCGAGCCCGGCGGTGACCCAAACCGGCGGCAATCCTGGCCCGCCCGGGCTGAACAGGAGCAACGCGGACGGCCCCAGCCCGGCCGAGGTGAGCCCTGGTGACTGGACGCCCGCCTCGGCCAGGAAAGCCGACGGGCTGGCGAACAGGTGCAGCGACCACGGGAACAAGACAGCGAAGGGGGTGACAGCCACGATGGCCACGTTCACCGGGTCCATCGCCCACAGCACGCGCCGGCCGGCGAGCACGAAAACGGCGCAGATCACGCCGAGCACCCAGATCAGCGGCGCGAAGGCCGCGGCCAGCCCAAGCAGCAACCCCGTTGCCCACGCGGCCCGGCGCGCCGGCCGCGGCGGGGTGGTCACCATCCGGCCCGCGCTGACCCCGATCAGCGGCAGTATCGCGAAGGCGACCGCGGTGCCGAGCCGGCCAGCCGCGACGGCTCCGGTGGCGACGGGGAGCAGCGCGTAGGCCGCCGCCAGCCAGACCCGGGCGGCGGTCGCCGTGACGAGCCGCCGGGTAGCCACGTACGCGGTCACCCCGGCGAGCGGCACGCAGCCGAGCAGCAGCACGTCCACCGCGAGCCACGCCTGGCCGCCGAGCACCGTGGCCAGCGCCGCCACGACCGCCAGGTACGGCGGCGCCGACGCGGTCGAGCCCACGCCGACCGCGTGGAAGCCCGCCAGGTATTCCCCCCACAGCCTGGCGGCCGAGCCCCACGCCGGTACCAGCGCACCGCCGCCCAGCGGGCTCGTCCCGAGCAGCCTGCGCTCGGCGACCAGCGCGATGACGGCGAGTGCCGCGAACAGCTGGACGCCGGGGTTGGCGATGATCCGGCGGACGACAGACTGCGCGTCGGTGAACTGCTCGTCTTCCGGCTCTTCCGACGTCGCCTGGTGCAAGCCTCCGGTCGCTTGCGGCGGTCCGCTCGAGACCAGTCCGGCGACGTTCTCCGCGAGCCGGGACAGCGTGCGGCCGGGCGGGATGAACGTGCGCACCGCGGCGTACGCTTCGCGGCGCCACCTCGCGCGGCGGCGCCTGCCCTGCCACAGCCATATCGGGTGCCCGGCGAGCCCCGTGACCCCGTATACCTGGGCGGCGGCCAGGTCGAGTTGCTTGGTCAGCACGAAATACGCGGTTCGCAGCAGCGACCCGGCCACACATCCGGCCATGACGCGGAGCATCACCAGCAGCGGCAGGTTCACCGCGAGCACGTAGAGCGCGTTGCGCCGGTCGAGTTGCCGCAGCTGGCGCCGGGTCCTGGCGTCGGCCTCCCTGCGCCGCCTGGCGGAAAGCTCGCGGTGGTACACCACGGCGTCGGTGACCACCTGCACGCGGTAGCCGGCGCCCTGCGCCCGCCAGCAGAAGTCCACGTCGTCGCGGAACAGCTTGAGCCTGGTGTCGAAGCCGCCCAGCCGGTCCCAGGCGTCTCGCCTGATCAGCATGCCAGCGGACCCGACCGCGAGCACCGCACGGACGTGGTCATGCTGCCCCTGGTCGATCTCGCCCGGCTCGATCCCGGTAACACGCCGTCCCGCCCGGTCGATCGAGACGCCGACCTCGCGCAGCGTGCGGCGGTCTTGCCCGTCCAGGACTTTGGGGCCGAGCACCACCACCGAACGGTCCCGGCTCGCCGCCCGCAGCAGCCGCTCGAGCGCCTCGGGAGCCGGCTCGCAGTCGTCGTGCAGCAGCCAGACCCACTCGACCCGCGTCAGGTTCGGGTCTGTCCTGGCGGTTCGCCGGGCCGCGCTATGCCGCAGTGCGGTCGCGACCGCCTCGCCGAAGCCGGCGTTCCGGTCCATCCCGAACACGGCATCCGGCCCGATCATCTCGGCAAGCACGGACCCGCTGCGGTCACGGCTGCCGGTGTCGACCCCCACGACCCGCTCGACCGGGTAGGTCTGTGCTTGCAGCGCCTGCTCGAGCCCAGGCAGCAGCCGCGCACCGTCGTGCGCGACGATGATCGCGGTGACGGTGTGCCGGGTCTGCTGCGGGGTAGTTGACAAGACGTCCAGCACAGGTTGGTCGTTCGCGGGCGCCCCGCGCGGCGACAGTCGGTATGCTCAGGCCCTCCCACGGGGACAGCGTGAACAATACAAGGCAGTGAACGTGCTCGGCGGGATTACGGCTAGATGTGCGGAACTGCGCGAGTTTGGCGCTAGCCCGCTTGCCGCTTGATCCGGCGGCGCTCGCGCTCGGAGAGCCCGCCCCAGATGCCGAATCGCTCGTCGTTCTCCAGCGCGAATTCGAGGCACTCGGCGCGGACCTCACAACTGCGGCAGACCCGCTTGGCCTCCCGGGTGGAGCCGCCCTTCTCAGGGAAGAACGCCTCCGGATCCGTCTGCGCGCACAGCGCCCTGTCCTGCCAGCCGAGGTCATCAACATCTTCCGGACGGACGACGACGTGAGCTAGCGGGACGATGACCTCAGTCAACGCGCATCCTCCCCTCTCGGAGCCCCCTTGATACTCGCCGCCTACCCGTGGCGGCAAGAATCACACCAATGAAATTACACCCGCGTGTCTCGCTTCACGTCAAGCGAAGAAGGTGGTATTAGTCGCCACTTTGTCAAAGTTGGGCGGTAAGTCCCCCGGGAAACGCGCCTGACGCGGCTCTCAGTAACTTTGAGTAGTCACTTGAGCACCATTGGTGTACCACACCGTGCTCCGGCACCGCCACCCCTTCGCCGTGCCCGACCGGGGCGCGAGGCAACCCGCGCGCCATGCCCGGTCGGCGAACCTGCGACACTGTCCGCATGCGGATTACCGTCCTCGCCGGCGGCGTCGGCGCCGCGCGCTTTCTGCGCGGGCTGAAAGCGGCTGCCCCTGGCGCCCAGATAACCGTCATCGGCAACACCGGTGACGACATCACCCTGTTCGGCCTGCGCGTCTGCCCGGACTTGGGCACGGTCATGTACACGCTCGGCGGCGGCATCAGCGAGGAACAGGGCTGGGGGCGTGCGGACGAGACTCATCGCATCCGCGACGAACTGCTGGCCTACGGCGCCGGCCCGGCATGGTTCACGCTCGGCGACCGCGACTTCGCGACGCACATCCTGCGCACCCAGCTTCTCTCGGAAGGCAAGCCGCTGTCCGAGGTCACCAGGGTGCTCTGTGATCGCTGGCGGCCCGGCGTCCGGCTGCTGCCGATGTCCGACGACAAGTGCGCGAAACACGTAGTGCTCAGGGACCATGCGGTGATCCACTTCCAGGAGTGGTGGGTCCGGCTGCACGCCGCGGCCCCCGCGGAGGCGATCATCCCGGCGGGCGCCGCGCAGGCCGCGCCCGGGCCGGGCGTGATCGAGGCCATCGGCGACGCGGACTTCGTGCTCTTCCCGCCGTCGAACCCGGTCGTCAGCATCGGCCCGATCCTGGCCGTGCCCGGGATCAGGGATGCCGTCGAGGCGAAGACCGTGGTCGGCGTCTCCGGGATCATCGGCAGCGCGCCGGTGCGCGGGATGGCCGACGTCTGCCTCGCCACGATCGGCGTGGAGACCTCCGCGGCTGGGGTGGCCGCGCACTACGGCGCCGGCCTCATCGACGGCTGGCTGGTCGACGAGCAGGACAAGGCGGCGGCCGACGACCCGGCGCTAGCCGGCCTCGAGGTCCGCGCGCTGCCCCTGTATATGCGGGACGTGCCCTCGGCCGCTGCGATCGCCCAGGCAGCGATCGACCTCGCGGTGGAGCTATCGCGATGACCGAGGCCCCCACCGGCGGCATCCACGTTTACGGCGTCTCCGGACTGCCAGAAGTATCGGCGGGGGACGACGTGGCGCGGCTGATCGCCGACGCGGCGCTCGCCGAGGGCGGGCCCGGCCTGCGCGACGGCGACATCCTCGTGGTCACCTCGAAGGTGATCAGCAAGGCAGAGGGCCGGGTCGTCTCGTCCTCTCGCGAGGATGCGATCGCCGCGGAGACGGTCCGGGTGGTGGCCAGGCGCGGCCCGACGACGATCGCGCAGACCAGGCACGGCTTCGTGCTCGCCGCCGCCGGAGTGGACGCGTCCAACACGCCCGCCGGCACGGTGGTGCTGCTCCCCGAGGACCCCGACGAGTCGGCCCGGAGGCTGCGCAAGGCGCTGCGCGCCCGGCTGGGGATGGCCCTCGGGGTGATCGTCACCGACACGATGGGCCGGCCGTGGCGGGCTGGCCAGACCGACACGGCGATCGGCGTGGCCGGAGTGCTGCCGGTGCGCGACCACCGCGGCGAGCCGGACACGTTCGGCAACACCCTCGAGGTCACGGTCGCCGCGGTCGCCGACGAGATCGCCGCGGCCGGGGACCTGGTGAAGGGCAAGGCGCTGCGGATACCGGTGGCGATCGTGCGCGGCCTTTCCGCCCTGGTCACCGAGTCCGACGGGCCGGGCGCCCGGGCGCTGGTCCGCCCCGCGAGCGAGGACATGTTCCGGCTCGGCGCCGCGGAGGTGCTCCCGGCCCGCCGCACCGTCCGGTCGTTCACCGCCCAGCCGGTCGACATCGCCGCCGTCGAGCGGGCCATCTCCGCCGCGCTGACCGCCCCGGCGCCGCACCACAGCGAGCCCTGGCGATTCGTCATCGTGTCATCGGAGGCGGCCCGTACCGCGCTGCTCGACGCCATGCTCGGCGCCTGGGTGGCCGACCTGCGCGGCGACGGGTTCACCGAGGAGCAGATCGCCCGCCGCACCCGGCGCGGCCTGCCGCTGCGGGACGCGCCGCTGCTCGTGGTGCCCTGCCTCGAGACGTCGGCCGCGCACGCCTACCCGGACGAGCGGCGCTCGCGCGCCGAGCAGGACATGTTCACCGTCTCGATGGGCGCCGCCGTGCAGAACCTGCTCGTCGCGCTCGCCGTCGAGAACCTGGGCTCGGCGTGGATCTCCTCGACCCTGTTCTGCCAGGACGTCGCCGCCCGGGCCCTGGACCTGCCGGCCGGCTGGCGTCCGATGGGCACCGTCGCCGTCGGCCACCCTGCGGCGACCCCTCCCTCGCGCCCCCCGCGCGACCCCGCCGCCTTCACCCTCACCCGCTGACATGTTTCCGCGGAAGCGTGTCCCGCGCCTGCGGCTCAGAATCGGGCTGCGCCGCGGGCTTCCCGGGCAGCCAGAGAGCGAGCAGCACCGCCAGGACGGAGAAGCCGACCGACCACCAGAACGCCACGTCGAACGCGCTGGCCAGGTCCCCCCGATGAGTGGCCGCCGCGCTCTCGAGGATGACGGCGAGGACGGCGGTGCCGAACGAGCCGCCGATCTGCTGCGCGGTCCGGGTGAGGACGCTGGAGTGGGGGATCTCCTGCTTGTCCAGGCCGATGAAACCAGCCATGATCACCGGCATCGTGACGGCACCGAGGCCGAACCCCCGAACCACGAGCCACAGCGCGAGCAGCCACTCGCTGGTGTGCGGCTCGGCTAGGGCAAACGGGACGGTCGCCGCCGCGACCACGACGAAGCCGAGCACGGCGATGAGCCGCGGGCCGACCCTGTCCAGCAGGCTGCCGGCGACGGTGCGAGACAAGACCGCGCCGACGCCCTGCGGGACGAGCATGGCCCCGGCGGCCAGCGCGCTGGCACCACGCACCTCCTGGTAGTAGAGCGGCAGGAGAAGCACGGCGCCGTAGAGGGAGAAGCCAGAGAAGAACAGCACCGCGACGGACGAGCCGACGGGGCGCTTGGCGAGCAGCCGCACCTGCACGAGCGGCTGGGCGCGGCGCAGCGCGTAACCGGTGAACGCGGCGAGCAGCACGACGCCGATAGCCAGCGGGACGATCACATCGGGGTGGCCGAAGCCCGCGGCGGTCCCCGCGTTGGCCAGGCCCAGCAGGACCGCCACGGTGCCCGGCGCGAGCAGCGCGAGCCCCGCGAGGTCAAGGCGCGCGCCCGCCGCCGTCTTCGGCGGCGCGTCGTCAGCCATGAACCGCCAGGCCAGGATGAGCCCGGCGATGCAGAACGGCACGTTGACCCAGAACATGAATCGCCAGCTCAAGTGGGTCAGGATGGCGCCGCCGATGAGCGGCCCGAGGATCGGGCCGAGCAGTGCGGGCAGGGCGACGTACGTGACGATCCGGCCGAGGTTCTTGCCACCCGCGGCTTGCATGATCAGCGTGACCATCAGCGGCAGCATGAGGCCGCCTCCCACGCCCTGGACCGCGCGCCAGGCGATGAGCGACCCCACGTTCCACGCCAGGCTCGACCCGATCGAGCCGACGAGGAAGACGGCGAGCGAGAACATCCATAGCCGCTTCCCGCCGAACCGCCGCAGTCCCCAGGTACTGAGCGGCACCGCGATGCCAAGCGCGAGCAGGTACCCGGTCGTCACCCACTGGATGGTCGTCACCGGTGTGTGCAGCCGCACGGAGAGCGTGTGCAGGGCCACGCTGACGATCGTGGTGTCGAAGATGACGGCCATGGCGCCGACGATCAGGATCAGCGCGATCTTGATCACCTGCGGGTCGATCTTCTCCCTGGCAGGCGCGGTTTCGGTCGCGGCCATGACTTCCTCCCCGATAAGAGATGGATTCCTCTCTTATCTTGAGGGTACGTGACCACGATAAGAAATGCAAACCTCTCTTATTGGCACCTGGCTATCCTGGCACCGTGGCAGGCCAACGACTTCAGCAGTCCCCGCGCCAGCGGCGGCGCGGGGAAGAGCTCGAGGCGGCGCTGCTCGACGCCGCCTGGGACGAGCTAGCCGACGCTGGGTTCGCGAGGCTGACCATGGAATCGGTCGCGGCTCGCGCGAAGACGGGTGTCGCGGTGCTCTACCGGCGCTGGCCCCGCAAGGATGAGCTCGTAATCGCGGCCATCGCCCGCTACGGCCGGCTACATCCCGTCGACATCCCCGACACTGGCAGCCTGCGCGGGGACATGCTCGCCTTGCTAGGCGCAATCAGCGAGGGTCGCTCGGCCTTCGCGACGATCGTGAGCGCCGCGTTCTCCGGACTGCTCGCCGACTCCGGCCTCACGCCTGCCGAGGTGCGGGCGCGTCTCATCGGCAACCGCCCGGTGTGGTCCCAGCAGGTCTACCAGCGCGCGCGGGAACGCGGCGAGCTCGACGACTCGGTCCCCGAGGCCGTCCTGGCGATGCCGTTTGACCTCATGCGCCACGACCTCCTCATGACCCTCAAGCCGATTACCCCGGAGCGGGTCAAGTCGATCGTGGACGACCTCTTCCTCCCCCTTGTCAGCGCGTACCGCGCAGCGGGTTCCCCGCACGCGATTTCATGATCACGAAAGTTTCGCATCGTATAAGTGCATCAACTCTTCGTGATCATGGTTTGACGGGGCGCGAGCGGCCCTGTTGGCGGGAACGCCGAGCAGTGGCGTGAAGGGCATCGGGTCATCCAGTCACAGCTAGCGGGCCAGGAGCGGCAGGCCCTGGCGGACCGAGGCGGCCACGCCGTCGCTGGCCTGCGCCGCCGCCAGGCGGTCGGGGGCCGGGGTGCCGTAGAGGGTGGTGCGCTGCCGGAGCGGCCTGCCCAGCGGCTCAGTGATCGCGCGCAGGTCGCTGATCGTCTTGAACGACCCGTTGTCCGCGCCGGCCATCCTGCTGATCGTCTCCTCCATCAGCGTGCCGCCCAGGTCGTTGACCCCGCCGTTCAGCACGTCCCTGCAGAGCTCGTCGCCGAGCTTCACCCACGAGCACTGGATCGAGTCGATCGCGCCGTGCAGCATGATCCGGGACACGGCGTGCACGGCGCGGTTCTCCCGCCGGGTGACGCCGGGCCTGGCCAGCCCCGCGAGGTAGATCGGCGCGCTGGTGTGCACGAACGGGAGCAGCACGAACTCCGTGAACCCGCCGGTCCGCTCCTGCACGCCGCGGATCACCCGGAGGTGGCCGACCCAGTGGTGCGGCGCGTCCACGTGCCCGTACATCATCGTCGCCGTCGTGGGGATGCCCAGGTCGTGCGCCGCGGCGACGACCTCGATCCAGTCCGCGGCGGGCAGCTTGCCCTTGGTGAGCACCCAGCGCACGTCGTCGTCCAGGATCTCGGCGGCCGTGCCCGGCAGCGAGCCGACGCCGGCCTCCCGGGCCCGCACCAGCCACTCGCGCAGCGGCAGCCCGGTGCGGGCTACCCCGTTCATCACCTCCATCGGGGAGAACGCGTGCACGTGCATGTCGGGACAGCGGCGCTTGACCTCGGCGGCGATGTCGAAGTAGGCCGTGCCCGGCAGGTCGGGGTGGATGCCGCCCTGCATGCACACCTCGGTGGCGCCCGCCGCCCAGGCCTCCTCGGCCCGCTCGCCGATCTGGTCGAGCGACAGCGTGTACGCGTCGGCGTCGGTACGGCGCTGTGCGAACGCGCAGAACCGGCAGCCGGTGTAGCAGACGTTGGTGAAGTTGATGTTCCGCGTGACGACGAACGTCACGTCGTCGCCGTTGACGTCGCGGCGCAGCCCGTCGGCGATCGCCGCCAGGGCGTCGAGGTCGGCGCCGTCGGCGCCGAGCAGGGCGATGGCCTGGTCGTCGGTGAGCGCGGCGGGGTCGCGCTCGGCCTGGCGCAGCGCGGCTGCGATCGCACCCGGGCGGGCGACGGCGGGGGCGGCGGGGGCGGCGGGGGCCGGCCCCGCGGTCGCCCCGTCCGGGGCCGGCCCGTCCGCAGAGCCGGCCTGACCGTTCGCAGTCAGCCGGGTACGTTGGGACAAAATCTCCCAGTCACCGTAGACCTCGGAGAAATCTTCGCGCCGATCATGAGTCCGCCCGGCCGTGTCGATCGACACGTGCAGATCGGTGCGGCCCGACGCGTCGCCCCAGCCGCCGTCCGGCTCCTGCCAGGGCAGGCCGGCCGGGCGGGCGGCCTCGTTCGCGAGGCCGGTCCCCGCCGGGTCGGCGAGGGCGGCGACGTGCCGCGCGACCCGGGGGTCGAGCCAGGGCTCGCGGATGTACGGCGGGTAGATCGTGAGGCGCTCATGCAGCGTGAACCCAGCCGCGGCCGTGATCCTGGCGAGCTCGTCGATCTGCGGCCAGGGACGTTCGGGGTTGACGTGGTCCGGGGTCAGCGGCGAGACGCCGCCCCAGTCGTCGATGCCCGCGTCGAGGATCAGCTGGTACTGGTCGCCGACGAGGTTGGGCGGCGCCTGGACCCGTGCCCTGGGGCCGAGAATGAGGCGGGTCACCGCGATCGTCGCGGCCAGGTCCTCGAGTTCGGCGTCCGGGGTGTCGCGCATCTTCGTGTCCGGCTTGGCGCGGAAGTTCTGCACAATGACTTCCTGGATGCCGTTGTACTCGCGGGCGACCCGGCGGATCGCGAAGATCGAGTCGGCTCGCTCCCCGGACGTCTCGCCGATGCCGATGAGGATGCCGGTGGTGAACGGGACGTTGCTGCGGCCGGCGTCGTCGAGAACGCGCAGCCGCACCTTCGGGTCCTTGTCGGGACTGCCGAAGTGCGGGCCGCCCCTGGTCTCGAACAGGCGGCTCGACGTCGTCTCCAGCATCATGCCCATAGACGGGGCCACCGGCTTGAGCCGCTGGAAGTCCTGCCAGGTCAGCACGCCGGGGTTCAGGTGCGGCAGCAGGCCGGTCTCCTCGAGGACCCGGATCGCCATCGCCCGCACGTAGGAGAGCGTGTCGTCATAGCCGTGCGCGTCGAGCCACTCCCTGGCCTGCCGCCACCGGGCCTCGGGCCGGTCGCCGAGGGTGAAGAGGGCCTCCTTGCAGCCGAGTTCCGCGCCCTTCGCCGCGATGGCGAGTACCTCGTCCGGGCTGAGGAAGGGGCTGTCGAGGTGCTTGGGCACGGTCGCGAACGTGCAGTAGGCGCAGCGGTCCCTGCACAGCCTGGTCAGCGGGATGAAGACCTTCTTCGAGTAGGTGATGATCCCCGGCCTGCCGGCGGCCTCCAGGCCGGCGTCCCTGGTTCTGCTCGCGTACCGCAGGAGCGCTCGCAGGTCGTCGCCGCGGGCGTGCAGCAACACCGCCGCTTCGGTCTGGTCGAGAGGCTTGCCGTCCCTGGCGCGGGCCAGCGCCCTGCGCATCGCCGCCTCGCTGATACCGCCATTACCGCCGTTCTCGCCCGAATCGATGCTAGAAGCGCTCATATCTTCGACCTTAAAGCACTAGGCACGGCAGGCCCGGAGCGGCCTCCTGCCGCTTAAGCGCCTTTAGAACCACCGGTAATCCCGGACCGGCAGCCGCGGGGCGCGCCGCGGCGGGCCGCCACGGCCGCTCAGCAGCACCAGCCTCGTCGCCCGGTGCCGGTGGCCCGGGTACGGGGCGAGCAGTTCGAGCATTTCCTCGTCGGTGGTGGCGGTCCGGCCGGCGAGCGCCCAGCCGACGATATCCGACAGGTGCGCGTCGCCGACGGAGACCGCGTCCGGATCACCCGCCGCGCGCTGCCGCGCCTCGGCGGACGTCCACACGCCGATGCCGGGGATCGTGCGCAGCAGTCGGTCGGCTTCCTCGTGCGTCCTGGTGAGCAGCCGTTCCAGGCTCTCGGCCACGGTCGCCGCCCTGATTATCGTCTGGGCGCGGACGCCCTCCACGCCGGCGCGGTGCCAGTCCCAGGACGGGATGCGCCGCCATATCTTCGGCTCGGGGAAGACGCGCATGCCGTCAGGGGCCGGACCCGGGGGCTGGGTGCCGAACTTGAAGAGCAGGATCTTCCACGCGCGGTGCGCCTCCAGCGTGAGGACCTTCTGCTCGAGGATCGCCGGAACGAGCGCCTCCATGAGGCGGCCGGAGCGGCCGAGGCGGAGCCCGGGATGTCTGCTGGCCGCCTGGCGGAGGACCGGATGGCCGGCCGGATCGAAGCCGGACGGGTCGTCATAGAGGCCGAGAGCGGCCGGCAGGGCGTCCAGCAGCCAGTCCGCGCCCGGGCCCCAGGCCTGCGCCCGGACCACGGCGCCAGGGGGTGACGCCCGGCCGGGTCGCCCGGCCCGGCCGGGCGACCCGGCCGGGATGGTGGTCGCCTGGACCGGGGCCGTGGGTGCCGTGACCCGGATCGTGGCCGGGCCGTCAGGAGTGAGCGAGGTCCGCCACACCGCGCCCGCCTCGTCGACGCGGAACGTCGGGTCGCCCCTGCCCCGGCCGTGCACGGACAGCGTGAGCCGGACGTCGACGGTAAAGGGCGCCTGCCAGTCCCTGACGCGCGGGGCCCCGGACACGGCCACCGCGGCCACCGCGCCACGGGACCGAGTTGCCGCATGAGGCATCGTCGGGCCGGCCACCATGGTGCACCATGCTAGGGGTCAGGGGCGGCATCCGGCGGGCGCCCCGCCGTTTGCGCCCTAGGCGTCGGAGGAGAACCGGACCGAGGTGGGTTCAAGCCGGACGCCGGGCCACACGCGCATGCCGCGCGCTAGCTCGTTGCCCGGTCCGATGAACGCGCCGTCGCCGATGACCACGCCGTCGAGCACGACGCCGGTGGCGATCGTGGCGCCGCGGCCGACGATGCTGTCCCTGACCACGGCATCAGGCCCGATCGTGGCCTCGTCGAAGAGCACGCTGCCGTGCACGGTGGCCCCGGCGCCGACGTCCGAGCCGGCGCCGGCCACCGTGCCACCGGACAGCCGCGCGTCGGCGGCCACCCGGGCGTTGTCGAGCAGCAGGAACTCCCGGCCCGAGGGGCCCGAGGCGCCCGAGGGGCCCGAGGGACCCGGCCCGGGCACGGCCGTCGATGGCATGAGGCCGAGCACCAGGTCGCACGAGCCGCGCACGAACGCCTCCGGCGTGCCGACGTCCAGCCAGTACGCGGATTCGCCGTAGCCCATCACGACCGCGTCGGCCTGGATCAGGCCAGGGAATGTCTCGCGCTCGACCGAGACCACCTGCCCGGCCGGGATCTGGTCGATGACCGACCGGCGGAAGACATAGCAGCCGGCGTTGATCCGGTTGGTGACCGGGTTCGGGGTCTTCTCGAGGAACGCGGTGACCCGCCCGGCGGCGTCGGTGGGCACGCAGCCGTACCGGCTGGGGTCGTCCACCTCGACGAGGTGCAGCGTCACCGCCGCCTCCCGCTTGCGGTGCAGGTCCACCTGAGCGGGCAGGTCGTGGCCGGACAGGATGTCGCCGTTCAGGATGACGACCGGGTCATCGGGACGGCTGCGCAGCAGCGGCGCCGCGTTCCTGATGCCGCCGCCCGTCCCCAGCGGCGAGGACTCGGAAATGTAGTCGATGGACAGCCCTAGGGCGCTGCCGTCGCCGAAGACCTCGGCGAACATCTCCGCCCGGTAGGAGGTCGCCAGCACCACGTGCGTGATCCCGCACTCGGCCGCCCACGCGAGCTGGTGCGTGAGAAACGGGACGCCGGCCGTCGGGAGCAGCGGCTTTGGTGCGGACAGCGTCAGCGGGCGCAACCGGGTGCCCTTGCCACCCACGAGCATGATCGCTTCAAGGGGTTCACGCGGCATATGTGTTTTCGCCTTTGAGCGCTCGGACTTAACGGATGGTCGCCGGCCGGCCGCCCGGCGACTCCCGCAGCATACTCACCACGGTAGGTCCTCGTGACCTATCCGGCGCGTGAGTCCGCCGCCTCCTGGTCCGCCGCCCGCTTATAGCTGGCCAGGTGCGCGGCAGCCGACGCGGCCCAGGTGAATTCCTGGGCCCGGGTGTGCCCGAGCACGCCGAGCGCAGCCCGCCGCTCCGGATCGTCGATCAGGGCGCGCAGCGCGACCCGGATGGAGTCGGCGTCCGGCTCGGTGTACGCGACCGCGTCACCGCCCACCTCGGGCAGCGACGTGCGATGCGTGGTCAGCACCGGCGCGCCGCACGCCATCGCCTCGAGCACCGGCAGCCCGAACCCCTCGCCGCGGGAGGGACACGCCACCAGGAGCGCGCCGCCCAGGAAGCCGGGCAGCTCGGCGAACGGCAGGTAACCAGGCCGGCACAACCGCAGGTGCGGCGGGATCGCGGCGACTGCGGCGTCGACGTCCTCGCTCCAGCCGCCGCCGCCGGCGAGCACGAGCGCGGGCGGGTCGGGCAGGTCGGCGACCGCGCCCGCCCAGCCGGTGATCAGGGCGGCGACGTTCTTCCTCGGCTCCATCAAGCCGAGGAACGCGATGTACGGCTTACCGTGCAGCCCCAGCCGTGCCGTGATGTGGCTGACCTGGCTCGGCTCGGGACGGTGGAACAGCCGGTGATCCACCCCGTGGTAGGCGACGTCGATCTTGGCCGGGTCCATCCCCAGCAGCCGGACCAGCTCGTCGCGGGTCGCGTTGGACGGCACGATGATCCGCGTCGCGCGCCTGGTGGCGGTGCGGATCGCCGACTTGAAGAACATGCCGCCGACCGCGGTGTGCACCTCGGGCTCGGTGAAGAACGTGACGTCGTGCACGGTGACCACCGTCGGCCGGCCGGGCCGCAGCGGCATCGAATAGTGCGGCATGTGCAGGACGTCCGCGCTCACCTGCTGCGCGACGAGGGGCAGCCCGCTCTGCTCCCAGGCCAGCCGCGCCGAGCGGTGCCCGAGCGCCGCGGGCCCGGCGACGATGGTCGCGCCGGGTGCGAGCCGGCCGTACCGTTCGTCGTCGGCCCGCTGGCAGACGACGGCCAGGTCCGCCCCGGCAGTGCCGAGCGCTCCGATCAGGCCATCCACGTAGCGGCCGAGCGCGCCCCGATCTGTCGGCACGTCGGTCGCGTCAACCAGTACCCGAAGTGCCACGACTCCATGCGCTCCCTTCGAAGTCCTGATAGCGGCAGCCTACGCCCCTGCCGCCGTCAGGTACGAGCATGCCGGCATAACAGTCGTCAATGGTCAGCCGCAGGTCAGCCAGCGGTCAGCACGTGGTCAGCGGCAGGTCAGCCGGAGGTCAGCAGGACGCGACGGGCTTGCCCGCCTTGATCGCCTCGAGGTCGGAGATGGCCTGCGACAGCGTGCTCACCTTGACGATGCGCAGCCCGGCGGGCACGGCGCCCGCCGTGTCCGAGCAGTTCGCGGCCGGCGTCAGGAACACGGTCGCGCCCGCGCTGCGCGCCGCGGTCATCTTCTGCTGGATGCCGCCGATCGGCTGCACCTGCCCGCTCGGGGTGATCTCCCCGGTCCCCGCGATGAACTTGCCGCCGGCCAGGTTCAGCGGGGTCAGCTTGTCGATGATGCCGAGCGCGAACATCATGCCCGCGCTCGGGCCGCCGATGTCGCCGACGGTGATCCGCACCGTGAACGGGAACTTGTACTGATCCTGCACCTGGACGCCGATGACGGGCGTGCCGCCCGAGTTCTTGCTCGCGACCTGCACCGGCAGCGTCTGGCCGGCCCGGAGCACGGTCAGCTGCAGCACGGTGCCCGCCGGATGCGACGTGATCAGCGAGCTGAGGCTGGACTGCCCGGTCACCGGCTTGCCGTCCACGGTCAGGATCTGGTCCCCGGCCTTGAGCACCTTGCTCGCGGGATAACCGGGCACCGTCTGCATCACCACGACCTGGGTCTGGTACGGGATGCGCAGCTCGGTCAGCGCGGCGGCGGTGGCCGTCTGCTGCGACGAGGCCATCTGCTCGGTGTCCTGCGCCTGGGTCTGCTGCGCGCTCTGGCCCGGCGGGAACAGCTCGCTCTCCGGCACTACCGCCTCAGACGAGTCCAGCCAGCCGCGCAGGGCCTGGAAGATGTTCAGGTTCACGCCGGGGCCGCCCGAGTAGCTGATGGTCACCATGTTGAGGTTCCCGCTCGTCGCGTACGTCTGATGCCCGGTGATCGAGATCAGCGGCTGCCCCGAGCTGTCCTTCCCCAGCGTGTTCAGCGTCGGTCCGGGTCCGAGGATCACGTAAGGCACGGGAACCAGGACCGCCACCGCGATCGCGATCAGCGTCGCGAGCCCGGCGATCGACAGCGTCAGGGAGCGTCGGAACATGGCGGAAGACTACGCGCTGCCGACCCACTCGTCAGATCCGTCGGTGAACCGCTGGTGCTTCCAGACCGGCACCGAGGACTTGAGCTCATCGATCATCGCGTGGCAGGCGTGGAAGGCCTCCGCGCGGTGCGCGCAGGACACCCCCACGACGACCGCCAGGTCACCCACGGCCAGGTCGCCCACCCGGTGCACCGCGGCGAGCGCGATCACGTCCGGGTACTTGGCGACGATGGACTCGGCGACCCGGCGCAGTTCCGCTTCCGCCGACGGGTGCGCGGTATAGGAAAGACCCGTCACGCCGCGAGACGCGTCGTTGTCTCGCACGGTGCCGAGGAAAAACACGTCACCGCCGGCCGCCGGGTCCGCGACCGCCGCCCGGACCTCGTCGACGGACAGCTCGGTGTCCCTGATCGCGATCAGCCTGATCTGGCTCACCCGACTACGGTATCGCGGAACCGCGCGGGTAACGACTTGCCTTTCCGCCGCGCCCGCCGCACGATCGCGGCGGTGCCGATGACGGCGGCGGCCGTCCCCGCGGCGCCGGCCGCGGTGAGCGCCGCGTCCTTGCGGTCGATCCGGCGGCCCGCCACCGCGTGGTGCCCGGCGCGGGCGGCAAGCAGCGCCGACAGCGCGGACGCGTTGTCGCGCGACGGCTGCCAGCCCGCCGTGCGCAGCGCCGCGCAGTCCACCACCCACGGGTAGACCATGTAGCGCAGTTCGGCCGCGGGCGCGGGCGTGACGCCGAGGCGGTGCAGCCGCTGCGCGGTGCCGAACGTCAGGCGCGCGGGCAGCTCGATCGACTTCAGCCCGCTGAGCTCCTCGACCTCGGCCTGCGAGAGCGAGCCGTCGGAGCCCACCGCGAAGTCGCCGCTCACCTCCCCCACCGCGGCCAGCTCGAGGGCCGACACCAGGTCATCGACGTGGCAGAACTGCCAGCGCGGCGCGCAGCCCCGCACGGCAAACAGCCGCGGCGCCTCGAAGTGCCTGGTGAGCAGCGTGTCGACCGCGTCGCCCACGAGCGCCGCCGGGCGCACCACGGTCACCGCCGTCCCCGGGTTGACCCGCCGCGAGCGCCGTGCGAGTTCCTCGATCTCCAGCAGGTCCCCGGCCACGCTGCCGTCCGCGTCAGCCAGCAGCGGCGCGTCCTCGGGCAGCGGCACCGGGTTGTCCGGCCGCGCGCCGTACACCATCGCGCTCGTCAC
>Ga0187815_10000462_pt1 | contig 19648 bp, 15 predicted proteins | sample NC_S_5_FD_132962 | JGI IMG/M metagenome (GOLD analysis project Ga0187815, IMG submission 132962) | Wetland sediment microbial communities from Neuse River Estuary, North Carolina, USA - ASW-S_5 | ecosystem: Environmental > Aquatic > Freshwater > Wetlands > Sediment | place: USA: North Carolina...
GATGAGGCCCTGCCAGAAGCCGGTGACGACCGTGCTGAACGTGAGGTTGCCCACTGTGTAGCCGCCGGAAGGGGTCGTCGCGCCTACATGGACCGGAAGCGGGGTGTACGTGGAGGGGCCCCCGCGGAGGGAGAACTCGAGCGATTTCGGGTACGACTGGTTGTTCGTCGCCACCGAGTAGAACGACGTGTCGAACACCCGCCCGGCCTGCGCCCCGCTCCCGAACGACCCGATGTAGTTCACCGTCACATTGTCGCCGCTCTGCACGGTCAGGATCGAGGAGGCACCCTTCGTCTTGTTGAACTCGTAGAGGAGCGCGGCCCCGACGCCCGCGGCTACGATCACGATGACCACGAGCACGACGAACAGGATGCGGGAGGGTTGCTGGGTTGCCATCGTCTATTCCGAAGGGGAGGTGGGGGTCAGCTCGTCGCTGGTCTCGTCATCGGTTCGGAGAGACAGGTGTTCCTCATTCCCCCGCGCCCCCGAGGAGGCGTCCGATATAAACCCTCGGGGAGGGTCGTCTTAGGCGCGTCGCAGCCGGCCCACGATGGGCTCCTCGATGACGCCCTCTTCCTCGAGCCGGTTGAGGATCGTCTCGGCCTTCTCCGCCCCCATTCCCTCCGCCGCCACGCGGGCCAGGACCTCCTTGAGGTCCGCGTACCCGTCGGCCGAAACCTCCGCCGCGGCGTCGAGCTGGTCCAGAAAGAGGGACTCCTCCGCGCGTTCCGCGGCCGACGGGGGAGGCGCAGGGGGGCGAGGCGGCGGGCTTCGGGTGGCGGTCACCGTGGGCGGGGTGGGGAGCGTGGCGCGCGAAGGCCCACTCTCTCCCGCGACACGGCGGATTGCGTTCACAAGCTCCTTGCGGAACGCCGGACGGTCGACGTTCGGATACCGGGCCCGTGACTCTCGCGCGGCCCGCAGCCACGCCGGGGGGATGCCGCGCGCGCGTACTCCTTCCTCCGTGAGCTGCGGCTCCTTTTCGAGCTGATCGAGCAGGTCCAGACGGTCGAGCGTGTGACGGACGATGTCCGCAAGAGCCGCCCGTTCTTCGGCCTCGGCGACCGATCGGACCGCCTCCGCGCGCACGGAAACGTAACCGACCCCGTCCCGACCCCGGAACAGGTGGGCCTTTCCGACCACGACCGCGGGCCGGGGGGCCGAGGCCGAACGGAGCTGCGCCATCGCCCGAGGCTGGAACGAGCCCGCGGTCACGGCGACCGCCCCGGTGGGGTCGCTCATCCGCGCCCTCCAGAACGTCTGGGTCTCCTCACGGCCGATCGATTCGGCCGGGGAGAGGCTACCGGCCAGCAGTACCCGGTTCATCCGGGCACCGAACGGCGAGAGCAGGTACGTCGCGGGGCGCTCCCCTTCTCCCTTTTCCTCCTCGAGCGAGCTCTCGAGCTCCCGCGCGGTCACGCGCCAGGCGGGTTCGCGCAGCGACATCAGCGGCGGGTCCCGAGGCGGGCGGAGAGCTCCTCCGCCGCCGCATCGAGGTCGATCTCCACCCGTTCGATCGATGCCGGGGTGACCGTGATCCCGAAGTCATCGCGGGTTCCGACGCCTCGGACCCGGAGACGGCGCCCGAGAAGCGCCTCGAGCATCTGCTCTTCGAGGAGGCTGGGGTCGGGCTGGTTGCGCAGCCGGCCCTGCGCCTCCTCGAGAGTGACGCCCCAGAGCTTCTCGGTGTCGTCACGATTCGCGTTCACCGTAAGGGCACCGGTGCCGTCGTCCAGGACGATGCGCGCCCGAAGGTCGGGCTGAGCATCGACCTGTCCGTGGACGCGGCAGATGCCGCTCTGGACGGACCGGCGGCAGGTGGGGCAGCGGAAGACGAGCCCGCTGGGCGGCAGCAGACCCACCACCAGACCCTCGACGGCGACCGCCTCGCCGCCCCCTTCGTCCTCGACCTCGGCGATGGGGCGAGGCGGGGCCGACAGCAACTGGGCCGGCTCCGGGAGGTCGGCCCCATCGACGCGGACCACGCTCGACCGCTCGTCGAGCACGAGCTGGGGGCGGCCCCGGAACGACCGGACGTACCCTCCGGCGACCCGGACCGCCTCTCCGACCTTGAGCCCGAAATCGCTCCACGAGGAGAGCGCTATCGCTCCGGTTCGGTCGGCGACGAGCCCCTCATGCACGACGCGCCGTTCGGTGCCGACCGTTACGCTCTTCGGCGCCACGCGCACCACCCGCACCTCGACGCGGAATCCTTCCTCGGCGGGACGGAGCTCCTGGACGGTACGGAACGGGGTCGCGTCGGGGTCGATGTGAGGCAGCTCCGCCGGGCTCGCCGGACCCACTCGCGTCTTCCAGCTGAAGGTCAGCTCCGGGCGACCGCGGAACTCGCGGACCTCCGCGCCGACGGCCCGGAGCACGACCCCCCTCTCGATCTCCTCGCGGGGCGGGTCCCACCATGTGAACCGGACGGTCGCCGTCCCGTCGCTGAGAAGCCCCGAAACCAACGGGCGGCGGCTGCCGTCCGACTTTCGGGTGACATCGCGCCGTTCGCAGGCGACCACGCGCGCGACGATCTCGACCGGGGAGGTCTCCGGGCGAAGGTCGCGGAGGCGGGTTTCCACCGGGGTTGCGGAGGCCGATGCGGCGGTCATGGAGGAGGGCGCACGCGGCGCCACTTCGCCCGGTCATAAAAGCGCGTGGCCGAGGACGGACGATGAACGGAGGGAGTCCGGCGCCCCACCTCCCTGCCGACCGTCGGGGTCGGGCGCGCACCCCGGTCATAATCCTTTTCCCCCGAGGACCCTGACTCGCGCAACGTGGCGCTGAAGTTCTCTCAGCGGCTCGACCGGGTCCTGGCCGCGCGCGACTCGCTCGTGTGCGTGGGCCTCGACCCCGACCCGTCGTTGATGCCGAAGAGTCTGCGTCGCCTTCCTGCGCGCACCCAGCTCGAGCGGTTCTTGGACGGTATCCTCCACGCGACGTATCCCCACGCGGCGGCCTACAAGATGCAGTTCGGGTCGTACCTTCAGTACGGGGCGCCGGGGGTCGACCTGCTCGCCCGCCTGTGCCGGAAGATCGGCCCGACCCGCATCCGGATCCTCGACCTCAAGGCGAACGACATCCCGAACTCTCTGCGCATGGTGCGGGACGGGGCCTTCCGCCAGTTCGGCTTCGATGCGATCACCTTCACGCCCTGGCTCGGCTGGGAGACCCTGCAGCCGTTCCTCGATGACCCGGCGCACGGGGTGTTCGTGGTCGCGCACTCCTCGAACCCCGGGGCGCTCGACTTCCAGGAGATCCCGACCCCGCGCGGACCGCTCTGGCTCGCCGTGGTCGGCGAGGTCCGTCGGCTCGCGCACGCGCACGGGAACGTGGGGGTCGTGCTCGGGGCCACCTTCTCGGAAGCATTCCACGCTGCGCGTGCCACTCTCGGCAATGGGATCCCGATGCTCGTGCCCGGCATCGGGGCGCAGGGCGGGTCGCTCTCCACCGCCGTCCGCGAAGGGGTCGACGCCCACGGACGGGCGCTCTTGGTGAACGCCTCGAGAAGCATCCTCTACGCCTCGGCCGGTACCGACTGGAAGAAGGCCGCCGGCGGCGAGGCCGAGCGGCTGAAGGTCCAGATCAACCAGCTGCGTGCAGGCCTTCGTACAGAGTGAGGAGCGAGCGCACGACGACCGGCAGGGCGTAGCGCGCCTCGGCCCGGTCCCGGCCCGCGCGCCCCATCTGTTTCGCGAGCGCGGAGTCGTCCAGAAGGATTCGAACCTTCTCGGCGAAGTCGTGGGCGATCAGGGGCTCCGCGAGGAGTCCTTCCCGTCCGGGCTCGATCACTTCCCGCACGCCCGGCATATCGGCGACCACGACCGGTAGCCCCACCGCCATCGCTTCGGCCACGGCGAGGCCGAACCCCTCGAGGCGGTTCTGGGACGGGAAGACGAACACGTCGCCGAGCGCGAGGAAGCGGGGCAGCTCCTCGTCGGACACCGCCGGGCAGAACCGGACGCGGTCGCTCACGCCCAGGCGGCGGGCGAGGCCGACGAGGCTGGGGAGGCGAGGCCCGGCCCCGATCACGACGAGGACGACGTCGCGGGGCAGCTGGGTGAGGGCCTGGAGAATGACATCCACTCCCTTGTGGGGAACCAGCCGCCCCGTGAACACCATCACCCGCTTTCCCTCGAGGTGAAGGTCGGACCGGATCCGGCTCGCGTCGAGCCCGGGGCGGAATTTGTCGAGGTCGACCGCCGACGGGATGACGGCGAGTTCCCGACCCCGGAGCATCGCCGACGTGACCCCGTAACTCTTTGTGTGGACGACGATCCGACCGGTCCGGTCGAGGGTCGCTGGAAGAAAGACGGTCTGGTAGAGGCCGGCCAGTAGGCGCCCCGCGGCGCTCGGGAGGTAGAGGTCGCAGTGGTAGGTCAGGCAGACCGGGGCCCGACGGCGGGCGAGCTCGCGGGTCGCGAAGTAGGACGTGAGGGGCGGAGGATAGTGGAGATGGAACACATCCGCCGTGAGGGGTTGCACCGTCCGGCGCGTGCCGAAATCGAGCGGGGTGTCCAGCAGAACGCCGAGGGTCCGCGAGCGCAGGACCCGATAGCCTTCCATCTCCTCCTCGAGCGGAAGGTGCCGGTCGTAGCGCGAAGTGACGACCGTGACCTCGTGGCCCTGTCGCGTGAACTCACGCACCAGCCCGCGGACGTGGGACTCGACCCCACCGGCATGGGGGTAGAAGAACGGCGTGACCTGGACGATCCGCACGGAGCGGCCCTAGCACGGCCCCCGCTTTACGGGCTCCGGTGAGCGTCTCGGCCCGGGGGTCACGCCCCGGGGGCGACGCGACGCGGAGGCTCCGCGAGCGGCGCCGACTCGCGCGTCTGCAGAAGTGCGTCGGCCGGAATGGTGGCGATCTCGACCCCTTTCATCGCCTCCCCGAGCCCGGAAGAGACCCGGGCCAGCACGTCCGGCTGGTCGAAGTGGAGGGACGCCTCGACGATCGCGCGCGCCACCTTCATCGGGTGCTGCGCCTTGAAAATCCCGCTGCCGACGAACACCCCGTCGACCCCCAGCAGGCGACAGAGGGCGGCGTCCGCGGGCGTGGCGATGCCTCCCGCGGCGAAGTTCACGACCGGCAGGCGACCGAGGGAGCGCACCTCGTTGACAAGCGCATCGGAGACCCGCTCCTTCTTCGCCCAGGCCGTGACGTCCTTCTTTGGCAGCTTCTGGACCTCGGCGACGTCGTAGAGCATCTGGCGGATGTGTCGGATCGCTTCCACCACGTTGCCGGTACCGGCCTCCCCCTTCGTTCGGATCATCGCGGCGCCCTCCTCGATTCGCCGGAGCGCTTCGCCGAGGTTCCGGGCCCCGCACACGAACGGGATTGTGAACCCCTTCTTGTCGACGTGCCGGAACGGGTCCGCCGGGGTCAGCACCTCGGACTCATCGATCATGTCGACCGCCAGCGCCTGCAAGATCTGGGCCTCGGCCGTGTGGCCGATTCGGCACTTCGCCATGACGGGGATCGAGACTCGTTCCTTGATCTCCCGGATCTTGTAGGGGTCGGCCATCCGAGCCACCCCACCGGCCGCGCGAATATCGGCCGGGACCCGCTCGAGTGCCATCACGGCGACCGCTCCTGCTTCCTCGGCGATCGCGGCCTGGTCGGCGTTGGTCACGTCCATGATGACCCCGCCCTGCTGCATGCGGGCGAAGCCGCGCTTGACGAGCTCCGAACCGAATCGGAGCTTCTCGATGGGATCGCTCATACGGAACTGCCGTCCGAGGAAGAACCGGCGCGCGTATAATACGGACGTCCCACGCCGTCCCGAAATCTTAATGGGCGCCGCGCGCTCCGTTGGGTCGGCAGGGGGAGCTGGGCACCGGCTGAGAGGACGAGGGGAACCTCGTCGACCCCACGAACCTGCACGGGATAATGCCCGCGAAGGGAACGCGATGCACCAAGTGAGGCGACTCTCCGCCGGCCTGCGGAGGGTGTGACAAGCTCTTCGAATGCTCCGGGCTCGACCGCACCTCGGATGCGCCGGCCCGGTCGGACCGGTCGTGCGCTCGTGGCCATCGCGATCGCGCTCGTCGTTGTGGTCGCGAGCTTCGCGACCTACGAGTACGTCTCTTCGGGCGCGGGGTCGGGCCAGGCCACGCTCGTCGTCTACACCTATACGTCGCTCTTCAACGGCCAGTGCGGGGCCGGGGCCGCGAACCTCTCGATGCTGCTCGGCCAGTTCGAGGCCGCCCACGGGGTGAAGGTCGACCTCGTCTGCCCCCCCGGGAACCTCGTCAGCGCGCTTCAGACTCCGGCGGATTTCGACCTTCCAGCCGCCGACCTCGTGATCGGGCTGGACGAGATCACCGCGCCGCAAGCGGAGTCCCTCGGGCTGCTCGTCCCGTATTCCCCTCCCGAGCTCGCCTCGATTCCGCCCTGGCTCGCCTCGGACCTTGACCCGGCCCACGGGGTCGTGCCGTACGAATACGGGTTCCTCGCCGTCGATTACACCTCGGGCTTCCTGAACCAGACGTCCGGGGCCGTCGCGCAGGCCACGTTGCCCGAGTTCGTCAGCAACGCGTCGTGGGCGGCCCAGCTCCTCACGGAGAACCCGGTCTACGACATCACGGGCCAGGAGTTCCTGGCGTGGCAGGTCGAGTACTACGAGACCGTCCTGCACCAGAACTGGGAGGGGTTCTGGCAGCGGTTCTTCGCCGAGCCCCACCCCAACCCGGCGACCGACTGGTCGACCGCGTTTGGGGAGTTCGGGACCCCGGCCGGACAGAACCAGATGGTCGTGAGCTACGCTACTGACCCGGCGTATGCCGCGTTCTTCGGCGGTTCGGGCACCTTCAATTCCACCGTGTCGTGGCGGAACGGAACGGCCTACGGCTGGCGGACCCTCTACGGCGTGGGGGTGGTCCAGGGCTCCCGACACATCGCGCTCGCCCAAGAGCTCGAACAGTACATCCTGGGCGGCACCTTCCAGTCGTTCATCCCCGAGAACGAGTGGGAGTACCCGGCCAATGCGACCGTGGCGCTTCCCTCCGTCTTCTCGGCGGCGATCGACCCGGCGTCGGTGGTGGCGTTGAACAACGCGACCACGCCGGCCGAGGTCGCTGCGAACCTCACCGCCCCCGGGGGCTGGCTCGACACATGGCAGACCCTCGCCGGGGGTTGACGATGGGGTTCCGGCAGGAAGGAGTCGGATTCCTGCTCCCCGTCATCGCCTTCGTAGCGCTCTTCGCGCTGCTCCCGGTGACCCTGCTGTTCGCGAACTCGTTCGCCCAGGTGGGGGGCGTGAACGGGTTCGTCTCGGTCGTGTCCGCCGCCCGCAACCTCCGTTCCCTCGACAATTCCCTCGAGCAAGGCGCCCTTTCCGCGAGTCTCGCCGTCGCGATCGGGTACCCGGCGGGGGTCTTCGTCGGCCGATACTCCTTCCCCGGCCGATCGCTCCTTCGATCCCTCCTCCTCATCCCGTTCCTGCTCCCGAGCCTCGTCGTGGTCCTGGGGGTCCTCGACCTGTTCGGGCCCTCGGGCGTGGTCTCCTCGGCCGTTCCGTTCACCTCGTTCTTCGGAAGTGGGATCCCGGCGATCATCGCGGCGAACCTGTTCTTCAACGTCCCGATCGTCCTCCTCTTGACGGCGACCGGATGCGAGACCGCCTCCGTCGAGCTCGAGGAGACGGTCGCGACCTTGGGCGGCTCACCGTTCCGAGCGTACCGGGAGGTGTGGGCTCGACCGACGTGGGTCGGCGCCGCGGCAGGGGGTCTCCTCACGTTCCTGTTCTCGGCGCTCTCGTTCGCGCCTCCGCTGCTCCTGTGCGGTGCGAGCTCCCGCTGCTACACCCTCGAGGCCCAGGTCTACGCCCTCGACCAGACGTTCCTTCAACCGAACGCCGCCGCGGTCCTCGCGCTCGCGATGGTGCTCCTTCTGTTGCTGCCCACCGCGGCCTACCTGGCGCTGGTGAGCCGGTTGCGGGCGAACCCGGGTCGTCGGTCCTCGGGCCCGCGTGCGCCCGACTGGCACGCGCCGGCGAGCTGGGCCCTGGCGGGCGAGACCGGCCTCGTCCTCGCGGCCGAGGCGTCGCTCCTCGCGGCGGTGCTGTACCGGACGGTGGCCCCCAGCGGCCGGTACGGTGCGGGAGCGGCGTGGACCGCCCTGTTCTCGCCGTCCACGACGGACCATCTCGGGGTCTCCGCCATCGGGGCGGTCGGGAACACCCTCTTCTTCGCGGTGGTCGCCGCACTCCTCGCGCTTCTGCTCAGCGTTGCGAGCGGGTACGCCATCGTCCGGCGCCCGGACCGGGCGGTGGCGCTCGGCCTCCTCCTGTTTGTTCCGCTGCTCCTCTCGCCGGTGGTGCTCGCCTTCGCCCTCTCCTCGTTCTGGCGCCCAGTCCTGGGCGCCGGCACCAACGTTTGGACGCTCGTGATCGTGAGCCAGGCGATCCTGGCACTTCCGTTCGCGCTCCAGAGCCTCGAGATACCGCTCGCCGGTCTCTCGTCCGCCGCGCGCGACACGGCGCGCACGCTGGGGGCGAGCTCGTTCGGTGCGTTCCTGGATGCCGACCTCCCGCGCGTGAAGGACGGTCTCGTGACCGTCGGGTTGTTCGCCTTCGCGTTCGGCCTCGGCGAGTTCACCGCCACCAACTTCCTCGTCCCACCTCCGCTGACCACCCTTCCCGTGGCACTGTACTCCCTCTCCGCGGTGAGGCTGTTCCCCGTCGCGGACGCCGCGGCGGGCTTACTCCTTCTCCTGAGCCTGGCCGTGTTCGTCGTAATCACCGTGGGAGGGCGCCGTGTTGAGCTCTAGGCCGGTGCTCGAGGTCGAGAACCTCGCGGCGGCCTGGGATGGTGTCCCGGTGTTCAGTGACGTCACCTTCCAGATCGCCGAAGGGGAGTTCTTCGTCCTGCTCGGGCCGAACGGGAGCGGCAAGACCACCCTCCTGCGGTGCCTGGCCGGGCTCGAGCGTCCCACGTACGGCTTGGTCCGGCTGGACGGTGCGGACGTCACCCGTCACCCGCCCCATGACCGGGGGATCGTGCTGATGTTCCAGGACCCCGCCCTGTTTCCTCATCGCTCGGTCTACGAGAACATCGCCTATGCGGCCTTGTTGAAGCACCGACCGGCCGCCCAGGTGCGGAACGAGGTGGGGGAGCTGATTGAACTCCTCCACCTCTCGGGGTTCGAGGAGCGGAGACCCGACCAACTCTCGGGCGGCGAGCTGCAGAGGGTCGCGCTCGCGCGCACGCTCGCGGCGCGGCCGAGGCTCGTCCTCCTCGACGAGCCGTTCGCATCGATCGACGTTGAGCTCAAGGCAGAGCTCCGAGCGGAGTTCCGCCAGGTCCTCCAGGCATCGCACACCTCGGCGATCCACGTGACCCACGACCGGGAGGAGGGCCTCTTCCTCGGGGACCGGGTCGGGCTTTTGTTCGACGGCCGTTTGCACCCCCCGGGCCCCTCGAGCGAGGTGTTTGGCCACCCCGGGACTGCACGGGCGGCTCGATTTCTCGGTTACAATGTTCTCGATCGTCCCTCCGGGGTGGTGGGCGTCCTTCCGGAGGACCTCCGGATACTCCCCTCGCCCGCCGAGGGGATCGGCGCCACGGTCCTCGTGTCCGGCCCCGTGGGACGCCAGAACCAGGCCGTTGTGCGCACGGACCAGGGCCAGCGGCTCGAACTGCGGTCCCCGTCCCCGGTCCCCGCTCCGGGGACGAGGGTTCGGCTCGGGTGGGAGCGGTCAGTGCCCCTCGCGTCGGATTAGTCCGGCCCGGCCAAAGAGCCCAAAAAGACCCGCATCCTGCTCCCCGCATGAGCCTGCCCGACCCGCTGCGCGTCACCGACACGCTGACCTGGGGTTCCGAACACGCGACGGTCTATCGACCCGAGCGCCTCTCCGGCGTCGACCCCGCCCGTTTTTCGCGACGGCCCCGAACGATCCGGGTCCTCCTCGAGAACATTCTGCGGCACTTCGACCCCAAGGTCACCGACCCGGCGAACCTCGTCGCCCTCGCGAACGGGGAGAAGGTCGCCGATGAGACGGAGTTCGCGTACTACCCCGGCCGGGTTCTCCTCCAGGACTTCACGGGCGTCCCGGTCATCGTCGACCTTTCGACGCTCCGCAGCGCGGCGGCGCGTCGGGGGATCGACCCGAACCGGATCAATCCGATCGTCCCGGTCGACCTGATCATCGACCACTCGGTCCAGGTGGACAGCTTCGGGTCACCCCGCTCGATCGGGATCAACCTCGACCGCGAGTACGACCGCAACCGGGAGCGCTACCGTTTCCTTCGGTGGTCGAAGGGAGCCTACGCGAACGTGCACGTCGTTCCCCCGGGGAACGGGATCTGTCACCAGATCAACCTCGAGTACCTCTCCACCGTCGTCGAGCTCCGCGGGGGGGACGGCGGCCGCGTCGCGTTTCCGGACACGCTGATCGGCACGGACTCGCACACGACCATGGTGAACGGAGTGTCGGTCCTCAGCTGGGGCGTCGGAGGGATCGAGGCCGAGGCCGTGATGCTGGGCGAACCGTACTTCCTCGCTCCGCCGCAGGTGGTCGGGGTCGAGCTCTCCGGGTCGCTCCCGGAGGGGGCGACCGCCACCGACCTTGTGCTGACGATCACCCGCCGGCTGCGGGAGAAGGGCGTCGTCGACAAGTTCGTCGAGTTCTACGGCCCGGGTGTCGGACACCTCTCCGTACCGGATCGGGCCACGGTCTCGAACATGTGCCCCGAGTACGGGGCTACCGCCGCGTTGTTCCCGATCGACGAGGCGACCATCGCGTACTTGCGGGGCACGGGCCGGAGCTCGGAGCTGGTGGCCCGGGTCGAAGCCTATGCCCGGGCCCTGGGTCTGTGGGGCTCCCCCGTCCCCGGCTCCGTGGACTACGACGATGTGCTGCGGATCGACCTCGCATCGATTGTGCCGATGCTCTCGGGTCCGAGGAACCCGGAAGAGGGTGTTCCGCTGCCCGAAGCACCGGAGTCGTTCCGCCGCGCTCTGACCTCGTATCGGAAGAGCCGGCCGGCGGCGCGCTCGCCTGCACCGGCCTCCGCCACGCCCCCGGTCGAGGACGGGTCCGTCGTGATCGCCGCCATCACCAGCTGCACGAACACGTCGAACCCGAGCGTGATGGTGGGGGCGGGTCTCATCGCGAAGCGCGCCTGCGAGCTCGGCCTCCGGGTTCCCCCGCACGTCAAGACCTCGCTAGCGCCCGGGTCGAAGGTCGTGACCGCCTACCTCGAGCGGGCGGGATTGTTGCCGTACCTGGACCGCCTGGGGTTCGAGGTCGTGGGATACGGCTGCACGACGTGCATCGGGAACTCGGGACCGCTGCCCGCGCCGGTGAGCCAGCAGGTCCGGGAGCGGGACCTCTTCGTCGCGGCAGTGCTCAGCGGCAACCGGAACTTCGAGGCGCGCATCCACAACGAGGTGCGGGCGAACTACCTGGCATCCCCCATGCTGGTCGTCGCGTACGCTCTCGCCGGTCGCGTTGACCTCGACCTCACCCGAGAGCCGGTCGGCCGTCGCACGGACGGGACCCCCGTCTACCTCCGCGACCTCTGGCCTCCCGCCGAAGAAGTGCGGCGTATCGTCGAAGGCACCCTCGACGCGTCCCTGTTTACCGAGAAGTACCGGACCATCGAGGTAGGAGACCACCACTGGGAGTCGCTCGACCCCCCGACCGGGGTTGAGTACGGGTGGTCTCCGGACTCGACGTACCTCGCCGTGGCGCCCTACCTCGACCTTCCATCGCCGTGGCTCCCGCGGGACGGTCAGCTTGTCGAGGGGGCCCGTGCCCTCGCCCTTCTCGGCGACCGGGTCTCGACCGACCACATCTCTCCGGCCGGGGAGATCCCCGCGGATTCCCCTGCAGGACGGTACCTGATCGCCCATGGTGTCCCGGTGACCGAATTCAACACCTACGGGGCCCGGCGGGGCCATCACGAGGTGATGGTGCGAGGCACGTTCGCGAACGTCCGCCTCACGAACCAGCTCGCCGGAGGCAAAGAAGGCGGTTACACGCTTCACGTCCCTTCGGGGTCGCTCATGACCATTTTCGAAGCGGCGGAGCGCTACCGGGTGGAGACGACCCCGCTGATCGTCCTGGCGGGCAAGAGCTACGGTCAGGGCAGCTCCCGCGACTGGGCCGCGAAGGGTCCCCGACTCCTCGGGGTCGGTGCGGTGATCGCCGAGAGCTACGAACGGATCCACCGTACGAACCTGATCGAGATGGGCGTCCTTCCGCTCGCGTTCCGGTCGGGGGAGGGGTGGAAGCAGCTCGGCCTCTCGGGTCGCGAACAGTTCACCCTGCGCGTGCCGGCGGGTGGCACCTTCGCTCCGGGCAGCGCCGTGGAGGTGGTCGCCCGGTCCGAGGACGGCCGTGAGCGGACGTTCACCGTGACCTGTCGGCTCAACTCGCCCACCGAGCTCGATTACTATCGTGCCGGGGGCGTTCTGCCCTACGTGATGAGCCACCGTTTCTCGAAGTAGGCCGCGGAGGCCTCGCCTCGATGCCGCGGAACGTGCGGCGGCTCAGATCGTGGGCCACCAGACGATGGCCTCGCTGCGTCGATAGGTGACCGTTCGCGCCCCGATCTGTCGGCGGGCGACCGCCACCGCGCGGGCCAGGACGTCGGGGGGGACGTGGAGGACATGACGATACGCTCGCTTCTCGAGGACATCGAGCTGTTTCGAGAGAGGCTCGGTGATTTCGCGGTCGCTCAGGGTCCGGGTCTCTTTTGGGGGGAACCGCTCGAGGATTTCCCGTTCCTTCACCCGGGGCCCGGCGCGCAGCAGGTCCGGATAGCCCGCCTTCGTGAGCACGTCACGCAGAAGCTCTCGGGGCGACGGTTCGTCGGGGCTGCTGGGACTCGTGCGTTCCGGGACCCGGTCCATAATGGCGAGCACGCCTCCTCGGCTCACACGTGACGCCTCTCGAAGACCGGCGCCCGCATCGTCGAGCACGTGAAGAACGTGGACGAACAGGGCGACGTCGAACGAGTGGTCTCGAAAGGGAAGGCGGACCGCGGTTCCTTGGATGAGGTTCGGCAGGCCCTTCGCCCGCGCCTTCGATATCATCCCCCGTGATGCGTCGATGCCCACGACCTTGAGACCGCGTTCCACGAGCGGCTGGGAGATTCGCCCCGTGCCGACGCCCACTTCCAGCACCGATGACCACCGGTGCTCGAGAAGGAACCGGTAGAGCCCCTCGATAGTCGCGGGGTCGAGCGGCTGCCGTGTTTCATCGTACACGGCAGAGATTTCGTCGAAATCACGACTGGCGCTTCGGCTTTCCATCGATGGCGTTCGTCCGACACCCGCCCTTCTATTTGGGAAACACTCCCCGGCCCGGGTCGCATCTCCCGGCCGCCCTGTCCGACCCGGTCAGGTCGGGTCTCACTCCCTCGAAGCGCCCGCGGCTTGAGACCAGTCCCCTACCCTCCCACACCGGTGCGGCACCCGCGGAAGACACCACTCGGGAGACTCGGTCGGTCGAAACCGTGCGACCGGACCCCCGGAGAACGACCGAAAGCTAGGAATCCCCCCTCGGACTCGGGTACGTGATGACGACGGTTCGTGAGCTCGATGGATTGGTCCGGCGCCGGCACCTTCTGCACCACCCCTTTTACACTGCGTGGTCCAAGGGAGAACTTCCGATTGAGACGCTGCGGGAGTACGCGGGTCAGTACTTCCACTTCGAAGTCAACTTTCCGCGATACGTCGCGGGCGCCTACGCGCGGCTCACGGACCCTCGCGACCGTCGAGTCCTGCTCGAGAACCTGATGGATGAGGAGGGCCGGTCGCCGACGCACCCCGAGCTTTGGCTCGACTTTGCGCGGGCCATCGGGTCTCGCCCGATCCCACCGCGACCGGCCGGTCCGACGCGGCGTCTTCTGGAGGCGTACGAGCGCCACACGCTCGGGGGAACGGCACCTGCGGCGCTGGGCGCCCTCTACGCGTACGAGTCCCAATTTCCTGAGGTAGCGGCCGAGAAGTCGCGGGGCCTACGGGCGCACTACGGCCTCCGTTCGAAAGGGGCCCACGAGTTCTTCCGAGTGCACACATCCGCGGACGTGGAACACTCGGCGGCCGAGCGCGCTCTGCTTCGGAAGCTGATACGGAAGGGACCCGACGCCGGCGAAGAGGCCCGGCGTGGCCTTCAGGACTCCCTCACAGCCTGGTGGCGTTTTCTCGACGGTTTCCCCATCGGGTAGACGAAATCGAATCGGCGGCCGGCGGTCCCGCCGTCGACTCTCCGAGTAACCCTTTCCCCCGTTCATGTGAGCGAGTTGACCAAGCCTTCATAGACTGAGCCACCGACCTCGGAGAAGGAGCCGCTCGCCGAGGGACCGAGAGGAAACGAGTCGGGCGAAGGGTGGAACGATGAAACTGTGGTCCGCGCTCTATCTGGCCATCTGGATCGTGTTTCTCGAGTTTTTGCTGGGCTTGTGGCCCGCGCCACCGGCACCGGTTCCGTACCTCCATCTCGTGCTCGGGCTTGGGATCGTGCTAGTCACGTACTATTGCTACAGCGGGGTCCGCCGGACCAGTGTGCCGGGGCGCGTGAAACGGGTCGCCGGCGCCTCCTACTCGCTCTCCATCGTCATGGTCGTCCTGGGGTTCCTGCTCTGGTTCAACATCGGGAGCGGCTGGACGATCCCCGGGGTGCACGTCTCGATCTACCAGGGCATCATGCTCCTCCACATCGCCAACGCGCTAGCCATCATCACGCAACTCGCGGCCGTCGCGATCGCGTACGACATGTGGGAGGACCGCGAGTTCGAAAAGGAGACGGAGCCCGGAGTCGTTCCGCCGGCTCCGTCACCCTAGGGGTCGGCACCGGCGTACACCCGACGGAGCCCCATGGGCGGTTCGCCACGGATCAGGTACGGGTGCCCTCGCTCTGAGCCGACATTCCCTGGACGCCGACCGGACCTGGGGGTCGGAGCGAGGCGTGAACACCGTTTGACGGGGCGTTCTTAACCCACGGAACCTGCGACTCGCCTAATCCGGAGCGTCGCATGTCTTCGACCCCGAACGATGCCCCCTCGGCAGGCGTCCCGGCGACCTCCCGCGTGAGCCCTCCTGCGGAGGATGCTCGAGAGAAGGCGATGGTGGCCCCTCTATCGGAACGGCCTCGACGTCCCCCGCGCCGGATGATCGAGTATCTCCGGATCGGTCTCGGGCTCGTCTGGTTCGCGAACTTCTTCTTCATCGTGTATCCCCCCAACAACTACTTCGGCGAGTTCTCGGCGATTGCCCGTTCCTTCGCCCCGGTCAGCTTCGGGGGACCCGGCTTTCCCGACTACGTGGCCGCCCATCCGCTGTTCTTTTCGTGGCTCATCGCCCTCGTGACCGGCTACCTCGCGGTCGCCTTCACCTTCGGGCTGACGACCCGGACCGCCTGCTTCGTCGGGAGCTTCCTCTCCGCCACGCTGTTCGCGATCCAGATCGGGAGCATTTTCGTCTTCCCGGGCGGCACGGACGTCGGGGAGCATCCGCTGTTCATTCTGATCTCGGCGGTCCTGCTTGTCGGAGGGGCCGGGAGCACGCTCTCCCTCGACGAGTGGGTCCGCTCGGCGTGGGCCCGCCATCTCGCGTCCCGACCGACCGTTACCCTCCCGCGGGTTCCCGCGGGTTGGACGGGAACGCTCTCGACGCGTGTGGTGTTCACCTACTTTGTTGCGGGGACACTCCTCTCTCTCGCGGTCGGCATCGGCCTGATTGTTGCATTCCCTCTGCAGCCGGCTGCCCCGGGGGCCCCGCTGCCCGTGGGCCCCACGACGTACGAGAACCTCTCGATCAACATCGCGCCGAACGGCTGGCCGCAGTACACCCCGGCCAACTTCACCTTGCATACGGGCCGGGTGGTGTTCACTATCGTCGACAACGATTCGGTGTTCAATTGGTCGGGATGCCCGTGTCCGGTCCAGGGAACGGAAGGAAACGTGGAGTACGTGAACGGCACCCCAATTCACATCGTTTCGTCGGACAATGTCGCCCACTCGTTCAACGTTCCCGACCTCAACCTCAGCGTGTACAGCCCCGGTCAGTCCACGACCCAGTTCACGGTAGACATCGGACGCACCGGTGAATTCGTCTGGTTCTGTGTCGTGCCGTGCGGGACGGGCGCCGACCCCTACAATTCCCCACCGATGAACGTTCTAGGGTTCATGTCGGGGACCATCACGGTGGTTTGATCGCGGGTTGCATTCCTCGATCACGGCCACCCCTGGACGTTTCCCGGCTGCCGCGGTTCGGCGGACCGATCTCGGGTGCGCGATATCGGCGGGGGCGTCGGAGGCTGCGGCTCGCCCTACCCGCGCGGGGACGAGAGCGTCCTTCCCTCGTCCGGTCGATATCCGGTGTGTCGTACGGAGCCTTACCGATCGGCCTGCAGGTGCGACTCGACGAACCAGAGCCACTTGTCTACGCCGCGGGAGATCTCGGTGAACAGGTCCGCGGTGTCCTTGTCCCCGAGGCGGTCGGACTGGTCGATCGCGGTGCGAACGGACTTGCCGAACGCGGCGAGCGCCGTCGTGACGGCCTCGACATGCTGGCGGCCGTCACGGGCCGCCGGGTACTCGGGTAGGGTCGAGCGAGCCGCGACCTGTCGGGCGGTGCCGTGGACCACGCCGCCCAGCTGGACGGCCCGCTCGGCGATATCGTCGACGTAGTCCTCCACGTCCTCGTTCACCTTGTCGAAGAGTTCGTGGAGGGAGATGAACGTCGGGCCCTTGACGTTCCAGTGAGCTTGTTTCATCTGCGTTTGCAGGTCGATGGCATCGGCGAGGCGCAGTTCGAGAAGGTCGATCAGCGAGCTTCGAGCGTCCTCAGGCAGGTCGTTTTGCGTCGGATATGCCACGCTCCCCTTGCGCTTCGTCAGGTTGTGCGCGCTCATTGTCGGAGGTACCGAGTGGAACGGCAAGAAGCTTCTCGTTCGGAAGGGGACACGGCTCCGCGGGAGATTCCGTCGGAATCCTCGACACCACCGGTGTTCCTTTCCTCGCGATTTCGAACGCGAGACAAGCGCCGCGGGGGGTTTCGTGTCAATGATTACGAGCGCCTTGGAGCAGGAACCCTCCGTGAATCAAGCGGTGGTTCCAACTGGTGGTCCCTCGCGGCTCACACCCAGCGACCGGCCCTGAGGAGAGGCCTTCCATCCACGGTCAGGTCCGCACCGCGGAGCAGGGCGTACTCCCGGAACGAGCCCCGGGTTCTTCCGCCGAAATCGTCGTTGTGACCCACGTAAAGAGTAACGACGCCGCGTTCTTGGTCCTCCGCGAGGGGGAAGTTCCGAATCTCGGAGTTGAGACCGACCGACACGAGCGCCGGGCGGTTCCGTTCAGCACCCGCCGATCGGTAGTTCGCTTCGAAGATGTTGCGACCCTCTCCGATCTCGTAGTGCACGAGCCGCCCTTTCCGGAAAGTCCAACCCATCCGCCGAATCGCCCCTCGGCGATGCCGCGATGGTCGGTTCGAAAACCAGTGGCCCTCCGCGAATCCCTCCTCGACGGCTACCGTCAGGAGTCCGGAAGGGATGGTCGTCCAGATGCGACCCGCTTGACGATCGTCGGCGTCGACCATGCCATCGTCGAGAATGGGGGGGCGCCCGACGAGGGCGAGCTCGAGATGGGTCCCGTTCGGATGGTCGATCGTGACGCGTCGGCCCCGCTGGAGCTGGCGAGCCAGCGGCCTCGCGGCTCTCTCCAGTACTCGAGGGTCGACAGAGCTCGCCCGAGAACTCTCCCGTCTCCAGGCGCTGAAATTGACGTCGTACTGGGTCGCGGCCGACCGGGTGACCGTGGCGTCGAGAAGATAGACCGAAGGAACCGACCTGCGAAGGAGCTCCTGGTTCCACTGGGCGGAGCGCCGGTAAGTCGCCCGTCGGTGACGAAGCGGCAGCTCTTCCCTCCGCTGCAGGTTCTCCAGACTGGGCGGAATGTAGACGTACCCATCGCAGGCTTGGAGCGCCGCGACCTCGACGGGCGAGATCGCGTTCGCATTCGAAGGGGTCGTTCGGGTCTGAGTGGCGTAGAAATCCTCGGGGACACACAGGATTACCGGACGGATTCCCTGTCGCCGAGCCTCCACCGAAAGCAACTCCGCGGGTTGGAGTGTCTCGGCGTGCGTGTCGAACAGCACGCTCTGCCCTCGCCGAAGACCCAGGGAGCGTTTCAGGACGTTCGACGCGACGGTGGACCAGGAACGTTCCGGGGTCGGGCGGCTCACAAATCTACCTGCTGCCCACGCCGTATATGGGTCTTCGGGAACGCCCCACGGTCCGCTTCGGGGTTCGGAAATCCGCCGATGCGAAGGCCGGAGTCATTCGCATGAGCACCCACTACCGTGGAGCACCGACCCGGGCGCACCTCAGCCACGGTCCTGTTGGGGGATCCATGGTCTCGTGGTGGGCGCCGTAGTTCGCTCGGCCAACACCTCACGTCCCGACGACGTGGAACGAGTGACCGCCAGGAGCCGACGGATCACGTCATTGTAGCTTTCACCCATCCGACCGCGGGACCGTAGCTCATCACGGACGGCGATGTCGACTTGAATGGTGGTCGTCGCCACGGATGCGGTCGCCGTCATGGTGTCTACAATCGCTATAGAATGCGCCTAGAGTATTTCTGCCTTATCGGAGCCAATAGCCCAAGGCTCGGAAGGAGACTCGAACACAATGTCGGAATGGAATCAAGCGGGAGCACCCTCGGACCCTCGGGGCTTGGGCCGAAGGGGAATGTCGTTGACGATGGCCGTCGTGGTGATGGTCGTTGTGATCCTCATCGTGGGCGGCTCAGGATACGCAGCCCTGAACGCCGTTTCGGGGAACGGAAAGAAGACGGTGGCGACTTGTTCACCGCCGAGCAGCCCGATCTGTCAGTCCCAATCCGGACTGAACGACGTCGTCCTGAGCATTCCGTATGGCGCCGGCTTCGGTCAGGCGGTGGCGACCCTACCCCAGGGCCAAAGCCTACCGGCGACCGTCGCGGTGTCCGGCGGAGAGAGTGTCTCGCAATTCGTGATTTCTTGGGGCGACGGAACGAACTACACGGGCGGGAGTCCGACGGCGAACCATGTCTACTCGGGGATCGGCTCCTACGTCGTGAGCGCGCGGGCGCTCGTCGGTTCCACGTGGCACAACGGGCCCGGGGCACTGTTCCCTCTCGTCGTCACACCCGACCTCCAAACCACCTCGTCGGGATACTACCCGACGCTCGCGACATCTTTCAGCAACGGGTCCTCCGCGTCGATCTCGTTCGGCTGGTTGGAAGGCTCTGGCTCTGTCAGCGTTTCGGCGGCCTACAGCGCGAACTCGACAGCGACCGGATACACCGACCTCGCCCCGACGCTCGCATCGACGGGCGGAACCCAGTCGGCTCTCAAGTCGACTGCCACCAGCGTGTCGGCGTCCTACGCCTTCACGAGCGCGGGTGATTACGTCATCACGATGGTCGGAGCGATCACTGCTCCGAGCGGCACGATTTACCAGAACTACACGTGGGACGTCTACGTCTCTCCTGCGGGTGTTCCTCCGGGATGCTCGAGCTGCGCCGGGAGCTCAACGCACGGCGTCAGCCCCCATCAGGGCCAGATCATCTACCAAGAGGTCGCCCCGGGCGGAGCGACTTCCGAGGACCCCTCGGTGGGTTACGATACCGTCAGCTACGAGCCGATCCTGAA
>Ga0187815_10000463_pt1 | contig 19615 bp, 20 predicted proteins | sample NC_S_5_FD_132962 | JGI IMG/M metagenome (GOLD analysis project Ga0187815, IMG submission 132962) | Wetland sediment microbial communities from Neuse River Estuary, North Carolina, USA - ASW-S_5 | ecosystem: Environmental > Aquatic > Freshwater > Wetlands > Sediment | place: USA: North Carolina...
CCGCCTCGTCGCCGGTCTCGCGCCTGTCGCTTCTTCCGTTTCCGTCCACCTGTCAGCCTCATATATGCAGTCAATCGGGTCGAGCCCGCGAATTTATATCGTTATAAATCCAAATCGTAAGACTGCAATGGCTGCCGAAAAGTCGCCCGATGGCGCTTGAAAGCACGGTTTTCATGGGATCCGCCAGAGATCGTCCAGCGTCTGGCCGGTGGCTTGACACCGACCGGATTTATATCGTTATAAATCGAAAGCTGGCGCAATTGCCGCCATGCAATCTGGGGAGGATTTCATGTCACTGCGTATGATCACGAAGCTTGCCGCAAGCGTGGCGCTTATTGCCCTCACATCCGGCGCCGCCAAGGCCGCCGACAATGTCGAGGTGCTGCACTGGTGGACCTCGGGCGGCGAAGCCGCTGCGCTGGACGTGCTGAAGAAGGATCTCGAATCGAAGGGCGTCACCTGGTCCGACATGCCGGTGGCCGGCGGCGGCGGCGAACAGGCCATGACCGCGCTGCGCGCCCGCGTAACCGCCGGCAATCCGCCGACGGCCGTCCAGGCGCTGGGCTTCGACATTACCGATTGGGCCAAGCAGGGCGTCGTCGGCGATCTCGGTGAAGTCGCCAATGCGGAAGGTTGGGACAAGGTGATCCCGACCGCGCTGCAGAATTTCTCGAAGTACGATGGCAAGTGGATCGCGGCACCTGTGAACGTCCACTCCACCAACTGGGTGTGGATCAACAAGAAGGCGATGGATGCGGCCGGCGGCAAGGAACCCCAGAACTGGGACGAGTTCGTCGCCATGCTCGACAAGATGAAGGCAAACGGCATCACGCCGCTCGCCCATGGCGGCCAGCCCTGGCAGGACGCGACCCTGTTCGACGCCGTCGTGCTGTCGCTCGGCACGGACTTCTACAAGGCGTCCATGATCGATCTCGACCCGGCGGCCCTCAGCGGCGACAAGATGAAGGAAGCCTTCTCCCGCATGGAGAAGCTGCGCTCCTATGTCGACGACAATTTCTCCGGCCGCGACTGGAACCTGGCCTCGGCCATGGTCATCGAGGGCAAGGCCGGCGCGCAGATGATGGGGGACTGGGCCAAGGGTGAATTCCTCAAGGCCGGCCAGAAGCCGGGCACGGACTTCGTCTGCATCCGCTTCCCGGGCACGCAGGGCGCCGTCACCTTCAACTCCGACCAGTTCATGATGTTCAAGGTGGGCGAGGACAAGCAGAAGGCGCAGCTCCTGATGGCCTCGGCCATTGAGGACCCGAAGTTCCAGTCGGCCTTCAACGTGGTGAAGGGCTCGGTTCCGGCCCGCACCGATGTTCCTGACACCGACTTCGACGATTGCGGCAAGAAGGGCATCAAGGACCTCGCCGAAGCCAACGAGAAGGGCACATTGTTCGGCTCCATGGCGCATGGTCACGCCGTGCCGGCGTCGATCAAGAACGCGATGTATGACGTCATCACGCGCCACTTCAACGGCGACCTGTCGACCGACGAGTCGCCGGCCGAGCTCGCCGCCGCGGTTGCCGCCGCGCAGTGAGGCTAACCTGCCGGCGGTGGCATGAGCCGCCGCCGGCAACCTTTCGAGCATCATGAACGACCGTCCGGATGCTCCTGTTTTTCAAAGGTAATCGCCTGGCTTCGTGACGGCGGTTGCAGAGTGACGGACAATGCTTACACGCAACCAGTTGCAGTCGATCGTGCCGAAGCTCGTGCTCGCGCCCAGTTTCGCGATGGTGCTGCTCTTCGTCTATGCTTTCATCCTCTACACCGGCTATCTGTCGGTGACGGATTCCAAGATGCTGCCGTCCTACGGACTGGTCGGCTTCGAGAACTATGCGAAGCTGTGGAAGCTGCCGCACTGGTGGCGCGCGCTGACCAACCTCGCCATTTTCGGCATTCTCTACATCGTCATCTGTTCGGTGCTCGGCCTGTTCGTCGCCATCCTGCTCGACCAGAAGATCAGGGCGGAGGGTTTTCTTCGGCCGATCTACCTCTACCCCATGGCGCTGTCCTTCATCGTCACCGGCACGGCCTGGAAATGGTTCCTCGACCCCGGCATCGGGCTTGAGAACACCATGCATATGTGGGGCTGGGACAGCTTTTCCTTTACCTGGATCAAGGATCGCAACCTGGCGATCTACACGGTGGTGATGGCCGCCGTCTGGCAGTCGTCAGGCTTCGTGATGGCGATGTTCCTGGCCGGTTTGCGCGGCGTGGACAACGAGATCATCAAGGCGGCGCAGATCGACGGCGCCTCGACCACCACCATTTATCGCCGCATCATCATCCCGCTGATGCGGCCCGTGTTCCTGTCGGCCTTCGTGGTGCTGGCGCATCTCGCCATCAAGTCTTACGACCTCGTGGTGGCGCTGACCGGAGGCGGGCCGGGGCAGGCGACCGAGCTGCCCGCGACCTTCATGTATTCCTACACCTTCACCCGCAACCAGATGGGCATCGGCGCGTCATCCGCGGTGATCATGCTGATCATGATCTTTTCCATCATCATCCCGTATCTTTATTCGGAACTGCGGGGAGGGGCGCGCCAATGAGCCTGCCGTCGGCCGACAATGCAACACAGGTGAACCGGCTCGTGCGCGGGCTGATCTACATCGTGCTGATCCTGTTCGCGATCTACTACCTGCTGCCGCTCTATGTGATGATCGTGAATTCGGTGAAGCCGCTTTCCGAGATCCGCGAAGGCAATATGCTCGCCCTGCCGCGCGAGTTCACGCTGGAGCCGTGGTTCACCGCCTGGTCGACCGCGCAGGTGGGCGTGCAGGCGACGGGCCTGAAACCCTATTTCCTCAATTCGATCCTGATGGCCGTGCCCGCCGTCGCGATTTCGACGATGCTTGGCGCACTGAATGGTTTTGTGCTGACCAAATGGCGTTTCCGGGGCGACGATATCGTGTTCGGCATGATGCTTTTGGCCTGCTTCATCCCGTTCCAGATCGCGCTCATCCCGGCCGCGCGCATCCTTGGCCTGCTCGGCCTTGCGGGCACCACGCGTGGCCTGATCCTGATCCATGTCGCCTATGGCCTGGGCTTCACCACGCTCTTCTTCCGCAACTACTACGCGGCGTTCCCAACCGAACTGGTGAAGGCAGCGCAGATCGACGGCGCCAGTTTCTTCCAGATATTCTGGCGCATTCTGCTGCCGTCCTCTGCTCCGATCATCGTGGTCACCGTCATCTGGCAGTTCACGAATATCTGGAACGATTTTCTGTTCGGCGCGTCCTTCGGCGACTTCAAGTCCCAGCCCATGACCGTGGCGCTGAACAACCTCGTTTCGTCATCGAGCGGGGTGAAGGAATACAATGTCCATTTCGCCGGGGCGATCCTGGCCGCGTTGCCGACGCTGGTGGTCTACATCGTGTCGGGTCGCTATTTCGTGCGCGGGCTCATGGCCGGCGCGGTGAAGGGTTAGAGCATCGGTTTCCGGATAATCCGATGTCCAAATGAAGAGTAGATCGCATGTCGTTCCTGCAGATCCGCAACCTCGAAAAGACCTTCGGCAATGTGAAGGTGCTGAAGGGTATCGACCTCGATGTGGAGGAGGGCGGCTTCCTGGTTCTTGTCGGGCCGTCCGGCTGCGGCAAGTCCACACTGCTCAATTCGATTGCTGGCCTGGAGACGATCACCGGTGGCTCGATCAGCATCGGGGGCAGGGTGATCGATGGGCTGCATCCCTCGCAGCGCGACATTGCGATGGTGTTCCAGTCCTATGCGCTCTATCCGAACATGACGGTGGCCGGAAACATCGGCTTCGGCATGGAAATCCGCGGCGTGCCGAAGCCGGAGCGCGCGCAGGCGATCGCTTCGGTCGCCGAGATGCTGCAGATCGGCCATCTGCTCGACCGCAAGCCGAGCCAGCTTTCCGGCGGCCAGCGCCAGCGCGTCGCCATTGGCCGGGCGCTGGTGCGCAAGCCGCAGGTCTTCCTGTTCGACGAGCCGCTGTCCAATCTCGACGCCAAGCTGCGCGTCGACATGCGCACAGAGATCAAGCGCCTGCACCAGCGCATGGGCACGACCATCGTCTATGTCACGCATGACCAGATCGAGGCGATGACGCTCGCCACCAAGATCGCGGTGCTGAAGGATGGCGTTTTGCAGCAATCCGGCACACCGGCGGAAATCTACAACAACCCCGCCAATCTCTTCGTGGCCGATTTCATGGGCTCGCCGGCCATGAACCTCATTCCGGTCAGGATTTCGCAAAACGGGTCGGGCGTGATGATCTCCACGCATCGGGAGGATCAGGAACCGCTCGTGCTCGGTGTGCCGAATGCGCCATCGGGCCTGTCCGCTCATAACGGCAAGGAAGTGATCTTCGGCATTCGACCGGAAGCCTTGACCGATCGCGACGGGGCCGACCGCAATGCCAGGAATCTCGCCGAAAGCGAATGCCTGATCGAGGTGGTCGAGCCGGCGGGTTCCGATACTTTCGCGGTCACGCGCCTTGGTCAGAAGCACGTAACCGCGCGCCTGCGCGCCGACGCCAGCGTCGCCGCCGGCAAGCGCGCGAAACTGGCCTTCAATCTCGACAAGGCCGTCTTTTTCGATCCGGCCAGCGGCCTTCGGATCGCCTGACCCTTTCCACGTTTAGCCAAGGACTCCCCACCATGAAGCGATCCCGCGTCAACGAAATCATCCGCGAGGGAGATGCGTTCATCCGTTCCTTCGGCTATGTCATGCCGCCCTTCGCCTTTTGGTCGCCGCAGGAACTGCGGAGCCGCAGGCCGGCTGGCGTCGTGGACGCCCGGCTTGGCTGGGACATCACCGACTACGGCCAGGGCAAGTTTGACGAGCTCGGCCTGTTCCTGTTCACCGTGCGAAACGGCCGCGCCGAAGACCTCACGCGCGGCAGCGGCATGCTCTATGCCGAAAAGATCATGATTTCCCGCAAGGATCAGCTTTCGCCCATGCACCGCCATGTCGTGAAGGCGGAGGACATCATCAACCGCGGCGGCGGCAAGCTGGTGCTGGAGCTTTTCATGCCGGACGAGGAGGGGGGCATCGATCGCCAGCGGGAAGTCGAGGTGCCGACCGATGGCGTTATCCGCAAGCTGCCGGCCGGCGGCCTGCTGAAGCTCGACCCCGGCGAGAGCGTGACGCTGCTGCCCGGCATCTGGCACGCATTCTGGGGCGAGGGGGCCGACGTGCTGATCGGCGAGGTTTCGACCGTGAACGACGACCTGACCGACAACATCTTTGCCGAACCGATTGGCCGTTTTTCCCAGATCGAGGAGGATGAAGCGCCGCTCCATCTCCTCGTCTCCGACTATGACCGCTTGATCCTCGGCGAGGCCTGAGGCGCCAGCGCAAGCACCTTTACATCTTTGGGCCGGGCTTGCGTGGCGGCAAGCCCGGCTTTGCCATCTCACTGCCAGCTGTCGAGGCCGAGGAGCTTGCGGCCCAATTCGTTCAACCCGGCAATCTTGGCATGCTTCTTCTCCCACTCGCGGGGATCGCCAGGGTAGGAGGCACGCTTCGGCGCTTCGCGCTCGCGCCAGGAATGGATGCGGGCCGCGCGTTCCGCGGCATCATCCTCGTCGGCCGGGAACATCGAGATGTACTGCGCCATGCGCACCCGATCCTTCGAATGATTGGGCCGCACGCCATGCGCCAGCAGCGTGTTGAAGATCATGAGATCGCCCGGCTCCATCTCGATATTGGTGATCGTCAGGCCGGTCAGGTCGGGGTGATGCGGATCGCGGTCGGCCGGCTGCGTCTTCACCCACTCCTCGAAATTCTCGAACAGCTCGGGAATGCACTGGAAGCCGCCGATATCGCCGTCCTGCTTGACCAGCGAGAGTACGCCCTGGACGCCGATGGGGAGAGGGCGCAGCGACGTATCACTATCCCAATGGATAAATCCGTTCGGATTACCCTGCATCTTCTTCGGCGGATTGAGATTGGCGCGATCGATCGCCACCCAGAGGTCTTCCCGGTCCCAGATATCCACGAAGGCGTCGTAGACGCGCTGTACCTGACGGTTATCCCAGAGATACTGGTGATTGTAGATTTCCACCATGCCGGCGCCGTTCAGCTCCTTCATGATGTGGTCGCGGCGCTGAGGTGCATACCAGGTGGAGGGATCGTTGGGATCCTTTTCATCGAACTCCCAGAGAAGCTCGGTGAGCCGCTGAACATTCTCTCGAGGCACGGCATTGCGCACGATCACATAGCCCTTGGTGATCCAGTGCTGCCAATCGTCTTTGCTGAGAACACGCAGCGGCAGCTTTTTCCTGATATCCTTCAGCTGCGTCGTGACGTTCTTCGATGTCGGGTGGGCGTCCTTCTTCAGATCGGTCGCGTGGGCCATGGTCTCCTCCGCCAAATGCAGTCGATGGTGGGAATATTAGTTCGAGCCGGGCAGGGAAGTTGTACTGGCAAAGCAGATTCTGATACTATTCTGGCGTCATTATCAAATTTCGATCAGAATGAAGCCGTTTCTGGAGAAGCTGAAGCCGCAACCGGGCACATCCTGGGCCATGCTCAACCGCAGGCTCGATGACGAAATCCCGTTCCAATGGCATCATCATCCCGAGCTGGAACTGACGCTGACGCTGAATTCGCGCGGACAGCGCTTTATCGGCGACCATATCGGCAGCTATGACGACGGCGATCTGGTGTTGATCGGTCCGAACCTACCGCATAGCTGGAGTTCGACGGAAAAGATCGATCCGGACAAGCCGCATGTGGCGCTCGTCATGTGGTTTTTGCCCGAATGGGCGCGCAACATGGCCGAAACCTTTGTGGAACTTCGTCCTGTATCTGCAATGGTGGAACGCGCCTCCACCGGTCTCAGGTTCTCGAAGCAACACGCCGAGCGTGTTCGGCCGATCATCGAGGACCTGTTCGCACAACCGGCGGATGAACGTCTCCTGAGTCTGATGCAGGTGCTGAACGTGCTGGCGCAGGATATCGCAGCCGAACCGCTTGCCAGTCCGAGAAGCGTCCCGATGGCCGATGGCAGCGATCGCACGCGCATCGACCGCGTGCTCGACCATATCCATCTGAACTACGCCTCGGGCCTGTCGCTGGCGGAACTCGCCGATGTTGCGGCGCTAAGTCCATCCGGGCTGTATCGGCTGTTCCGACGCCACACGCAGCTTTCGATCACGGATTACATCATGCGGCTGAAGATCGGCGAAGCCTGCGCCATGCTCTCGGCCAGCTCACGGCCTATCGCTCACATCGCCGAAGCCGTGGGCTACGCGTCGCTCGCGAACTTCAATCGCCAGTTTCTGGCGCTGAAGGGCATGACGCCGCGCCGCTATCGCCAAAGCTTCCAGAAGGCGCGCTGAGCGCGCTTGTCGGAACGTATCGAGCAAGCGTCCGTTTAGCGGGTTTCTTGGACTTCTTTGCCAAACAGAACTCGGGGGTAGAGCCCGTCCATCGCTATCAATAAGTCGCATAAGATAGATTATGGAACTTAAATCATGGACTGGATGTGGGTTGTCCAGCCAAACCGAGCTTTGCGATTGGCTCCAGCTTAGCCGCCAACGTGCGGCACGACGAGCAAGCCGTGCTGTTTGAGTTGCTCTTGCCGAGCATCGAAATCCGGCTTCGATCCTGAAACCAACAATCGCAATTGCCGTGCTCAGGCCGCGAGATCGGCCACCTTGGCTTGCGCGGCGCTAAGCAGCGCCTTTGGTTCGGCCGCAAACACGGCGTCATGCGCGCCGGCTGCCGCCCAGACCTTGTCGAAGTTCAATAAAGTCTGGTCCGCGAATGCCGGGATTTCGATCCGATGGCCGATCGGCGAAACGCCGCCGATGGCAAAGCCTGTTTCGTCTCGAATGTAACGCGGATCGGCTCGTTTCAGCGTCTCCGACACCAGCGCTGCGGCCTTGACAAGATCGAGCTGGTTGGGCCCAGAAACCAGGAACAGATAGAGCTTTCCGCTGTGCTCGCCCTGGAAAATCAGCGATTTCACGATCTGCGCGACCGTGCATCCGCATTGTTCTGCGGCTTCCTCGGCGGTGCGTGTCGAAGCTCCCATGCGGCGTATCTCGATCTCCAGCCCGGCTGCCGCGGCAGCTTCGATGACGCGGTCGATACTTCCGGCCATGTGTAAGCTTCCTTCTACTTCACATTGATTCCAAAGGAATTTCCAGAACCATTCCGTCCCATGCCGGCTCTACGTTATCCGGCGTTTCGGCAGCGACCGTCGCGTAGTCCAGCGGCACATGCATGTGCGTCAGCACCGCGCGTTTCGGCTTCAACTGCTCGATCCACTCCAGCGCCTCGCCAAACGAAAGATGGCTTGGATGGGGGCGATATTGCAAGGCGTCGATCACCAGCAGCTCGAGACCTCGCATGAGTTCCGCCGTCGCCGGCGGAAAATGCGACACGTCCGAGCAATAGGCCAGCGGACCGACGCGAAAGCCGAGCGAGATGATGTCGCCATGGATCTGCGGCAGCGGCGTGAAGGAGAGGGGTCCCCCCTCTCCTTTTATCACCACCGGGTCGGAATGCTCGATCTCATGGGCGCGCAGGATCGGCGGGTAGGAACTGCCCACCGGTGTTTTGAAGCAGTAGCCGAACGCGTCGTGGAGCCGGTCCAGCGTCGGCTGATCGGCATAGATGTTCACCAGGTGCTTCTGCTCCAGCACGTAGCCGCGCAGGTCGTCTATGCCGTGGATGTGGTCGGCGTGCGGATGCGTGTAGAGCACGGCATCGATCCGCTTCACGCCGGTCATCAGCATTTGGTCGCGAAAATCCGGCCCGGTGTCGATCACCACGCGCGTGGTGCCGTTGGCCGAAACGCGCTCCACCATGGCGGCGGCGCGCATACGCCGGTTCTTCGGATTGGTCGGATCGCAATTGCCCCAATCGCCGGTGATCCTTGGCGTGCCCGGAGACGAGCCGCAGCCGAGAATGGTGAGGCGAAGCAGGTCCGACATGCTTCAGGAACCTTGTGGGGCCGGGCGCGGCATTTTCCTGAACAGCCGGAAGAAATTGTCCGTGGTGATCCGGGCGACCTCGGCGCTGCTTATTCCCAGTGTCTCGGCAAGCACCTTGGCCGTATGCGTCACATAAGCCGGCTCGTTGCGTTTGCCGCGGAACGGTACTGGCGCGAGGTAGGGAGAATCGGTTTCCACCAGCAGCCGGTCGAGCGGCAGATGGGCAGCGATTTCACGCAGTTCCTCTGACTTCTTGAAGGTAAGAATGCCCGAGAACGACACATAGCCACCCAGTTTCACGCCTGCTTCCGCCAGGGCGCGACCCGAGGAAAAACAATGCAGGATGAAAGGGAAAGCCCCCTTCCCGCTTTCCTCTTCCAGAATGGCCGCCATGTTGTCGTCGGCGTCGCGCGCATGGATCACCAGCGGCAGGCCGGTGCGCCGCGCGGCATCGATATGGGCACGAAAGCTCCGCGCCTGCGCGTCGCGGGGTGCCTTGTCGTAGAAATAGTCGAGGCCCGCCTCGCCGATTGCCACCACCTTAGGGTGCTCGGCGAGCTTCACCAGCTGGTCGGCGGTGACATCGCTTTCCTCGCCGGCATTGTGCGGATGCGTGCCGACGGAGCAGTAGACGGGATCGTAGGTTTCCGCGATCTCGAGAATGGTCGCAAACTGCTTCACCCGCGTCGAGATGGTGACCATGCGCTCGACCCCGGCCGCGAGGGCGCGCGCGACGATGTCGGCGCGCTCCTCGGCAAAGTCCGGGAAATCGAGATGGCAATGGCTATCGACCAGCATGTCGGATCCCTCAGGCCGCCGGAGCGGCCGGTTCGACATAGCGCGGGAAGACGGGTTCCGGCGCGGGCAGTGCGGCACCCGGCACCAGCGCATGCTCGTCCGCCACCCGGTCGAAGCCGCGCGCATCCTCCGGCACCGCCAAGAGGTCGAGCAGCTTGGCCGCCGACTGCGGGATGTAGGGCTGGCACAGCAGCGCCACACGGCGCACGGTTTCGGCCGTGGTGTAAAGCACGGTTTCCATGCGCGCCGGATCGGTCTTCTTCAGCGCCCAGGGCTCCTGCCCCGCGAAATAGCGGTTCGCCTCGGCCACCACCGCGAAGATCGCGGCCAGCGCCAGATGGATCGCCTGTTCCGCCATCGCCTTGCGCGCCGTGGCAAGGGCCGCCGTCGCCTGGTCCAGAATGGCCTTGTCGGCGTCCGTGAGTTCACCGCGAGCCGGCACCATGCCGCCCACATTCTTCGCGATCATCGACAGCGAGCGCTGGGCAAGATTGCCCAGATCGTTGGCGAGATCGGCATTGGTGCGGTTGACGATCGCTTCGTGGCTATAGTTGCCGTCCTGCCCGAAGGGGACCTCGCGCAGCAGGAAATAGCGAACCTGGTCGAGCCCGTAATGCGCGACCAGGGCGAACGGATCGATGACGTTGCCTACCGACTTCGACATCTTCTCGCCGCGGTTGAACACGAAGCCGTGGCCGAAAACGCGCTTCGGCAATTCGATGCCCGCCGACATCAGGAATGCCGGCCAGTAGACCGAGTGGAAGCGGGTGATATCCTTGCCGATGACATGCACGTCCGCCGGCCAATAATGCCAGCGTGGGCAATTCGTGTCCGGATAGCCGGCGGCGGTGATGTAGTTGGTCAGCGCGTCGACCCACACATACATCACATGCTTTTCGTCGCCGGGAACCGGAATGCCCCAGTCGAAGGTCGTGCGCGAGATCGAGAGGTCCTTCAGGCCGGACTTCACGAAGCTGACGATCTCGTTGCGGCGCTCGTTCGGGCCGATGAATTCCGGATGCTTTTCATAAAGCTCGAGCAGCCGGTCCTGATAGGCCGAGAGACGGAAGAAGTAGCTTTCCTCCTGAACCCATTCGACGGGTGTGCCCTGCGGCCCGTAGCGTACGCCATCGGAACGGACCTCGGTTTCTTCCTCGCCGTAATAGGCTTCGTCGCGCACCGAATACCAGCCGGCATAGCCGCCCTTGTAGACGTCGCCATTGGCGGCCATCGCCTTCCAGATGGCCTGCGAGGACTCGTAGTGATGCGACTGCGAGGTTCGGATGAAATCGTCGTTGGAAGAGTTGAGGACCGACGCCATGCGCTGGAATTCCGCCGCATTGCGGTCGGCCAGCTCGCGCGGCGTGATGCCTTCCTTGCGCGCGGTCTGCAGCATCTTGATGCCGTGCTCGTCCGTGCCGGTCAGGAAGAACACGTCCTTGCCGTCCAGCCGTTGGAAGCGCGCCAGGGCGTCGGTGGCAATCAGCTCGTAGGCATGGCCGATATGCGGTCTGCCGTTCGGATAGGCAATCGCGGTGGTGATGTAGAATTTTTCGCGTGACATGAGGGCGCCGTCAAAAATGTCGAAATGGGAAGGATGTCGCGTCAGATAACGCATCGGGACGGCCTTTGCCATCCCGCGCCGAGCCGGAGCATCACATTCGCATTACGGCATAAAGGCGATCTATCATGGTCAAGACGTGCTGTTTGCGGTCCAGATTGTATGTTTCAGCTTCAGATATAGCTTTTGCCGCATCCTGCCAAGCCTCGGACAGTATTTTGGCACGCTCCAGTTGCGATGCGAGCGCCGCTTCGCTCGCCGCCCCGGAGAGAATATCAAGCGTCCGCCGGTTGAAGATGTCGAACGGGATTGCCTGGTCCCTTCCCGACACGGCATCGGCGAGCTTGTGCGCGGCGAAAACGTCGAGCCTTGGGGCCACCAGCAACTCATCCAGCGCGCCGGCGATCTCAAGGCCCCCATATTGCGTGAGAATGATCGCGTTGCGCGCGCTGCCCCCTGCCCGCGCGGCCAGCGCGTTGCGCGCCTCGACGGTCTCGGGCTGCGGGGCTTCGACGCAGGCGAGCACTTGCATCAGGCTGTCGGGGGTGAGCGGCGCCAGGCGGACGATCTGGCAGCGCGAGCGGATCGTCGGCAGCAGCGCGCCCGGCGAATGCGTGATCAGCACGAAGACCGTCCTTGCGGGCGGCTCCTCAAGATTCTTCAGCAACGCATTGGCGGCATTGGTGTTCATGTCGTCGGCCGGGTCGACGATCACCACCCGGTAGCCGCCGTCATGCGACGTCATGGAAAGGAAGCGATTGACCTTGCGAACCTCGTCCACGGTCAGAACCGTCTTGAACGACTTGGTCTTGTCGTTCTGTGGCCGCGTCAGATGCAGGATCGCCGGATGCGCGCCCATGGCGATCTGCCGGAAAAGCGGCGACGAGGCGTCAGGCGTTGTCAGCCTGTCAGGCGCCCCTGCGGCATCGGGGTATTTCAGCAGATGGTGGGCAAGGTGGAATGCGAGCGTCGCCTTGCCTATGCCCTGCGGTCCTGCCAGCAGAAGAGCGTGCGGCAGCTTGCCCGCCCGATAGGCGGCGGCAATCATATCCGCAGTCTCGGCGTGGCCGAAGAGACGCGGGTTCTCGGACGGCTCCGGCACGCCGTCCAGCGTGTCGTGCTGTTCGGGGGCGATGCGCTCGAACATCATGCCTCCTGTGCCTGGTTGCGAGGCGCGGCGAACCGATCCTCGATCACCGCGAAGGCGGCCGCCGTGACAGCGTTCTCCACGCTGTCCGCCTCCTGCGCCGCGTCGATGACGACGCAGCGTTGCGGGTCCCGGCGCGCGATTTCGAGAAAGGCTTCACGCCTTTGACGGTGGACCGCAAGGGTTTCCTTTTCAAAGCGATCGGCAACCTCGTTGCCACGGCGGGCGGTCGCCCTGTGCAGGCCTTCCGCCGGGTCGATGTCGAAAATCAGCGTGAGATCGGGCAACATGCCGTTGAGGGATACGCGCTCGACCGCCTCCATGAAGGCGGGATCGATTCCCGCTCCGCCCTGATAGACGCGCCAGGAATCGACGAAGCGGTCGCACAGCACGATATCGCCGCGCTCGATGGCCGGGCGTATGACCTGCTCGATGTGATCGGAGCGGGCAGCGGCGAACAGAAGCGCCTCCATTTTCGGGCCAAAGGGTTCGGCTGCCCCCGACAGGATGACATGGCGTATCGCTTCCGCTCCGGGGGAACCGCCGGGTTCACGGGTGACAACAAGCCCGTAGCCTTTCGCGCGCAGCCGGACTGCCAGACGCTTGATCTGCGTCGACTTGCCGGCCCCCTCGCCGCCTTCGAAAGTGATGAAAAGCCCGCGCGTCAATCCACTCGTTCCTTGTTCCCGCTGGCGAATATCTTTCCGCTAGCGGAAGTGTCATAAGCCGCACTGTTCGAAAGGTCCACTTTTACGAGGTCATCGCAACCAGCCGACGAGCAGCTCCCCTACCGCATCGAGCGCGCGTTGATGCAGCGAGCCGACGCCCACGTTATCGGCCGCATAAAGTGGGGTTTCCTGGCTCAGCGTGTCGCCGACCATGACGCGCAGCGTTCCGATCTGCGTGCCCTCCTCCACCGGAGCCATGATTGGCCCGTCATACACGACACGCGCGGTCAGGCGATCGCGATTGGTAAGCGGTACGAGCACGGAAATCGGGCCTTTGGCCTTGAGGGGCACGGTAGATTTCGCCCCGCCATAGACGCCCGCGTCCGCCACGACGTCGCCATCGGCAAAGAGCTCGGTCTTCTTGAACGAACGCATGCCCCAGTCGAGCAGCTTGCGGGCCTCCTCGGAGCGTTCACGGTCGCTCGACAGGCCGCTCAACGCGGCAAAGATGCGCCGCCCGTCGCGGCTGATGGAGCCTACGATCGCGTAACCGGATTCTTCCGTGTAGCCGGTCTTTAGACCGTCCGCGCCAATGTCCATCGTCAGCAACGGGTTGCGGTTGCGCTGCGTGATCTTGTTCCAGGTAAAGTCCTTTTCCGCGAAATATTTGTAGAACTCCGGGTATTCGCGCCAAAGGTGCATGGACAGGTCGACAAGCTCGTGCGCTGTCACCACCTGACCGTCCGCCGGCAGGCCCGTGGAATTCTTGAAGACGGATTTGTTGAGCCCCAGCTCCCGCGCCCGCTCGGTCATCAGCTGGGCAAAATTCTCCTCCGTTCCCGCCATGCCCTCGGCCACGACGATGCAGCCGTCATTCGCGGACTGGACGGCAATGCCCTTGATGAGGTCCTCCAGGCGGATTGTCGATTTCAACGCGGCAAACATGGTGGAGCCGCCCGACTTGGCCCCCCCGTTGCGCCAAGCGTTTTCGCTGACGGCAAAAGTATCGTCGAGCGTATAGCGGCCAGACTTGATCGCGTTGAAGGCGACCTCCAGCGTCATCAGCTTGGCCAGCGAGGCGGGCGGTATGGGGTTATCCGCGTCCTTGGAGAAGAGAATCGAGCCGGTGTCGGCATCGATCATGTAGGCTTCCTTCGCCTTCGTCTCGAACAACTGGGCCTGCGCCGGCCCCGCAACGGCCAAAACCATCGCTAGCGCCAGCCCGAAGAAGGATGACAGCCGAGGAGATTTCATGCGACCCACCCACATGGTTCATTGCCTTGCCGCCAATAAGATAGGCTAAGACACGCCGGATCAAGTCGCCTGCCCTGCGCAACGAGGACGCCGATCTACACGAATGCGGGAGGTCAGCGCACGGTGATGGCGTCCGGCGCGCCGCTGGCCCATGCCTTTTCCAGCATTTCATCCAGCGAGGCATGCCCATCGGCATGAAGGTTCACGCTGTAGAGCGTGGCGCCCTTCACGACGGATTTTTCAACGGAAGCGCGTCCCACGCCCGAAAGCGAACGCGCCAGGCGATTCGCCTTGTCGGCGGTGTTGAACGTTCCTGCCGCGATGTAGGCGGCCGTCAGGTCGGCCGGCCCCGCATTCGGGTTGAGCCGCTTCCACGACAAAGTGACGTCCTTGGCCGTCATCCTGCCGCGATCGACAGTGGCGAAGACGTTTGCCGCGCTGCTTACGCGCTCATCCGCATAGGACATGCTGGCCATCTGGAAGGGCAAGCGGCCGGTTTCCGGGCGCGGCGGGACGATGGGGCCGAACTCCGGCAGGACGATGTTGTTGAACGCAACGGTTTCGCCGAACGGCACCGGCGCAGATCGGGAATCGGTCGCTACGGGCGGGAAGACGGGCGACGGACGCGCGCTTGGCGTCGGGCCGTTCATCGCCACCATCACGCCTGTCGGCAGGCCGTCCGAAGGATCGGGCGCACGATTGCCGGGTCGATAGGATGCCACCAGGTACTGATCGTCATTGCCGTCCATGCGGGCGCGGCCGACATATTCGACCTTCACATTGGCGGTCCCGCCATGCATGTAGTCCAGCATTTCCGCAGCACGTCTGGACAGGTCGATCACGCGGCCGTCCGAATATGGTCCGCGATCGTTGACACGCACGATCACCGAAGCGCCGGTTTCCGTATTGGTCACGCGCGCGTAGCTTGGTAGCGGCATGGTCGGATGGGCGGCAGTCAGGTGCGTCTGGTCGTAAATCTCGCCGTTGGCGGTTAGCCGGCCATGAAACGCATCGCCGTACCAGGACGCCAGGCCGACCGCCTTGTAGTTCTTGTCTTCCTTGGGATAGTACATCTTGCCGCGCACCATATAGGGGCGGCCAAGCTGGTCGCGACCGCCGCCGCGCGGCAGGTTGGAGCTCAGGTTGGTTACACGCGGGCTGGCCTTCACGCCATATTCGGATTCGGCGAAATACTCCTTGGGGCGTTTCTTTCCGGCCTTGGGCGTCGGGGTGGCGCAGGCCACGAGGAAGGCGGCGGACAATGCCAATACCGCGACGGTGGAAGCGCGGCGAAAGTGCCGGCGCGCCAAGATCAGCATTTTGGATTGTCCCCTGGTGATGGCTTCAAGCTACGCAATACAAATCTGGAATGCGCCGCAAACATCAGGCCGCATTCCGCCTCACCACTTCTTGTAGACGGCAATTGATTAGCGTGCCGTTAACCGATTGCGGCAAGAAAACGGCGGACATGCTCTTTGTTCTTCAAATGTTCACTTTTGCCGATTGCAAATCGCAAGACGCGGCCATTCGAAACCGTGTTCGGGAAGCCGTCACATAGCGCGTGATCTCTCTCGACCTTTTCGTTACCCTACCCGCGTGTTGAACTGTAACGGGTGGACTATTCATGCGACTGGTGCTGCTGGCTGTGGCCGTCCTGTCCCTGGCTGGCTGCGGCATGGGTAAGGCGGTCAGCGATACCGGCAAGATGTTCGACAAATATGGCTGCATGGCGCGCGACTTTAAGGGACAGGCCCCTTGCGAGCAGCAAGAGCAATAGCACCACTGTTGCTTTAAACCGGATATGGCCGGCGACACGGCAATAGAAACAGTGGGTGCGCTCTGTTTCATCGCCAGCTTTCAGGATGGCTTGGCACTCGTGCTTGCACATTATGCCCGGTATCCGGGCAAACACAGCAGAACAGGTTGACGCCGCAATCCACGGCGCGGTAAACGCAAAGCCATAGGCATTCGTTAGCAAACGGCAGCAACGGCACGCGACGTGCGGACCTCGGCAAGCCAAACACGCTAACGAAATCAGTGCCGGGAGGGATGGCCGAGCGGTTTAAGGCACCGGTCTTGAAAACCGGCGTGGCAGTGATGTCACCGTGGGTTCGAATCCCACTCCCTCCGCCAGTTATTTTCCATAACGACTTGTTTTTATTTCGTTTTTTCGCATATCGTTTTTTCTTTCCTACAATCATCCCCACAACGCAATTGGCCTGAACAAGGCTTTTCAGCGGTAGATGGCGCGCGAATCTTTGACTTGGCTCTTAGCTGACGGATCAGTCGTACCGCTGCAGCGCCATCACAAAACCATTGTCGCGATCGAAGGCGCTTCTCCACCGTGCCCCTGAATGTTCTTCCATTGCTGCGGTAAGCTTGATCAGGTGATGCTCTTCACGTTCCATCGGCTGCATCATCGACGGCAGCGCATCGATACTGCCGAACGTGAACGGCATGTGCTCGCCGCCAGCCGAGAAAATCTCTGCATAGCAAGCGCCGCCGTCGCATTCGGTCAGCGTCTCAGACAGTTCGCAGGCAAGGCGGCGAGCCTTCACCCACGGATGCTCCAGTTCGGCGGGAAGTGCAGACGTTGAGACGATTGCGGCAGCGCCGGCAGCCGCCGCGTGGTGGAGGAATAAGCGTCTGGTGATGCTCATGACCGCCCCCTGCTATCGCCTTGAGGTCAGTGGCGATGCTTTCCAGAATGTCGTCGCCTTCGAATGTCCAGGCCTCATGCACCCGCAGCTTGCCGGGGATGCCAGGCGGTGTGTGCGCGGGTTTGTCGAGGATGGCGTTGGCGGGCGCTTCAAGCCGGAAACCGATCGTTAACTCAGCGTGATCCACTTGGGCTGCAACGCTCCCATGGCCTCAAAACGAATGGAGCAGGCCTTGTCTTTGATATCCCATGAGTTCGACGTGAGTTGCAGGAAGGCATCATCTCGCGTCTGGGTGGAAATCACCAACCACCATTTCACGACATTCCGCTAAATCCGGCTCCGGCCGGGATTTTCGTTTCAGGCGGACGCCCCTGCCCCTTACTGGTCCTTCAGCACCGTATTGTTTGCGTCGCCCTCGACCTGATCGATTACAAGTAATTTCACAGCGTCCTCTCCGACATTTTTGGCGCGGTGCCACTGGTCGATCATCTCAACGATGAAATCGCCGGTCTTGTACACTGTGCTTTCGTTCGTCTCATCGTTGGTCACTTTCAACGACCCCGCCTGCACGACAGCGTAGCGCGCAAATGGGTGTTTGTGGACCGGCAGCGTCGCGCCGGGCGCAATATCGAACGTGGAAACGATCACCCTGACATCTTTTTGCGGGAGGACGATCGGCTTGCGAGACGCAGTTTCGGACTTCTCGGCAAGTGGCGTGACCGTAACACCTTCAAGAGCAAGCGCCGCACCGCTCGATAATGCGATCACGAGTGCCGCGCCGATCATCGTTCCTATTTTCATTGGATGCGTTCCTCCCAATCCCCCACCGGCAGATTGCATCAACCGGATCGAACGAGCAAGGAACTCCGCGATCTGTGGTACCTTCCTTTCTACGTTTCAGCCTGCCCTTGCCTCGAAATTCTCGACCAGCTTAGAACGCCAACCAGCCGGGCGGGGGCCAGGCTAATCCCCATTGCGCGAGCGTTGCAGCTTTCCATCCTCCGTTCGGCGTCATCGCAGCTATGATTTCAGCCTCGCTGGCTGCCCCCTTGATCTTCACGACCTCGAAGGCCGTCATGCAGCCCTCGCCAGCCTCATCGCCTGGTGCGCGAAGCTTTTCGGGATGCCGTGCTGATCCAGCCAGAACCGAAATGCCCGGGCGGCAGCTCGGCTTTCTTATCGAGCAGCTTGCGGCCGATAGCGGCCTTTTCCTCGTCAGTGCGGTGGACACCCTTTCGGAACGTCGCCGGATTCGCTGGCTCCTCCCCACAATTATGCGGGGATAGGAGCGGAGCGTGGCGGACCATAACAGATATAAAACCCTTGGAATGCCTGAATTCCCATGGTTTTCTCGGCTTTCTGCGGAGCGTGATGGAATGCGGTTTAGAAGGCACTCCCTCCGCCAGCGTGGCCATAGCCCAGACGGTCGCGGCCAAGAAGCCTTGTGTCGCTTACGCCTTCTCTGTTTCCGCGCCGCTCTCTGCCCAGTCCTTGAAGGCGCCCAGGTTGAAAACCTTCTCGTATCCCATCTCCTTCAGCGCCCTGCCGCTGAGGGCGGAACGCCCGCCGGAGGCGCAATAAAGGATGATTGGCCGATCCTTGCGAAGTTCTGCGTTGTAATACGGCGTTTCTGCATCCGCGCGAAACTCCAACATGCCGCGAGATATGTTGATCGCACCTTTGATTTTGCCGCTGGCTTGAACTTCCGTCGGATCGCGGACATCCACAACGACAGCATTGTCCCCGCTGATGAGCTTCCGGGCTTCGTCGATCGAGATTTTCGGTACGACGGCATTTGCAGCCGTCATCAGGTCCTTGACAGTTGTTGGCATGCCTACCTCCCGTGATACGGAAGCAGCCTAGCGAATTTTAGAACATCACGAAAGATACTCAAAAGACTGATGTCATGCGGTCATTTCGAGTAATTGATCGCCAATTTCGAGCCATTCCCGCGCCGTACAGCCCACCGTTCTCCGCTTCGCCTGCAACTTCGGCAATGATCGCAAGCCATCGCTCGGTGTGAAGGGCGGTGAGAACAGCAGTATCGCCAACTCAGGAAAACCGATAAAGCCCGCGTGACAACCTCCATCCTGGCAGCTTGACGCGTGTCAACCTCGCGCGTTACCGCCATGTCAGCAGGAGGGGCGAACAGAGGGACACTGAACCGATGGAAGTTTTCACCGCCGCGGGGTTTAGCGCGCTGCTGCAGGTCATAGCGATCGACCTGGTCCTCGCAGGCGATAACGCGATCGTCATCGGTCTCGCCGCGGCCGGCCTTCCCGCTGACCAGCGCAAGAAGGCAATTCTCATCGGTGTGGTGGCAGCCACCATCCTGCGCATCATTTTCGCGGCCCTCACCATTCAGCTACTGGAGATACTGGGCCTGCTGCTCATGGGCGGCATTTTGCTGCTGTGGGTCTGCTGGAAGATGTGGCGCGAACTGCGCACGAGCCAGGCGGAAAAGGACGCGGCCCTCGACGAAGCCACGGAGGAAATGCGCGAGGCGGGCATATCCGGCAAGCCGCGCAAGACGCTTTTCCAGGCGGCCACGCAGATCGTGATCGCCGACGTTTCCATGTCGCTGGACAACGTGCTCGCGGTTGCCGGCG
>Ga0187815_10000464_pt1 | contig 19611 bp, 13 predicted proteins | sample NC_S_5_FD_132962 | JGI IMG/M metagenome (GOLD analysis project Ga0187815, IMG submission 132962) | Wetland sediment microbial communities from Neuse River Estuary, North Carolina, USA - ASW-S_5 | ecosystem: Environmental > Aquatic > Freshwater > Wetlands > Sediment | place: USA: North Carolina...
ACCACCTATTACGGCATACCGTCGCGGCGGCTGATCGAGATCGGGGCACGCATCGACCTGTGAGCCGCCCCGGCACCTGGCTCGGTCAGAACAACTGCCCCTGCGCCGACGGCTTGCGCGGCGGCACGAAGCGCGAGGTATCGAGTCGCAACTCGCGGGCACGGCCGAAACCGTGTTTGCGGCAGGCTACCTCGAAGCGCCTGCGCAGCAGTTCCGCGAACACGCCCTGGCCGCGCATGCGGGTGCGGAAGTCGCTGTCGTAGTCGCGGCCGCCGTTCATCTGCTGCACCAGGCTCATCACGTGTCCGGCGCGCTGCGGCGCGTGCAGGGCCAGCCATTCGCGGAACAATGCTTTCAGCTCCCACGGCAGGCGCAGCACGGTGTAGCCGGCGCAGCGCGCGCCGGCCTCGTGGGCGCGATCCAGCACCGCCTCCATGTCCTTGTCGTTGAGTGCGGGGATGATCGGCGCCACCAGCACGCCCACCGGCACCCCGGCGGCGGCCAGGGCGGCGATGGCCTTCAGGCGCCGGTGCGGCGCGCTGGCGCGCGGTTCCAGCTTCGCGGCCAGATGGTTGTCCAGCGAGTTTACCGACACGAACACCTGCACCAGGCGTTCGCGCGCCATCGGCGCGAGGATGTCGAGGTCGCGCTCCACCAGCGCGTTCTTGGTGACGATGGTGCACGGGTGGCGGCACTCCGCCAGCACTTCCAGCGCGGCGCGGGTGAGCCGCCACTTCTTCTCGACCGGCTGGTACGGATCGGTGTTGCTGCCGATGTTGATCGGCTTCGGCACGTAGCAGGGTTTCGCCAGCTCGGCGCGCAGCACCTCGGCGAGGTTGCCCTTGGCGCGGATCTTCGTCTCGAAGTCCAGCCCCGGCGAGAGGTTGAGGTAGCTGTGGCTGGGCCGTGCGAAGCAGTAGATGCAGCCGTGTTCGCAGCCACGGAACGGGTTCAGCGCCTGCTCGAAGGCGATGTCGGGCGAGTCGTTGCGGGTGATGACGCTGCGCGCGCGTTCCTCGGTGACCTCGGTGCGCGGACGCGGCGCAGCCTCGTCCAGCAGCGCGTCCCGCCAGCCGTCGTCCTCGGCGTGATGACGGATGGTCTCGAAGCGCCCTTCGGGGTTGGAGGCCGCACCGCGGCCCTTGATGGCCGTCGGCGGCGTGTCTGGATATTCCATCGGCGCAGTGTGCGCCCGCCATGTCTCATGGCGGGCGACACCTTGCAGCCTGCCGCCCGGCGGATGCGGGCATGGAAGGCGGCGGTCAGGGTGCGCCGATCGGCAGCACGGTGCGCTGCCGGCTGTCGTTGACGATCTCCGCGGCGGACAGATAGAACGCCAGCACCGCGGTGAGCAGGCCCATGTAGCCGCCCGCCTGGTGCAACCCGGCCATGCCAGTCCATTCACCGGCCGCGAGCAGGAAGAAGGTGATCCACAACGCCAGGAAAATCATCTGCAGCGCGCGCGGCGCGCGGAACGTGCCAAGCCACATGTAGAAGGTGAACACGCCCCACAGGAACAGGTACCAGCCCACGAAGGCGGCGGGCACCTTGTCGTGCAGGAACAGCACGAACAGCGCGAACGACCACCAGAACGCACCGTAGCTGAGAAAGGCGGTGGCGCCGAAAGTGTTGCCCCGCGGCAGCTCCATCACGCCGGCGATCGCCTGTGCGGTGCCGCCGTAGGCCAGGGCGCAAGCCAATACCATGCCCATGGCTTCGCCGCCGAACCAGCCGGCGTTGATCATGCTCAGCAGCCAGGTGGTCAGCGCGAAGCCGGCCAGGCCCAGCGGTGCCGGATTGGAAAACTTCGCTTGAGTGCTTGCGTCGCTCATCGTGGTGTTTCCCCAAGGTGGTCGGATGGCGGTGCCGGATGCCGTGTCCAGCGCGCGCGGCGGGCCATCCACGCACCGCGCACCGGCTCGTGTCGTCGCGGGCGTACCCGCCGTGGTGGAACGGAACGTGGGCGGTGCCCCCGCGCCGCCCACGTTCGTCAGAAGTGGTACAGCGCGCTCACGCTGACCTGGTTGCCGCTGGTGGTCTTGGTGTTGGTGCCGTTGGTCGTGCTGTCGAGCCAGCCGTACAGCCATTCGACGCCGAGCTCGTAGCTGCCGGCGGCGTAGTCCAGGTTCAGCCCGGTCTGGCGGCTGCGCAGCAGGCCGGAAGCGCCGTTGCCCATCCAGCGGACCACGTCGTTGCGGTTGAGCTTGCTGGTCGCATAGAGCGCATTGAGACTCCAGTTAGGCGTGAAGTTGTAACCGGCCTGCAGGTAGCCGCCGGTGTCCTTGATGTCGCCGAACTGCGAGAGGTCGCCGAACACCTCACCGAGCCCCTTGCCGGTATAGGCATTCGCCCGGAACACCCAGGGGCCGGGCTTCCACTGGCCGCCCAGCTCGTAGCCCACGCTCTTCACGCTGGACTGCACCGGCGTCGGCGCCGCGCCGTTCACGCCCTTCAGGTTCACCTCGCTGTAGTGCGCCACGGCGTAGGCCAGCCAGTCCTTGCCCTGGGCGTGCAGGCGCGCTTCCAGCTGCGGGCGGAAGCCGGCGTTGCCCGCGGTCAGGTAGTTGGTGTTGGTGACCGCGCCGTCCGGCCCGTTCCACGAACCCTCGAACGCACCCAGATCCAGCCGCCACTTCGTGCCTTCGCTGCCGTGGTTCAGGTCCTGCATCCACACCACGCCGGGGAAGCGCCAGCCGATCATGCCGCTGCCGAAACCCAGCGGGAAGGCGATGTGCGCCAGCGAGGCGGTCACGTTGTCGAGCGGGAACAGCAGCTCCCACTGCTGGCCGATGCGTATCGTGCTGCCGGTGTCCGGGTTGGTCAGGTCCATGTAGGCTTGGCGCAGGCGCGGCGTGGGCTGCTGCTGGCTGTAGGGGCCGGTGCCGTTGAAGCCGCCGAAGAAGTCCATCTCGATGCGGCCGCCGCCGATCCAGTCGCCGGTCAGCCTGGCCCCGCTGAAGTCGAGCCAGAAGCGCGTGTTGCGCACGTCCACGCCGCTGAGCGAGCCCTTCGAGCCGGCCACCGGATACTCCGCGTTCTGGCCGTTGCCGTAGACGAAGCTCTTGTTCTGGCCGAAGGCGGTGGCGCTGATGAAGCCGTGCAAGGCCACCGACGTGCCCGGCGCGGTGGTGAACACCGGCTTGGCCGGCGCGGCGGCGACGTTCTGCGCGGGCGCCGCCGGGGCGGGCACGCTGGCCGCCTGCTGCTTCTGCGCCTGGATCATCGCCTTCAACTGGGCCAGCTCCTGCTCCAGCTGGTCCACGCGCTGCTCCAGTTGCTGCTCGCGTGCGCTGACGGTGCCGGAGGCGGCAGTCTGCGCCTGCGCCGCCCACGGCACCCACAGCGCGCAGGCGATGCCCAGCGCGAGCGGCTTGCGGCAACGACGGACAAGTGTCGGGCTCATGTGGCGTTCCCCAAGGTGATCGTGCGGCGAGCATGCTCACGCGTCCGCCCGCATGGCTATTCGCCGATGGTCTTACCTCGACCAAAGTCGATACGCGGGGCTCCTCGCCGCAGCGGCGAGGCCGTTACACTCGAAAGCCTGCCGCGCCGTTCGCGCACGGTGCCGCACCGCCACGCCCCACCCTCGCCAGCAGGAGACCCGCATGTCCACGATCCATCCTGTCGACCCCGCGTTCGCCGCCAGGGCGCGCATCCGCAAGGACGATTACGAGCAGCTGTATGCCGAGTCGGTGAAGGACCCCGAGGGCTTCTGGGCCCGGGTGGCCGAGCGGCTGGACTGGGCGAAGAAGCCGACGAAGATCAAGGATGTCTCGTTCGATCCGAAGGACCTGCACATCCGCTGGTACGGCGACGGCACGCTCAACGTGGCCGCGAATTGCCTCGACCGGCATCTGAAGGAACGCGGCGACAAGGTGGCGATCATCTTCGAGGGCGACGACCCGAGCGAGTCGCGCAAGATCACCTACCGCGAGCTGCACGCGGAAGTGTGCAAGTTCGCCAACACGCTGAAGCACCTCGGCGTCGCCAAGGGCGACCGTGTCGCGATCTACCTGCCGATGATCCCCGAGGCCGCGGTGGCGATGCTGGCCTGCGCGCGCATCGGCGCGATCCATTCCGTGGTGTTCGGCGGCTTCTCGCCCGACTCGCTGGCCGGGCGCATCGCCGACTCCGCCTGCAAGCTGGTGGTGACCGCCGACGAGGGCGTGCGCGGCGGCAAGAAGATCCCGCTGAAGGCCAACGTCGACGAGGCGCTCAAGCGCCCCGGCACCAACAGCGTCGAGACCGTCGTGGTGGTGCGCCGTACCGGCAGCGCGGTGCCGATGCAGTCGCCGCGCGACCGCTACTGGCACAACCTGATGGACGGCCAGAGCGCCGACTGCCCGGCCGAGCCGATGGAAGCCGAGCACCCGCTGTTCATCCTCTATACCTCCGGCTCCACCGGCAAGCCCAAGGGGGTGCTCCATACCTCGGGCGGCTACCTCGTCTACACCAGCTATACCCACGAGTGCGTGTTCGACCTGCGCGAGGACGACATCTACTGGTGCACCGCCGACGTGGGCTGGGTCACCGGCCACAGCTACGTGGTGTACGGCCCGCTGGCCAACGGGGCCACCACGGTGATGTTCGACGGCGTGCCCAACTACCCCGACTTCAGCCGCTTCTGGCAGGTGGTGGACAAGCACAAGGTCACCCTGTTCTACACCGCGCCCACCGCGATCCGTGCGCTGATGCGCGAGGGCGAGGCGCCGGTGAAGAAAGCCTCCCGCGCCAGCCTGCGCGTGCTCGGCACCGTGGGCGAGCCGATCAACCCCGAGGCCTGGGAGTGGTACCACCGCGTGGTCGGCGAAGGCCAGCGGCCCATCGTCGACACCTGGTGGCAGACCGAGACCGGCGGCATCCTGATCAGCCCGCTGCCCGGCGCGATCGACACCAAGCCCGGCTCGGCCACCAAGCCGTTCTTCGGCATCAAGCCCGCCATCGTCGACGCCAACGGCGAGGTGCAGGAGGGGGCCTGCGAGGGCAACCTGCTGCTCACCGACTCCTGGCCCGGCCAGATGCGCACGGTGTACGGCGACCACCAGCGCTTCATCGAGACCTACTTCAGCGCCTACCCCGGCAACTACTTCACCGGCGACGGCGCGCGGCGCGATGCGGACGGCTACTACTGGATCACCGGCCGCGTCGACGACGTGATCAACGTCAGCGGCCACCGCATCGGCACGGCCGAGGTGGAGAGCGCGCTGGTGGCGCATCCCAAGGTGGCCGAGGCCGCGGTGGTGGGCTGCCCGCACGACATCAAGGGCCAGGGCATCTACGCCTACGTCACCCTGGTGGCCGGCGAGAGCGGCACGGGCGAACTCAAGAAGGAGCTGGTGGCCTGGGTGCGCAAGGAGATCGGCCCGATCGCCACGCCCGACTACATCCAGTGGGCGCCTGGCCTGCCCAAGACCCGCTCGGGCAAGATCATGCGCCGCATCCTGCGCAAGATCGGCGAGAACCAGCCCGACCAGCTCGGCGACATCTCCACCCTCGCGGATCCGAGCGTGGTGAAGAACCTGGTCGAGGAGCGCCTGATCAAATGATCTTCCCGTAGGAGCGCACCCTGTGCGCGAATGCTTTTGCCCCGATCAGCACCAGAGCCGTCGCGCACAGGGTGCGCTCCTACGCCAATCGCCATGCCCGACATCCTGATCGCCGATGACCACCCGCTGTTCCGCGACGCCCTGCAGCGCGCGGTGCTGGCCGCGCTGCCGCGGGCGCAGGTGCGCAGCGCCGACAGCGTGCACGGCCTGTACACGCTGATCGAGCAGTATCCCGACGCCGACCTGCTGCTGCTCGACCTGCACATGCCCGGCGCGCGCGGCTACTCCGCGCTGGCGCACATCCGCGGCCAATACCCCGGCCTGCCGATCATCGTGGTCTCCGGCCACGAGGAGGCCCAGGTCGCGCGCCGCGCGCTCGCCCACGGCGCCGCCGCCTACATCCCCAAGTCCACCGCCGGCGAGGACATCGTCCACGCCATCCGCACCGTGCTCGACGGCGACGTGTGGCTGCCGCCGCAACTGGTCGGCGGCAATGCCGAACTGAAGCCCGGTGAAGCCGACGTCGCCGCCCGCGTCGCCGCGCTCACCCCGCAGCAGTTCCGCGTGCTCACCATGATCGCCGAGGGCCTGCTCAACAAGCAGATCGCCTGGGAGCTGGGCGTCTCCGAAGCTACCGTGAAGGCGCACATGACCGCGATCATGCGCAAGCTCGGCGTCAACAACCGCACCCAGGTGGCGCTGGCCGCCAGCCAGCTCGCCGTCGAGCCCGGCGCGATGCAGCCCCTGCCGGCCGAGGAAGACGGGGAGTAGCCGCCGGCCCCGCACGGGCGACGGCATATCGATCCCTGCCCGCGCCCCGATGCCAGTTCGACCGGCGTCGGGCGCCCCGGGCGGCGCCTTGTACGGCGATACCGGATGGCGGCGGCGGCACCTGAAGGCCTCTCTCCGAATTTTTCCAAGTGACAGCCATGGACGTTTAGACATAAAAACGTCCATACCATGGCGCGACAGGGCTTGCGGGATCGGCCCGCTTGCGCTATTGCTGCACTGCAGTATATTCGGAACGCCACCCCCGGAGATCCCACGATGAGCCAGCCGCATGCGCAGGGCCTGTACGACCCACGCCATGAGCACGATGCCTGCGGCGTCGGCTTCGTCGCGCACATCAAGGGACGGAAAAGCCACGCCATCATCGGGCAGGGGCTGGCGATCCTGCGCAACCTCGACCACCGCGGCGCGGTGGGCGCCGACCCGCTGATGGGCGACGGCGCCGGCATCCTGATCCAGATCCCCGACGCGCTGTATCGCGAGGAGATGGCGCTGCAGGGCGTGAACCTGCCGCCGCCCGGCGAATACGGCGTGGGCATGGTCTTCCTGCCCAAGGAGGAAGCCTCGCGGCTGGCCTGCGAGCAGGAGCTGGAGCGCAAGGTGCGCGCGGAAGGCCAGCTGGTGCTGGGCTGGCGCGACGTGCGGGTGGACGCGGAGATGCCGATGTCGCCCACGGTGAAGGCGCGCGAGCCGATCATCCGCCAGATCTTCATCGGCCGCGGCCCCGACGTGATGGTGCCGGACGCGCTGGAGCGCAAGCTCTACGTGATCCGCAAGACCTCCAGCCACGCGATCCGCGCGCTGGGCCTGAAGCACGGCCAGGAATACTTCGTGCCCTCGATGTCCACGCGCACCGTGGTCTACAAGGGCCTGCTGCTGGCCGGCCAGGTGGGGCGCTATTACCGGGACCTGGCCGACCCGCGCGCCGTCTCGGCGCTGGCGCTGGTGCACCAGCGCTTCTCCACCAACACCTTCCCCGCCTGGGAGCTGGCGCACCCCTACCGCATGGTCGCGCACAACGGCGAGATCAACACGGTGAAGGGCAACGTGAACTGGCTCAACGCGCGCACCGGCGCGATCGCCTCGCCGGTGCTGGGCGATGACCTGCCCAAGCTGTGGCCGCTGATCTACCCGGGCCAGAGCGACACCGCCTCGTTCGACAACTGCCTGGAACTGCTCACCATGGCCGGCTACCCGCTGGCCCACGCGATGATGATGATGATCCCGGAGGCGTGGGAGAAGCACACGCTGATGGACGACAACCAGCGCGCGTTCTACGAGTACCACGCGGCGATGATGGAGCCGTGGGACGGCCCCGCCGCGATCGCCTTCACCGACGGCCGCCAGGTGGGCGCCACGCTGGACCGCAACGGGCTGCGGCCCGCGCGTTACCTCGTCACCGACGACGACCTCGTGATCCTCGCCTCCGAAGCCGGCGTGCTGCCGGTGCCCGAGGCCAGCATCGTGAAGAAGTGGCGCCTGCAGCCGGGCAAGATGCTGCTGATCGACATGGAGGCAGGCCGCATCATCGACGACGCGGAACTGAAGGCCCAGCTCGCCAACGCGCGGCCGTACAAGCAGTGGATCGAGCGCATCCGCATCAAGCTCGACGACCTGCCCGACGCGCCGCCCGAGTCCCTGGCCGGCGAACAGCTGCTCGCTCGCCAGCAGGCCTTCGGCTACACCGCGGAAGACCTGAAGTTCCAGCTGCTGCCGATGGCGCAGAACGGCGAGGAGGCGATCGGCTCGATGGGCAACGATGCGCCGCTGGCGGTGCTGTCCGACCACGCCAAGCCGCTCTACGACTACTTCCGCCAGACCTTCGCCCAGGTCACCAACCCGGCGATCGACCCGATCCGCGAATACCTGGTGATGTCGCTGGTGTCCTTCATCGGGCCCAAGCCCAACCTGCTGGACATCAACAACGTCAACCCGCCGCTGCGCCTCGAAGTGCAACAGCCCGTGCTGGGCTTCGCCGAGATGGCGAAGATCCGCAAGATCGGCCGCTACTCCAAGGGCAAGTTCCGCAGCCACACGCTGGACATCACCTATCCCGCGCGCTGGGGCAAGGCCGGCATCGAGGCACGCCTCGCCTCGCTGTGCGCACAGGCGGTGGACGCGATCAAGCAGGGCCACAACATCCTGGTCGTGTCAGACCGCGACGCCGACCGCGAGCGCGTGGCCATTCCAGCACTGCTCGCCACCTCGGCGGTGCACCAGCACCTGGTGGAGCGCGGCCTGCGCACTTCCACCGGCCTGGTGGTGGAAACCGGCTCCGCGCGCGAAGTGCACCACTTCGCCCTGCTCGCCGGCTACGGCGCCGAGGCGGTGCACCCCTACCTGGCGATGGAGACGCTGGCAGCGCATCACGCCAGGGCGCCCGGGGGCATCACGGCGGAGAAGGCCATCGCGAACTACGTCAAGGCCATCGACAAGGGCTTGCAGAAGGTGATGTCCAAGATGGGCATTTCCACCTACATGTCCTACACCGGTGCGCAGATCTTCGAGGCGGTGGGGCTGGCGCGCGAGCTGGTGGACAAGTACTTCACCGGCACCACCAGCAACATCGAAGGCGTCGGCCTGTTCGAGCTGGCCGAGGAAGCGCTGCGCCAGCACGCCACCGCCTGGGGCGACGGCCCGGTGCGGGCCGACACGCTGGCCGACGGCGGCGACTACGCCTGGCGCGTCCGCGGCGAGGAGCATCTGTGGACGCCCGACACCATCGCCAAGCTGCAGCACGCCACCCGCGCCAACAACGCCGACACCTACGAAGAATACGCGCGCCTCGTCAACGACCAGAGCCGCCGCCACCTCACGCTGCGCGGCCTGTTCGAGTTCCGCTTCGACCAGGCCACGCCGGTGCCGCTGGACGAGGTGGAGCCGGCCAAGGAGATCGTGAAGCGCTTCGCCACCGGCGCGATGTCGCTGGGCTCGATCTCCACCGAGGCGCACACCACGCTGGCGCTGGCGATGAACCGCATCGGCGGCAAGAGCAACACCGGCGAGGGCGGCGAGGACCCCGCGCGCTACCGCGCGGAACTGAAGGGCGAGGCGATCAGGGAGGGCGACACCCTGGCCGGCGTGATCGGGCGGCAGCACGTCGAGCGCGACCTGCCGCTGAAGGCCGGCGACTCGCTGCGTTCGCGCATCAAGCAGGTGGCCTCCGGCCGCTTCGGCGTCACCGCGGCGTACCTGGTCTCCGCCGACCAGATCCAGATCAAGGTGGCGCAGGGGGCCAAGCCCGGCGAAGGCGGCCAGCTGCCCGGCCACAAGGTGTCGGACTACATCGCGCAGCTGCGTTTCTCGGTGCCCGGCGTGGGCCTGATCTCGCCGCCGCCGCACCACGACATCTATTCCATCGAGGATCTGGCCCAGCTCATCCACGACCTCAAGAGCTGCAATCCGCAGGCGTCGATCTCGGTGAAGCTGGTGTCCGAGATCGGCGTGGGCACGGTGGCCGCAGGCGTGGCCAAGTGCAAGGCGGACCACGTGGTGATCGCCGGCCACGACGGCGGCACCGGCGCTTCGCCGTGGTCGTCGATCCGCCATGCCGGTTCGCCGTGGGAACTGGGCCTCGCGGAAACGCAACAGACCCTGGTGCTGAACCGCCTGCGCGGGCGCATCCGCGTGCAGGCCGACGGCCAGATGAAGACCGGCCGCGACGTGGTGATCGGCGCCCTGCTCGGCGCCGACGAATTCGGTTTCGCCACCGCGCCGCTGGTGGTGGAAGGCTGCATCATGATGCGCAAGTGCCACCTCAACACCTGCCCCACCGGCGTGGCCACGCAGGATCCGGTGCTGCGCCGCCGCTTCACCGGCAAGCCCGAGCACGTGGTGAATTACTTCTTCTTCGTGGCCGAGGAAGTGCGCCAGCTGATGGCGAAGCTCGGCGTGCGTCGCTTCGAGGATCTGGTGGGCCGCGCCGACCTGCTCGACACCCGCGCCGGCATCGAGCACTGGAAGGCCAAGGGCCTGGATTTCAGCCGGGTGTTCCACTGCCCCGGGCTGCCCGACAGCGTGGCCCGCAAGCACGTGGAGGAACAGGACCACGGCCTGTCCCACACGCTCGACCACGTGCTGATCGAGAAGTCGGCCCCCGCGCTGGAGCGCGGCGAGAAGACCCGCTTCATCGTCGACGTGCGCAACATCCACCGCAGCGTGGGCGCGATGCTCTCCGGCGAAGTGGCGCGGCGCTGCGGCCACGACGGCCTGCCGGAGGACACCATCCACGTACAGCTCGCCGGTACCGCCGGGCAGAGCTTCGGCGCCTTCCTCGCCCGCGGCATCACGCTCGACCTGGTGGGCGAGGCGAACGACTACGTGGGCAAGGGCCTTTCCGGCGGCCGCATCGTGGTGCGCTCGCCCAACGACTTCCACGGCTTCGGCCCCGAGCACATCATCGCCGGCAACACCGTGCTGTACGGCGCCACCGACGGCGAGGCGTTCTTCAACGGCGTGGCCGGCGAACGCTTCGCGGTGCGCAACTCCGGTGCGCGCGCGGTGGTGGAAGGCGTGGGCGACCACGGCTGCGAATACATGACCGGGGGCACCGTGCTGGTGCTTGGCGATACCGGGCGCAATTTCGCCGCCGGCATGTCCGGCGGCGTGGCTTACGTGTACGACCCGAGGCGCCAGTTCGAGACGCGCTGCAACCTCGCCATGGTGGCGCTGGAGCCGGTGCTTGCCGGCATGGAGCAGGAGGTGTGCATCCCGCGCGCGCAATGGCACCACGCCGCGCGCGGCGCGGCGCCCGCCACCGACGAGGCCATCCTGCGCCAGTTGCTGGAAGCGCACTTCCGCCACACCGGCAGCTTCCGCGCCAAGGAAATCCTGGCCGACTGGCCCAATGCACGCAGCCGCTTCGTGAAGGTGATGCCGCACGAGTACAAGCGCGCGCTGGCCGCCGCGAACAGCGGCAGCGCCACGGCAACCCCTGCCACGGCAGCCATCTGAGGAAACGCGACGATGGGCAAGATCACCGGCTTTCTCGAACTCGACCGCCTGGCGGAGCCCGCCGAAGCGCCCGCCGAACGCAAGCGCCACTGGCGGGAATTCGTGCGCCAGCTCGACAACGATGACGCGCAGAAGCAGGCCGCGCGTTGCATGGACTGCGGCATCCCGTTCTGCCACAGCGGCTGCCCGGTCAACAACATCATCCCGGATTTCAACGACCTGGTTTACCGGGGCGACTGGCAGCGCGCGCTGCACAGCCTGCACTCCACCAACAACTTCCCCGAGTTCACCGGCCGCGTCTGTCCCGCCCCCTGCGAGGCGGCCTGCACGCTGAACATCGCCGGCGACGCGGTAGGCATCAAGTCGATCGAACACAAGATCATCGACAAGGGATGGGAGGAAGGCTGGGTGCAGCCGCAGCCGCCCGCGCAGCTCACCGGCAAGCGCGTGGCGGTGGTCGGCTCCGGCCCCGCCGGCCTCGCCTGCGCCCAGCAGCTCGCGCGCGCCGGCCACGCCGTCACCGTGTTCGAGAAGAACGACCGCATCGGCGGCCTGCTGCGCTACGGCATCCCCGACTTCAAACTGGCGAAGGGCCACATCGACCGCCGCGTCGAACAGCTGCGCGCCGAAGGCGTGGCATTCCGCACCGGCGTCTACGTGGGCAATCCGCACGACGCCATCGGCATCGGCCAGCACGACAGCGTGACGCCGGCGGAACTCAAGCGGGAGTTCGACGCGGTGGTGATCGCCGGCGGCGCGGAAACGCCGCGCGACCTGCCGGTGCCCGGCCGCGAGCTGGCCGGCGTGCATTTCGCGATGGATTTCCTGCCGCAGCAGAACCGCGTCAACGCCGGCGACACGCTGGACGCGCAGATCCTCGCCACCGGCAAGCACGTGGTGGTGATCGGCGGCGGCGACACCGGTTCGGATTGCGTGGGCACCTCCAACCGCCACGGCGCCGCCGCGGTGACCCAGTTCGAACTGTTGCCGCAACCGCCGAAGCAGGAGGACAAGCCGCTGACCTGGCCTTACTGGCCGTTGCGCCTGCGCACGTCCAGCTCGCACGAGGAAGGCTGCCAGCGCGACTGGAGCGTCGCCACCAAGCGCTTCAACGCCGACGAACACGGCCGCGTGAAGAGCCTCACTGCCGTTCGGCTGGAATGGAAGGACGGCAGGATGAGCGAGCTTGCCGGCAGCGAATTCGACGTGCGCGCCGAACTTGTGCTGCTGGCGATGGGCTTCACCGCGCCGCGCGCCAGGGTGCTCGATGCCTTCGGCGTGGACAAGGATGCGCGCGGCAACGCGAAGGCCGCGACCGACGGCCAGGCCAGCTACCGCACCAGCGTGGACAAGGTGTTCGCCGCCGGCGACATGCGCCGCGGCCAGTCGCTGGTGGTGTGGGCGATCCGCGAAGGCCGGCAGTGTGCGCACGCGGTGGACGAATTCCTGATGGGCAGCAGTGCGTTGCCTCGATAGCAGCGCAACGCCTGCGTTCCGGCACCAGGACCTCGCGCGGACGATGGCCAGGGCTTATTTGCCGGATGGTTCCGTGCTGTTGCCGCCCAGCTTCTTCGCCAGCGCGCTCAGCAGGGCGCGCAGCGCCGCGGGCTTCACCGGTTTGTGCAGCAGCGGGTAGCCCAGTGCGCGCGCACGCTGCTTGAGTTCGCTGCTGCCGTCGGCAGTGATCAGCGCGGCGGGCGGCAGCGGATCGCGGAAGGCCCGCAGCTGCTGCAGCGCCTGCAGGCCGTCGATGTCATCGGCCAGGTGGTAGTCGGCGAGGATCAGGTCGACCGGGCCGCGGCCCAGTTCGGCGGCGGCGGCGGCCACGTCGCGCGCGGTGCGGCAATCCACGCCCCAGCGGCCTAGCAGCGCGCGCATGCCGTCGAGGATGGCCGCATCGTCGTCCAGGCACAGCACGGTGAGCGGCAACTGCTCATCGCTGCTGCCGCGGTGTACCTGGCGACGCGGCGGTGTGGCGGCGGCGCGCGGCACCACGATCGCGAAGCAGCTGCCGTGGTCAGGGCGCGACCGCAGGTCGAGCCGGTGCCGCAGCATGGCGGCGATGCGGTCGCAGATCGACAGACCCAGGCCCAGGCCCTTCTCGCCCCACGGCGAGGGCCGTTCCAGCCGCTGGAACTCGCCGAAGATGCGCGCCTGCTGCTCGGCGGCGATGCCGGGGCCGGTGTCCCACACCTCGATGCGCACCTCGTCGCCGGCGCGGCGCGCTCCCAGCAGCACGCCGCCGCGCCGGGTGTAGCGCAACGCGTTGGAAAGGAAGTTCTGCAGCACGCGGCGCAGCAGCTGCGGGTCGCTGCGCACCGCAAGCTGCGTGGGCGCCACGCGCATGCGCAGTCCGCGCTGCTCGGCGAGCACCGCGAACTGGCTCTGCAGCGAGTCGAACAGGTCGGCCAGCGCGAAGTCGCCGATCTCCGGCTGGTAGCTGCCGGTATCCAGGCGCGAAGTATCGAGCAGGGCGTCGAGCAGATCCTCGGCGGCGCGGAACGCGGCGTCGATGCGCTCGGCGAGCTGGCGCGACTCCGCGTCCAGCGCGGGTTGCTGGCGCAGGGCGGAAGTGAACAGCCGCGCTGCGTTCAGGGGTTGCAGCAGGTCGTGGCTGGCGGCGGCCAGGAAGCGCGTCTTGGACGCGTTCGCCGCCTCCGCGGTGCGCTGCGCCTGCGCGGTGGCGACCAGCGCCTCGCTGAGTTCGGCGGTGCGCTGGCCCACGCGCTGCTCCAGCGTCTCGTTCGCCTCGATCAGCGCCTGCTCCGCGCGCTTGTACGCGGTGACGTCGGTGTAGGTGGTGACATAGCCGCCGCCGGGCAGCGCGCGCCCGCGCATCTCGATGGTGCTGCCGTCGGCGCGCACGCGCTGGAACACGTGCGGCGTGCCTGCGCGCAGGTGGCCGAGGCGCTTGGCCACGTGCGCCCCGACTTCTCCGGGGCCGCATTCGCCATGCTCGGCGTTCCAGCGGATCAGGTCGGTCACCGGCACGCCCACGTAGACCATGCCATCGGGGTAGCCGAACAATTCGAGGTAGCGCCGGTTCCACGCCACCAGGCGCATCTCCGCATCCACCACGCTGATGCCCTGCGACACATTCTCCAGCGTGGAGGACAGAAGCTCGCGGTTGAAGCGCAGTTCCTGCGAGGCTTCGTCCATCAGTGCCATCGCCTCGGCGATGTCCAGCCCGGAGCCGGACAGCATGCCCATCAGGATGCGCCGTGCGCTGGCCGCGCCGACTGCGCCGGCGAGCAGGCGCTCGGTGTGCTGGATCAGCGCGCGGTCGGCCGCTTCGCCGGCCTGCAGCGGCTTGCCGCGTCGCCTCTCGTGCTCGGCAAACGCCCGCTCGGTGCTGCGGCGGCCGACGATGCGCGTGGCGATGGTGCGCAGGTCGGCCACTGCCACGCGGCCGCGCCAATCGCCCGCGCCGCCGCGGCTGGCCGCATGCGGCGCGACGAACAAGGCCGCATGCAGGCGTTCCTCCAGGCTGGGCCGCCAGCGCAGCGAGACGAACACGAGGCAGGCCACGTTGACCAGCAGCGACCACAGCGTGCCATGCAGCAGGGGATCGCTTCCGCCGAAATGGAACGGCGCCTGCGGCCCCAGCCAGCCCAGGCCCAGTGGGCCGTCCTGTTGCCAGCTGCCGACGTGCAGCATCGCCGGCAGCAGCAGGGTGTAGGCCCATACCGCGAAGCCGGCGACGAGGCCGATCGCCACGCCGCGCCGGCTCGCGCCGCGCCAGTACAGCGCCGCCACGATCGCCGGCGCCAGCTGTGCCACCGCGGCGAACGCGAGCAGCCCTGTGGCGGCGAGGTTCTCGGTGTCGGCCACCACCCGGTAGTAGCCATAGGCCAGCGCGGCCAGAGCCACGATGGCCACGCGGCGCACGCGCAGTACCAGCCGCGAGAGATCGCTGCGGTGTTCCAGCCGCAGGCGGCGCACGCGCAGCAGCGCCGGCATCACCAGGTCGTTGCTGATCATGGTGGACAGCGCCACTGCCGCCACGATCACCATGCCGGTGGCGGCGGAGAAGCCGCCGACGAAGGCCAGCATCGCCATGCCGCCGCTGCCCAGCGCCAGCGGCAGGTTCAGCACCCAGGCGTCGGCGAGGCCGTCGCGCACGGCCGGCAGCTGCGTGCCGGTGGCCACGATGGGCAGCACCGCCAGCATGATCGCCAGCATGTACAGCGGGAACATCCAGCGCGCGCGATGCAGGTCGCGCGGGTCCTCGCATTCCACCACGCCGATCTGGAACTGCCGCGGCAGGCAGAACATCGCGAAGAATGCCAGCAGGGTCTGCGCGAGGAAGCCGGCGGACACCCCCTCGCCGGGATGGCGCAGCGGCAGGCTCGCGGTGGCGGCCAGCCCCGGTCCATGGCGCAGGGCGAACCACGCCAGCGCGAGGAAGGCCACCAGCTTGATCAGCGACTCCAGCGCCACCGCCAGCATCAGGCCGTGGTGGTGTTCGGTGGCGTCGATGCTGCGCGTGCCGAACAGTATCGCGAACACCGCGAGCAGGGCGGCACACCACAGGGCCGGATCCGTCGCCATCGCGCCGCGCAGTCCCGGCGTGTCGCCGACCAGCACCGCGAACGACATCGCCACCGCCTTCAGCTGCAGCGCGATGTACGGCAGCACCGCCACCACCGCGATCACGGCCACCATCGCCGCCAGCCCGTGCGACTTGCCGTAGCGTGCGCCAATGAAGTCGGCGATCGAGGTGATGTTGCGTTGCTGCGCCACCTCCACCAGCCGGCGCAGCAGGCCGAAGCCGAACACGAAAAAAAGTACTGGTCCCAGGTAGATCGGCAGGTAGCCCAGGCCCTCGCGCGCGGCCGTGCCAACCGCGCCGTAGAACGTCCACGACGAGCAGTACACCGCAAGCGCGAGGCTGTAGACGATCGGCCGCAGGCGCGGCTGGCGCGGGTACAGCGGGCGCCGGTCGCCCGCCCAGGCCACGCCGTAGAGCAGGCCCACGTAGAGCAGCGCGACAAGCAGCAGCAGCCAACCGGCGATCACGCGCGCCTCCCAGGAAATCGATCTGGCGCGCCGCCGGCTTGTGCGCGGCGGCACCTGTCCGTCAGCATGCGCGCATGTACGCCGTCGACGGATTCCTGCCCGCGAAAGTAGCAGAGCCCCTGCACGCTGACGAGGTTCACGTCTGGCGCGTGGGGCGGCCGAAGGGTGCAGGCCGCGGGCCGCTGCTGGCCCTGCTGGCGGGTTACCTCGGCATCGCGCCGGGCGAGGTGCGGCTGGTGGCGAACGCGCACGGTCGGCCGGCGCTGGATCCCGGCCACGGCGACGGGCTCGACTTCAACTGGTCGCACAGCGGCGAGCAGGCGCTGGTGGCGCTGGCGCGCGGCATCGCACCCGGCATCGACCTTGAGCGGCGCCGCACGCGCGCGAACGCGCTGGAGATCGCGCAGCGTTTCTTCACCGCCGAAGAAGCCGGCTGGCTGGGCACGCTGGACGAGAGTGAACGGCGCTCGGCCTTCCTCGAACTGTGGACCGCGCGCGAGGCAGTGCTGAAGGCGCTGGGCCGCGGCCTCGCCTTCGGGCTGGATCGGCTGGCGTTCCGCCACGGGCCGGACGGGCTGGTGCTGCACTGGCTGGACGGCGAGAACCCCGCCGCGTGGCAACTGCATCGGCTCGACGTCGGCGCCGATGCGTTCGCCGCGCTGGCCTGGCGGGGCGCCGCGCGGCGAATCCGCCGCTATGCGCTTGCCGAGGCGGCCTGATCGGGGCAGTGTTGCACTCCAACTTTCGTGACGGACCGCCGCCGTGACCCTGCTCAGCGTCAACCTCAACAAGATCGCCGTGCTGCGCAACTCGCGCGGCGGCCGCGAACCCGATATCTGCCGCGCAGCGCAGACTTGCATCGAGAACGGCTGCGGCGGTATCACCGTGCATCCGCGGCCCGACCTGCGCCACGTGCGCCCCGACGACGTGCGCGCGCTGGCCGCGATGCTGCGCGGCCGGGTGGAATACAACATCGAGGGCAATCCGTTCGCCGCGCCGCGCGGCGACTATCCCGGCCTGGTCGCGTTGGCGCGGGAGGTGCGTCCCACCCAGGTGACCCTGGTGCCGGACAGCGACGGTCAGATCACCTCCGACCACGGCTTCGATCTCACGCGCGACCTCGAACGGCTGCGCCCGCTGGTGGACGAGCTCAACGCGATTGGTTGCCGGGTCAGCCTGTTCGTCGACGCCGGCAGCCAGGATTTCGCGGCGGCCCGCGCGATCGGCGTGCAGCGCATCGAGATCTACACCGGCCCCTATGCCGAGGCCTTTGCCGAAGGCGAGCCGGACGCCGCGCTTGCGGGCTGCGCCGCCACCGCGCGCCTGGCGCAGCAGGCCGGGCTGGCGGTGAATGCGGGTCATGATCTCAGCCAGGCGAACCTGGGCACATTCAAGGCCGCGATCCCGGGACTTGCCGAAGTATCGATCGGCCACGCGCTGATCGGCGAGGCGCTGTACGAAGGCCTGGCCACCACGGTGCGCAACTATCTGCAGATCCTGCGGTAGGAATGCGCCCTGCGCGCGATGTCGGGCGGCAGGATCTGGCGGCGGGTGCCGCTCCCGCACCACGCCGGGCGCGCTTGGGTGGATGTCCAGACGCTTCCATTCCCCGGAAACGCCAACCCCCGCACGGGGCGGGGGTTGGCGCGGGTAACGCTGGGGTGCGGCAGTCGCCGCCCTACTGATCGCTGTCGGTGAATCCGATCTTGACCAGGTTGTACTGCTTCGCGTCGGCCAGCACGGTAGCGACGTACTGGTAGGCGGTGGCGTCGTTGGCCTTGATCTGGATTTCCGGCTGGTTGGTCTGCTGGGCGATCACCGCGAACTGCGCCTTGAGGCCCAGTTCGTCCACCGGCGTGTCGTTCCAGTAGAACGCGCCAGCCTGGTCGATCTTGAGGTTGATCGGCTCGGGCGGGTTCTGCGGTTGCAGCTGGTTCGGGTTCGGCTGCGGAAGATCGATCTTGATCTTCTCCAGCGGGATCGGCGCGGTGACCATGAAGATGATCAGCAGCACCAGCATCACGTCGATCAGCGGCGTGATGTTGATGTCCGCCATCGGACCCGACGAGGCTTTGGTGGAAAAGGCCATGACTGCTTACTCCTTCGCCGGCGCGGTGGTCATGAAGCCGACGTGCACCATGCCCTGGCCCTTGGCGTCGCTGATGACCTTGCGCACGATCTTCCACTCGATCGCCTTCTCGGCGCGGATCTGCAGCTCCGGCTGGGGCGTCTTCTGGGCCGCCACCGCCAACTGGTTCTTCAGGTCCGCCTCGCTGATCTGGTGATCCTGGAAATACATCGAGCCGTCTTCCTTGATCGCCAGGTCCAGCGGCGGGGTTTCCGGCGCCTTTTCCTCGGTGCTCTTGGGATTAGCGATCGGCACCGTGACGGTGATCGGATGGGACATCAGCGGCGCGGTGATCATGAAGATGATCAGCAGCACCAGCATCACGTCGGCCAGCGGCGTGACGTTGATTTCCGAAACCGGACCGCCGGTATTGCCTCCGACGCTCATTGCCATGGGTCAATCCCTCACTCGACGCGCGAACCGGTCGCGAAGAAGTCGTGCAGGTCATGCGCGAACTCGTCGAAACGGGCAAAGATGACGCGGTTCGACCGGTTGAAGAAGTTGAACGCGAGCAGCGCCGGGATCGCGGTGAACAGACCGATCGCGGTCATGATCAGCGCCTCGCCCACCGGGCCGGCCACGGCGGTCATCGAGGCGTTGCCGCTGGCGGCGATGCCGATCAGGGCGTGGTAGATGCCCCACACGGTACCGAGCAGACCGACGAACGGCGCCGACGAGCCGACGGTGGCGAGCAGGGTCTGGCCGCCTTCGAGGCGCAGGCTCTCGCGGGCGACGGCCTGGCGTAGCGCGCGGTCGACGAACTCGGAGCGGCTGAGCGACTCGGCCAGGCCACCCTTGTTGGCCTGCTGGTGGTGGGCCACCGCCGAGGCGGCATCCAGCGCGATCTTCGAGAACGGTTCGCCCTTGGGCTGGGTTTCCAGCTCACGGATCGCGTCCTGGGTGGACGGGTTGTTCCAGAAGCCGTTGATCACGCCATCGGCGCGCGACTTCACCATGCCGTTGCGGATGGTGTTGGCGATGATGAAGTACCAGGACAGGAAGGACATCACCACCAGGGTGATGAACACCACCCAACCCAGCCAGTCGAAACCCTGGGCGAGGTTGGCGAAGCCCATCTGCTTCATGGCTTCGGCGTTGGAATTGCCCGCCACCTGGGCGGCGGCATCGGTCGGTGCAGGAGTCTGTAGGAACATAACGCTACCCTTGGGAAGTCAA
>Ga0187815_10000466_pt1 | contig 19566 bp, 17 predicted proteins | sample NC_S_5_FD_132962 | JGI IMG/M metagenome (GOLD analysis project Ga0187815, IMG submission 132962) | Wetland sediment microbial communities from Neuse River Estuary, North Carolina, USA - ASW-S_5 | ecosystem: Environmental > Aquatic > Freshwater > Wetlands > Sediment | place: USA: North Carolina...
GATCGTGGCGGCCGAGAAGGCCGGCCTCGAATTCGGCGACATGGGCATCTATCACCGCCTCGTCGACGGCAAGCGCGAGCTCGGCCCGATCTTCAGCGTCGCCAACATGCTCAAGCCCGGCAGTTTCGACCTGTCCCGGCTCGACGCGCTGCGCACGCCCGGCCTCAGCTTCTTCATGACGCTGCCCGCGCCGCTGCCCGCGCTCGACGCCTGGGACACCATGCTGCCCACCGCGCAGCGCATGGCGGAACTGCTGGACGGCCAGGTGCTGGACGAGGAGCGCAACGCGCTGGGCCGCCAGCGCATCGCCCACATCCGCGACGAACTGCGCGGCTGGGACCGCGACCACGAGGGCGAGGAAATCCACTTCGGGCGTTGAACACCCGGACTCGCATGGCTGGCTGGCTCGGGTTTCGGTAGGGGGCGGACGATGGACCAGGCGATCGATTTCCAGGCCTTGCCGCAGGTGGCTGCGGGACGCGCCCGCGGCGGCCGCGACACGCAGCAGGACGCGCTGGTCTGCCTGCACGATCCCGCCAGCGACACCTTGCTGCTGGTCCTGGCCGACGGCATGGGCGGCGACGGCGCGGGGGAGCTGGCCGCCGAGGGCGTGGTCGATACCGCGCGCCGTTTGTGGGAGCAGGGCCTGTGGCGCGAGCAACCCGGTGCGCTGTTCCTGGAGGACTTGTGCCAGGAAGCGCATGCCGAGCTGGTTCGCCGCCGCGAGGGGCTGCTTGCGGGCGAGCCCCATTCCACCGTGGTCGCGCTGCTGGTCCGCGGCAAGCAGGCGTACTGGGCGCACGTGGGCGACAGCCGCCTGTACCGCTTCCAGGGCCGGCGCTGCCTCAGCCGCACCGAGGACCACAGCGTCGCCCAGCTCAAGCTGCACCGCGGGGAGATCACGCCGGAGCAGTTGGCCCAGGACCCCGACCAGCACAAGCTACTGAGGGGACTGGGCGGTACCTCGCCGCCCGAGGTCGAGCACGGCGGCGCGATCCTGCATGCGGGACAGACCTTCGCCCTGTGCAGCGACGGCGTCTGGGCGCAGCTGTCCACGCCGGAGTTGCGCCGGCTGTCGCGCCGTCGCGACCAGGGCGGCGCGCTGCACGAAGCCTTGCGGCTGGCCACCGCGCGCGGCGGCGAACACGGCGACAACGCCGCGCTGATCTTCGTGCGGGCGGCCGGTGCGGGCTGGATGCGCCGCTGCGGCGAAAAGCTGTGGTCCGCCATGCATCCCGCCGGCACCGCGGTACGCGGACCCGGCGGGCAGGGTTTCGCGGGTGACGGCGAGGCATGAAGACGATGGCGTTTGCATGCCGGTCCCTGCGCATCGTCCTGCCGCTGGCCCTGGCCGGCGTGGCCGGCTGTGCGCAGATGACCACGCTGAAGAACAAGGTCGACGACCGCATGAGCGGCTCGCCGAGAGTCACCGTGGAACGGCCGGCGCCCGAGACGGAGGCACCGGCAGCCGCGCCGTCGTCGCTGGGCGAGATCATCCAGGGCCAGCTGCAACGGGGCCACTACGCCGACGGCGAGCGCGCCCTGCGCCAGTACCTGGCGGCACACCCCGGCGACCGCACCGCGCAGGCCATGCTGCACCAGCTCACCGTCGATCCCGCGCGCGAACTCGGCGCGCGTTCGCGCAGCTACACGGTGCAGCCCGGCGATTCCTACAGCACGCTGGCGGCACGCTACCTGGGCGATGCGCAGCGCTTCCTGATACTGGCGCGCTACAACGGTTCGACCGATCCCTCGGTGCTGCGCACGGGCCAGACGCTGCGCCTGCCGCTCGCCGCCGCACCGCCCGGTGCAGCCACGGCGGCATCGGCTGCCAGCGTGGAGGCCGGCTCCGCGGCGCCGGCAGCACACCGCCCGGCGAATGCATCGGGCGGATCGGCGGTGGCGAAGGCGCGCCGCCTGCAACGCGAGAGCGTCTCCCTGCTGGCGCAGGGGCACAAGAACCAGGCGCTGGAGCAGCTCGACGAGGCGCTGTCGCTCGACCCGCAGCTGAAGCCCGCCGACCCGCAGGCGGCCGCCTTGCGCCAGCAGCTGCTGACCGCGTATCACCAGCGCGCGATCGTGCTGTATCGCGACCAGAAGCTGGATCCGGCCATCGCATTGTGGGACCACGTCCTGGCGATCGACCCGTCCTACGAGCCCGCGGTGATCTACCGCGCCCGCGCGCTCGAACTCAAGCAGCGCCTGAAACAGCTCTGACCCGGCGCCGGCCGGTGCGGGGCGACGCGTCAGGACGCGTCCGGGGGCGGGATGATGCGGGTCGGCTGCACGGCCGGTTCCACGGCGACGCGGGGCGAAGTGGACGGGCCGGCCTCGTTCTGCTGGCGCGCCTGCAGCGCGCTGTTCATCAGGTTGAAGGCGGCGAACAGCTGGCCAAGCTCGTCGCGGCGCACCAGCCGGATGCGGTGGTGGAAGTCGCCGCGGCCGACCCGCAGCAGGGCGTCGCTCAGCATCTGCAGCAGCGCGAACGGACGCCGGAACAGCCAGTAGGCGGCGCCAACCACCGCCGCCAGCGTCACCAGCAGCACGGCGAGGATCACCCACAGCGTGGTGTGCTGGGCGGTGCGCAGGGGCGCGCCGCTGATGCCCAGGCGCAATTCGCCGACCATCTTGGCCTGGTAGCGGATCGGCACGTCGAACAGCAGCATGGCGTCATCGTCGCCACCGACGATCCGGCCGTGGTAGCTGTCGATGCCGTCGCCTCCGGAGAGCGGCTTCTGCCCCACCGGCACCGGCAGCGCGCGACCGACTTCCGCGGACCGGGTACTGGCCACCACGTTGCCAAAGCGGTCGGCGACGGCCAGGTAGTGGATCTGCCGGTTCCGCGCGATGTCCTGCACCAGCGCGCGCGTGGCGGCCTGGTCGTTCAGCAGCAGGTTTTCCGCCGCGTCGCCGGCGATCATGCGGCTGAGCGAACGGCCGAAGTCCAGCGCGAGGCCGGTGATCGCGGTGTTCTGCTTGCCATAGATCGCGGTCAGCCCGAGCAGCAGCACCAGGCACAGCGTGGCGCCCAGCGCACCGGCCCAGCGCAGGCGCAGCGAGATGATGCGGTTGGCGACCGGCTTCTCGTGCAGGCGCTCGTATTCGCGGCGTGCCTGGTGCAAGTCCTCGACGACTTCGGCGCCGCTCTGGTAGCGCGCGGCCGCGGTGGGCGAGAGCAGGGTGCGCACGATCCCCACCAGCATCGACGGCGTCGCCGGGTCCAGCGGCTCGATCGGCGGCCGGGGCATGCGCTGCCGTTCGCGGATCAGCCGCGGCACGTCGGAGGTTTCGCGCCATGGCAGCTTGCCGGTGATCAGCCAGTGCAGCACCACGCCCAGCGAGAACAGGTCGCTGCGCGCGTCGTCCGGCTCGCCGCGCAGGCGCTCCAGCGCCATGTAGGCCGGGGTTCCACCGGTTTCAGTGCTGGCGGAAGGCGCGCCGCGCCGCTCCGCAATGCCGAAATCGCTTAGCTTGGCGTAATGCCAGCCCTCGGCCAGCATGATGTTCTCGGGCTTGATGTCGTGGTGGATGATGCCCTGCTCGTGCGCGTAGTTCAGCGCTGCGGCCACCTGGCTGGCGAGCTCGATCACCATGGGCAGCGGCGGCAGGCCCTCGCTGGCGACCCTGCCTGCCAGCGTCTCGCCGCCAAGGCGCTCCATCGCGATGTAGGGGCGGCCATCGTCGGTCTCGCCGGCATCGAAAATGGTGACGATGTTCGGATGGACCAGGTGCCCGGCCGCGCGCGCTTCGGCGAGGAAGCGCCGCCGGTAGGCCGTGTCGGCGGCCACGTGGCGGTGCAGGCACTTGATGGCGACCCGGCGCTGGATGCCGGGATCGAAACCGGCGTAGACCACGGCCGTCGCGCCTTCGCCGAGTACGCCGTCGATGCGGTAGCGGCCGATCGTCCGCGGCATGGCGGTGGCCCGGACGGTCACGCCGGAACCCTCAGAGCAGCCACCAGGCCAGGCTGGCGAGCGCCGCCACCGCAAGCAGGCCGATGCCCAGCAAGGCCGGCTTGCCGATGCGGGAATCGCGACGGTCGCGGGTCAGGAAGACGAATTCGGCAAGGCCCAGCCGGATGCGGTCGCCGTGGTGCAACACCGACTCGTGGACGCGTTGCCCGTTCACGAACGTGCCGTTGGTGGACAGCGTGTTCATGATCACGTAGTGGCCTTGCTGGTTCATGATCCATGCGTGCGAGGCCGACACGCTGGGATCCCCGATGACGATGTCGTTGTCGCCGCGCCGGCCCACCGTCTGTCGACCCGGACGCACCGTGTAGCGCCGACGGTCGTGCTCGCCACCCACGCCTTCGAGCACCGGTTCGTGGACGCTGGCATGTCCGAGCGGAGCGGGTGCCAGCCCGTCGGCCTGCAGGCGCAATTCTTCCGAGGAGAACAAGCGTGTTCCCTGGGGGCCGGCGGAACGCGGTGGCATGGGTGGGCGTTGATTCATGGCAGGTGCCGGTATGGCTTGGCTCAACTCTATAGCCAATCGCCATGCCGATTCTGCCGACACGATCGCCAATCCTGCGCCTTCGCACCCGCTGATCGGCCGCGCGCCTTGCCCGCTTGCGACGGCGCGGCAGGAGCATCGTGGCCGCGGAAGAAGCGGTCCGGCAGGCGGACAAGCCCCGTCTGCCGGACCGCCCGCTCGTCGGCTGTGGCGGCGCTGGGTCCACAGCTTGGCCAGGAAATCCCAGGCCAACAGCAGCGCACCGGCGGCCCGGCGTGCGATACGCCGGCGGGGGCGGTGAGGATGAGGGAGACGGCAGCCCGCGGCGGCCGGATCTCAACCGGCGCGCTGACTGCTGTCTGCGGCCTGCAGCTTGGGTGGCACCGGCAGCGTGGCGACCGCCGCGGCCGACCGCCCTGCCGGCAGGGGCTGCGCATGCGTGCCGCCGGCCGGCCCGGGCGGCGGTGTGACGGCTTGCGGCGTCGGCGGGCTTCCCCCGCCTGGCTGCGGCGCGCTGTCCACCATGTCGCGGGAAAGCGCCGCCGCCTCGGCCTCCCTGGTCATCACGATGATGCTGATGCGCCGGTTGACCGGATCGCCCGGGTTGGCCTTGTCCAGCGGCACCGAGGCGGCCAGCCCCACCACGCGGGACACCTTGCCGTCCCGCAGGCCGCCGGCGATCAGCGCGCGGCGCGCGGCGTTGGCGCGGTCGGTGGACAGTTCCCAGTTGCTGTAGCCGTCGTTGCTGCCGTAGGACGCGTCGTCGGTGTGGCCGACGATGCTGATGCGGTTGGGCACGCGGTTGATGAAGCCGGCCAGCTCGCCCAGGATCGTCCGCGTGTAGTCCTTCAGCCGCGCGCTGCCCAGGTCGAACATCGGCCGGTTGAGCTTGTCCACGATCTGGATGCGCAGGCCCTCGGGCGTGATGTCCAGCAGCAACTGGTCCTTGAACGGCGCCAGCGCCTGGCTGTTCCGGATGGCCGCGTTCAGCTCCACCTTCAGCTCTTGCAGGCGCGTCCGGTCGAGTTCGCGTGCGCGGCGTTCGATCTCCGCGTTCGCGGGCACGCCGACCGGGCCGTTGTGGCGATCCTTGCCGGGGCCGTGCGAGAGGTCCATCGCGCCGCCGAGCTTGATCAAGGCGTCGCTGGCGCCGCCGGGGCCCATCTTGCCGGGCGGCGCCACCGTGGCGTTGCCCGGCGTGGCGCTGGGGTTGCGGAAGTATTCGGATATCGCCGCCTTCTGCTCGCGCGTGCCCACGCCGATGATCCACATCACCAGGAAGAACGCCATCATCGCGGTGACGAAGTCGGCGTAAGCCACCTTCCAGGCGCCGCCGTGGTGGCGGTGACCGCGTTTCCTCGCGCGCCTGACGATGACCGGCGGGGTGGCGTCGCTCACGCACCGGCTCCGGCATGCACCTTGCCGAGATGCTCCTCCAGGTCCTGGAAGTTCGGACGGGCATGCGCGGAGAGCACCTTGCGGGCGAACTCCACCGACACCTTGGGGTTGTAGCCGCGCAGGTTGGCCAGCAGGCCCACCTTCACGCATTCGAAGGCCTTGCCGTCCTCGCGCACGCGCGCCTCCATCGCCGCGGCCAGCGGGCCCACGAAGCCGTAGCACAGCAGGATGCCGAGGAAGGTGCCGACCAGCGCGCCGGCGATGTGCGCGCCGATCTGCGAGGTGTCGCCGGAGAGATTCGACATCGTCGTGACGATGCCGAGCACGGCCGCCACGATGCCGAAACCCGGCAGTGCGTCGGCCATCTTCGCCACCGCCAGCGCGGGTACTTCCGCCTCCGTGTGGTGGGTTTCCACCTCGGCGTCGAGCAGCGCCTCCAGTTCGAACGGCTCCATGTTTCCGCCCACGATCAGGCGCAGGCAGTCGGTGATGAATTCCACCAGGTGCCGCTCGCCGAGCAGGCGCGGGTAGGCGGAGAACAACGAGCTCGTCTGCGGATCCTCGATGTGCTCCTCCAGGCCGAGCAGGCCTTCCTTGCGCATCACGCTGAAGATGTCGTACAGCAGCGAGAGCAGGTCCAGGAAATCCTGCTCGCGGTAGGCCGGCCCCTTGAACATCGCGCCAATTTCGCGCAGCGCGGCCTTCACTACCTTGGTCGAGTTGGCGGTGAGGAAGGCGCCGATCGAGCCGCCGAAGATGATCAGCAGTTCGTAGGGTTGCCACAGCGCCAGCAGATGGCCGTGCGACAGCACGTATCCGCCCAGCACGCAGCCGATCACGACCAGCGACCCGATGAGAACCAGCATGTATCACTCCGTGTGGCGCGCGCGTTGCCGTTGGCCTGGTATGTATCGGTCGCCGCGCCCGGAGCTTGAGCGCGCCGGCAGCGCCGCTGCGGCGATTCGACACAGGACGCGTCGGGCCTCGTGGGCTACACCGACGCGCGGGTTTGACGTGCGTCAAGGCTTCCCCGCAATTCCCTGCGCACACTGCGCCCATGAACCATGCCATCCAGATCCCCGAGTTCGATCCGGCGCTGATCGCGCGCTACGACGTGGCCGGTCCGCGCTACACCAGCTACCCCACGGCGCCGCAGTTCCGCGGCGACTTCGACGAACGCGCCCTGCGCTCGGCGATCCAGGCGTCCAACGAGGAGCCGATTCCGCGCCCGCTGTCGATCTACGTACACGTGCCGTTCTGCACCAGTCCGTGCTTCTACTGCGGCTGCAACCGCATCATCACCCGCGACGTGGGCAAGGCCGACCGCTACCTGGAGCGGCTGTACCGCGAGGTCGAACTGGTGGCGAAGCTGTTCGACCGCGACCGCCAGGTGACCCAGCTGCACTTCGGCGGCGGCACGCCGAACTTCCTCGACCTGCCGCGCATGCAGGAGCTGATGGGCGTGCTGGCGCGGCACTTCAGCTTCAGCACCGAGCACGGGCGCGAGTTCGGCATCGAGATCGATCCGCGCTTTGCCGACGGCGGCTATATCCGCGGCCTTGGCGAGCTGGGCTTCAACCGCATCTCGGTGGGTATCCAGGACTTCGATCCCGGGGTGCAGGCGGCGGTGAACCGCATCCAGGGCGTAGAGCAGACCCGCGAGGTGCTGCAGGCGGCGCGCGCCAGCGGCTTCCGCTCGACCAGCGTGGACTTGATCTACGGCCTGCCGCGGCAGACCGTGGCAGGCTTCGAGCGCACGCTGGACGAAGTGATCGCGCTGGCACCGGACCGCGTGGCGGTCTACGCCTATGCGCACCTGCCGGAGATGTTCAAGGCGCAGCGGCAGATCATCCCGGGCGAGCTGCCCGACCCGGCCACGCGCCTGGCCCTGATCGGCCGCGCGCTGGCGCGCCTCAACCAGGCCGGCTACGCCTACGTGGGCATGGACCACTTCGCCCGCGCCGACGACGAACTGGTGGCAGCGCAGCGCGCCGGCACCTTGCAGCGCAATTTCCAGGGCTATTCCACCCACGGCGAATGCGACATTGTGGGCCTGGGCGTCAGCGCGATTGGTCGCATCGGCGACAGCTACAGCCAGAGCGCGCGCGACCTCACCGGCTACTATGCCGCGCTGGACAACGGCCGCCTGCCGGTGGCGCGCGGCCTCGCGCTGGTCGAGGACGACCTGATCCGCCGCGAGGCGATCGGCCAGCTGATGTGCTACGGCGAGCTGGACACGATCGCGTTCGGCGAACAGCGAGGCATCGTGTTCGCCGAGTATTTCGCGACCGAGCTGGAACGCTTGCGCGCACTCGCCGGCGACGGCCTGGTGACGCTCGACGAGCTCACGATCCGGGTCACGCCGCGCGGGCGGCTGCTGCTGCGCATTGTGGCGATGTGCTTCGACGCCTACCTCGGCAAGGCGGCGCCGCCCCGGTTCTCGCGGACGATATGAACAGCGGACCGGTGAACGTACACATCGCATGGTCGGCTACGGCAAGCCTGGGCTGTCGCCGCTGCACGGCCTGATGGAACAGCTCGGGCTGTAACGCGCCGACGCGATCTCCACGGGTCGCTTTCCCTGCGACGCGGTGGCGCGGCGGCTGGCGCGCGCCCACGGCGCGGACGGGCGCACGGAGGGACGGACAAAGGTGTCGCGCAAGCCTCGCCGCGCGCGCGGGGACCCGTTGACCGTGGTCAGCCCGGCGGCCCGTTGGTCACGCTTTGCCGCAACGCCTCCAGCGCAGGGCCGATGTCGATGCCGCGCGCGGCCAGCCACGCCGGATCGAACAGCGTCTCCGCATAGCGCTCACCGGGATCGCACAGCAGGCTCACGATGCTGCCGCGCTCGCCGCGTTCGCGCATGCCGGCGGCCAGTTGCAGGCAGGCGACCAGGTTGGTGCCGGAGGAGCCGCCGTAGCGGCGGCCGAGCAGGTCTTCGAGCAGCCACGCGGCGGCGATCGATGCGCAGTCGGGCACCTCGACCACCTGGTCCGCCACGTCGAACAGGAAGCCCGGCTCCACGCGCGGGCGGCCGATGCCCTCGATCAGGGTGGGCCGGCGCGCCACCGCATCGCGGTCGCGCCCGCGCCAACCTTCGACGTAGCCGCTGCCGACGGGTTCGGCCACGCACAGGCGGGCGTCCAGGCGGCGGTAGCGCAGGTAGCGGCCGATGGTGGCCGAGGTGCCGCCGGTGCCGGCGCCGCAGACGATCCAGGCCGGCACCGGCCGCGGTTCGCGCGCCATCTGCTGGATGATCGACTCGGCGATGTTGTTGTTGCCGCGCCAGTCGGTGGCCTGCACGGCGAGGCCGAACTGGTCGAGGTGGCAGGCGCCGCGCGCGGCGTGTGCGGCGGCACGCGCGTGTACTTGCGCAGGGTCGTCGACCAGATCGCAGCGGCCGCCCAGCGCCTGCACGTCGCGGATCTTGCGCGGCGCGGTGCAGGCCGGCATCACCGCGGTGAACGGCAGCCCGAGCAGGCGCGCGAACCAGGCCTCGGAAATCGCCGTGCTGCCGGAGGAGGCATCGACCACGGCCTGGCCTTCGCGCAGCCGGCCGTTGCACAGCGCGTAGAGGTAGAGCGAGCGGGCGAGGCGGTGTTTCAGGCTGCCGCTGGGATGCACCGACTCGTCCTTGAAGTAGAAGTCGATGCCGGGAAAGCCTGGGAAGCCAAGCTTGAGCAGGTGCGTGTCGGCCGAGCGCGCGGCCTCCTGCGCCAGCATCTCCAATGCGCCGTGCACCCATCGGCGGTTGCCTTCGCGCGACGGTGGAATCGCGGGCAAGATGTTTTCCATGGAAGGCTCCGGCATCGCCGCGGCGTTCGAAATGGCTGTCACCGGAGGCTGGCCTACTTGCCCAGGCTCAGCCTGCCATTCATCAGGGCGGCATGGCCGGGGAAAGTGCAGAAATAGGTGTATTTCCCGTCGGCCCTGAGCTGGGACACGTCGATCGTCGTGGTGTCGGACTGGCCGCCGCCGATCATCTTGGTGTGGGCGATGATGCGGGCGTCGCCGGGCTTCTCGTAGCCGTTGGCGGCGCCGGCCTGCATGCCGTCGGCGACCACGCCGGATTCGTCGGCGGCACGCGTCAGCACCCAGTTGTGGCCCATCGAGGTCACCGGCAGCTGGCCGGTGTGCTTCAGCGTGACCTTGAAGCTCTTGCAGGTCCTGGGCACGGTGATGGACCTGACGTTGTATTGCATCGCGTCGTCGGCCTCGACCGTGGTGCTGCATTCCGCCGCCATCAGCGGAGACGAGGCGAGGCCGAGCAGGGCAAGGAAAATGAGTTTGCGCATGGGGACGACTCCGGCAGGAAGGTGGACGCGTCCGGATTCTGCGCGGGTCGCAACCGGCCGGCACTGATCTGCGTCATCGAGCCGGACGGTCGCGCGATGGAATGGACGCGGGGTGCCCGCGCGGCGACCGGACAGGTTGTCGGCACGGATGCCGCCGACATCGCCCGGGCGACGGAGGTGGTGCGACGCCGGCCTTGCGGAACCGCGCGCTCTGCCGCCCCGCCCGAGTTGACTTCAATCAACACGCCGCACGAAGGGCGGGCCCTAAGCTGCCGCATGCGCGTGGCCTTGCGCGGCGCGCGGCAGCCGGGGTGCAGGCAAGGCGCGTCCCCGCAGCCGACATGTTCGGGCGTGCCCGGATTCCGGCAGGCAGGGATCCATGGTCGTGCCCTGGTGCTTGCGCGGGAGTCGCGGCCAGGATGCGAAGGAGGCCAGCATGATCGATCTTCCCTCGTTCCATGTGTCGACGCCGTGGCCGCACATCGTCGCCTTCTACTGCGCCACCTTGCTTCCGCTTGTGGTCGGCCTTCCGCCCGTCATCGCGATCACCGAAAGCGTCCACGTGATGACCGAGCGGGAGATCTGGCGGGAGATCGCGCGCTTCTGGAGCAAGTTGTTCGGCATCGCGCTGCTGATGTGGACGATCGGCTCGATGGTGCTGGTCATCCTGTACGGTGCGGATCCCGGCCGGTTCGGCAGATACCTGCACGGGACTCCGGGCCCGTGGCTGATCCTGTTGCTCGCGCCGCTGGTGTTTGCGGGGGGCGCGTATCTCTGGCGCCTGTCCACCGACGGGTGGGGCGTGGGGCGGTTGCGGCACCTGGTCGTCACCTGGCTCTGGATGCCGCTGTCCACCCTGGTCGTGCTCAAGATCGCGATCGGCTACGGCCTGATGGACCGCCCCGCCGGCGCAATCCTCGATCCCGGCGGCATGCAGGTACGGATCCGCGACCTGCCGTCGGTGCTGCTCAACCCCGCTGCACAAGCACGATTCGTGCACCTGGTCGCGTCCTGCTACCTCACGGCGGCGACGTTCGTGCTCTCGGTATCGTCGTGGTATCTGCTGCGTGGCCGCAACGTCCAGATCGCGCGCCGGTCGATGACCGTGGCTGCCGGTTTCGGCCTGGCCGCGGCCTTGTCGCTTGCCGTGCTTGGCGACCGCGACGGCTACGCGGGCGCGCCCGGGCAGCAGATGCGGATCGCTGCGATCGCGGGCGAATGGCATACGCGGCCGGCACCGGCGTCGCTGATACTCCTGGGGATACCCGATCCGGCGGGACACAGGACACGGGCCGCACTGCGGGTCCCGTGGATGCTGGGCCTTGCCGTGACGCACTCCTGGCGGATGCCGGTGGCGGGGCTGGACGACCTCGAGGCGGCGAATGCGTCGCGCATACGCCGCGGCCTGGCGGAGTTCGTCGCGCTGGATGCCCGGGACGCCCTCGCGCACGGCGCCGGCTCGCCCGCGGACCTGGCTGCCGCCAACCCGGATCTGGGGTACGGCTTGCTGCTGCTGCGCCATGTCCGGATCCCGACGGCCCGGGGCAGTGGCGATGCGATGGCCGCAGCCGCGTGCGACACGATCCCCAACGTACCGCTGCTGTTCTGGTCCTTTCGGGCGATGGCGCTGCTCGGTGCATACGGCCTGGTCCTGTTCGGCGCCTCGTTCTGGCTGGCGTCGCGGCGCCGGCTCGACCAGCGCGGTTTCCTGCGCATCGCCGCCTGCAGCTGGCCCGTGCCGTGGGTGGCGGGCGCGCTGGGCTGGATCGTGAGCGAGGCGGGTCGCGGTCCCTGGCTGATCGACGGGCTGCTGCCCGTCACCGGCATGGATGCGACGGAATCCGGGCGGCTCGTCGCCGTGATCGCGTATGCGGCGCTGTCCGGCCTGTTCGTGGCCGGCGCTGTCTCGGCGATGCGCCTTGTCCGCCTTGGCCCGGACGGATTGAAGATCTGGCCGGCGGATACGGACCTGACGAGAACGTATTGACCCTGCCGATCATGGGAGAGCGGACGATGTGGTATTTCGCATGGTTGCTGGGTGTCGGCCTCGCCTGTGCCTTCGGCATCTTGAACGCGATGTGGTTCGAGTTGCACGCGGACGACGAGCGCGATTGGGCGGCGGTTGCCAACGACGACTGATGCCGCGGGTTTGCCGCGCGTGACGCAGGCCGGGATGGTGTCCGGCGGCGCGTTGCATGCGGATTCCCGGCATGGCTGCGGCCGGGAAGCGGCGATCCGGGTGGACGTGCCCACGCGCCTGCCGGGTGCGGTTCCGTTGACATGCATCAATGTGCCGCGGCGGATCCGCGGCAGCATGTCGCCGGCCGGGCAGATGCCGGCACGCACTGTTTCCGGCGCGGAGCGGCCCTTGAAAGACATCCTCATCCACGTCAGGGAGTATCGGCAGCACACGCGGGCGGCCGATTTCGGCGTGCGGCTTGCGGCGACGCTGGGCGCATCGGCAACGGCCGTCTATGCCTGCCCGCATCCGATGCATTTCGTGCCCGGGTTTGATCCGGCGCCGATGACCGCATTCATGGAAAACGCGCTCGAGCTCGTCAAGGGCGCGGTCCAGGCCAGGCAATCGTTCCAGTCGTGGGCTGCATCGCTGGGCGTTCCGCGGGCGGAGTGGCTGGTCGCGCAGGGAACCGCGTTCGATGCGCTGATGCAGGAAGCCACGCGGCACGACCTGCTGGTGCTCGAGCATCCGCTGGATGGCCGTGGTTCGCCATGGGACATCCCCGGCCTGATCCTCAAGGCGGGTGTGCCCTGCATCGTGCTGCCGCGCGAGGAGACAGCACCGGACCGGCAGGTACGGCGGGTCGCCATTGCCTGGAACGGTTCGCCGGAAGCGATGCGGGCGGTCCATGCGGCCTGCCCGTTGTTGCAGGGCAGGCAGGTGCTGTTGCTCTGGGGGGCCGCGGAGCGCGATGTCGATCATGGAGTGGAGTGGGATCCGCCCTTCCACCTGCTCCGCTATCTGCGGCGCCACGGCATCGAGGCCGAGGAGCGCATGATCGCCGCCAGGCATGACAACGCGGGGAGGGTATTGCTGGAAGCGTCGACCAGGTTCGGCGCCGATCTTCTCGTGATGGGCGCCTACGGCCGCAATCGCTTCAGCGAATGGTGGCTGGGCGGTGCCACGCGGCACGCGCTGGCCTGGGCGAACATCCCGGTGCTGTTCCGGCATTGACGCCCGCGTGCCCGGAAACGGTCGTCCGCCCGTGCTGGTTCCAGGTTTTCGACGCGTCGGGCCTGTTGCATGCGGGTGGGACCGGTTGAGGCAACGAGGTGCAAGGGCGGGAGGCGTTCTCCACATGCACGCGATGGTCTTGCGTCGAATACAGACGGCGCTGGTGCCGGAGGAGCGGTCACTCCCCGCGCCCGGCGCGGGCGAAGTGCGCATCCGGGTGGAAGCCTGCGGTGTATGCCGCACCGATCTGCACCTGCTCGACGGGGAACTCCCGCAGGCGTGCCTGCCGGTGGTGCCGGGGCACGAGGTGGTAGGCAGGGTGGAGGCGATCGGCACGGATGTCCTCTCGTGGAAGCGGGGCGACCGTGTCGGCGTGCCGTGGCTGGGCGGCGCGTGCGGCGTCTGCGGCTACTGCGCGCACGGGCGCGAGAACCTCTGCGACGCGCCGGCATTCACCGGCTGCACGCGCGACGGCGGCTATGCCACGCACATGCTGGCCGACGCGGCGTTCTGCCTGCCGCTGCTGGAGCGCGATTATCCCGACCCCGCGCTTGCCGCGCCGCTGTTGTGCGCAGGGCTGATCGGCGGCCGCGCGTTGCGGCTGGCGGGCGAGGGTGCGGCGCTGGGCCTGTACGGCTTCGGGGCGGCAGCGCACATCCTGGCGCAGGTGGCGCGGGCGGAGGGCCGCCGGGTGCATGCCTTCACCCGCGCCGGCGATTCGGAGGCGCAGGCGCTCGCGTATTCGCTGGGGGCGACGTGGGCCGGGACCTCCGGCGAGACGCCGCCCGAGCCGCTGGATGCGGCGATCATCTTCGCCCCCGACGGCGTACTGGTCCCGGTCGCGCTGGCCGCCGTGCGCAAGGGCGGCACCGTGGTGTGCGGCGGCATCCACATGAGTGACATCCCGGGGTTCCCCTACCGCCTGCTGTGGGAGGAACGCCGCCTGCTCTCGGTCGCCAACCTCACCCGCGCGGACGGGCACGCCTTTCTCGCCGCCGCCGCGCGGGCCGGCGTGCGGACGCGGGTGCGCCGCTATCCGCTGGCCGACGCCAACCAGGCGCTGGATGATCTGCGCGCCGGCCGCGTGCATGGCGCCGCGGTACTGGTGCCGCCGGCATGAACGCGGTCGCAGTACCTGTGGTACGCCAGGGGCGGGTGATCGCCCAGCGCCTGTTCGACGTGGCTTACGCGATCGACCTGGGGCGGGCAAGGCAACTGTGCGCCGACCTGCCGGTCGCCGATACGCCGCCCGGGCCGCTGAGCTTCGGCACGCCGCCGCTGCGGCTGCGCCTGCCGCCGATCGGCCTGCGCATCGGCGGCAAGCCGATGGCCGGCGATGTCTCCGTGCACTTGTACGACTTCGGGGCCATCGCGATTGCGATCACCTTCGTGGTCGAAGAGCTGGCGTGGGGCGCCTACGCCGAATTCTCGCGCCAGGTGGATGATGTCGTCGCCGCCAACGCGGCGGCGGCGCCGTGGACGATGCTGCTGGAATCCCTCAGGGCGCGGATCGCGTCCGCGCTGGAGCGGCCGGGCGCGACGGTGATCCAGGAGGACTACCAGTTGATGGTGGTCGATGCCTTCCGCGAGCCTCCGGGTGACGCGCTGCATGGCGCCCTGGATCTCGTGCCGCTGCTCGCCGCCGAACCGCGCCCGCTGTCGCAGGATGCGCGCGAGGCATTGCTGCGGCACCGCTTCGCCCACCTCGCCGGGGACTGCGTGGTGGTCACGCGCGACCGCGCGTTCCTGTACCAGCCCGACGGCGACGCAGGCGTGGCCGCGGTGCTGGAAGTGGCCAATGCGCAATTGCTGGAGCTGCGCTACTACGACGCGCTGCTCGATGCCGAACTGCCGCGCATGTACGCCCTGGTCGCGCGTACCCGGGCCGTTTCGCCGTTGTCGGCGCCCGGAAAGCTGTCGCGCCTGGCCCGCCGCCTCTACACCCTGGTCGCGGAAGTCACGGAGCTGACCGGCAGGGTGGACAACGCGCTGCAGGTCAACGGCCACCCTTACCTGGCTCGCGTCTACACCACGACACTGGAGTCATTCGGCGTGCCCGCGCTGCGAGCCGCGGTGGACCGCAAACTGGCGATCATCCGCGACACCTACGCCGCGCTCTACGACGAGGCGGCGGTCAGCCGCGCCGGGGTGCTGGAGCTGACCATCATCGCCTTGATCGGCGTGGAGCTGTTCATGGCGATGTTTCGGCGCTGAACCGGCCGACGGATTGACCTGCATCAACACCAGGCATTTGCGGCGGTCCATCCTGAGCCGACGAAACACGGAGGAGCAGCCATGCGTACCGACGGGGAGTTGCAGAAAGACCTGATCGAGGAACTTCACTGGGAGCCGGCCGTGCAGGCCGACCACATTGGCGTGGAGGTGCGCAACGGCATCGTCACGCTGGCCGGCCGGGTCGGCAGCTACGCGGAAAAATACGCGGCCGAGCGCACGGTACAGCGCGTCACCGGCGTGCGCGGCGTGGCGGTGGAACTGGAGGTGGTACTGCCCGGCGACAGTCATCGCACCGATGCGGATATCGCGGACGCGGCCACCCGCGCGATCGAGTGGAACGCGTCCATTCCCAGGGGCAGCGTCAAGGTCCTGGTCGAGGACGGCTGCGTCACGCTGAGCGGCGATGTGCCATGGGCGTTTGCGCGCGAAGCGGCCTCCGCATGCGTGCGCGGGCTGCTCGGCGTCAAGGACGTGGTCAACCTGATCGCGATCAAGCCACCGGTCACGGTGCATGACATCAAGGGGAAGATCGAGGCGGCGCTGCAGCGCCAGGCCCACCTGCACACCAAAGGCATCACCGTGGGCGTCGACCACGGCACGGTGACACTGTCTGGCGAAGTCGGCTCGCTGAACGAACGCGCGGCGGTGGAGCGGGCCGTGTGGAACGCGCCGGGCGTGCAGACCATCGTGGACCGCATCCGGGTGCATTGACGGTCTGCCTGTTCGCCGCATGGCCCGTGGCCTGCCTGCGGATGCCGCCATCGCACGCGCGATCAAGGCCGTTGCGACGCTGGTCCCGGGCCTGGACGACACCGGGGCTGGACGGTCCATGGCCGAGCTGATGGAAAACCTTGCCCGCGCCTCGATCGCCCTTCCGGCGTCGGATCGTGCGGGCCATTGACAAGGCCTGCCGCCGACCGCCATGGAACCCCGCCTTCCGCCTGCACCAAGCGCCCCGCTGAAGGGTGCGCCGCCCGAGATCCCCCGCCCCGTACTGCCGTCGGACCGGCTGCGGCGGATGGGCATCGACACCGGCGACGAGCATGTGATCTACCTGCGCGACGATTCGCCCATCTGTCGCGCCGAGGGCTTCGGCGCGCACAGCCGCGTGCAGGTCGGCATCGGCGAGCGCCAGGTGCTTGCCCGGTTGAACGTGGTGCACGGCGCATCGCTGGCAGGCGGGGAAGTTGGCCTGTCCGAGTCGGCCTGGCTGGCCCTGGCGCCGCAGGCGGGCGAAACGGCGATGCTCGCGCATCCGTCCAGCGTGGATTCGCTTTCGCTGGTGCGCGCGAAGATCCACGGCGCGGTCCTCCAGGACGAAGCATTCGCCGCGATCATGCGCGACGTGGCCGCCCGCCGTTATACCGGCCTGGAGCTGGCCGCCTTCATCACCGCCTGCGCCGATGGCCACCTCGGGCCCGGCGAGATCAGCGCGCTGGCCGGCGCCATGGTCGCCACCGGCAGCCGCCTGCGCTGGCCCTGCGACCGGGTCATGGACAAGCACTGTATCGGCGGCCTCGCCGGCAACCGCACTTCCCCCATCGTGGTGGCCATCGCGGCGTCGCTCGGGCTGATGATGCCCAAGACTTCCTCGCGCGCCATCACCTCGCCGGCCGGCACGGCCGACACGATGGAGATGCTCGCGCCGGTGGACCTGTCGCTGGAACTCATGCGGCGCACGGTCGAGCGCACGGGCGCCTGCCTGGCATGGGGCGGGGCGATCGGCCTGAGTCCCGCCGACGACGTGCTGATCCACGTCGAGAGGGCGCTGGACATCGACAGCGAAGGCCAGTTGGTCGCCTCGGTGCTGTCCAAGAAGATCGCCGCCGGCTCCTCCCGCGTACTGATCGACATCCCGGTCGGCCCCACCGCGAAGATGCGCGATCCGGATCAGGCCCGCTCGCTGGCCGCCTGCCTGCAGCACGTGGCTGCGGATTTCGGCGTGCGCGTGCAGTGCGTCTTTACCGATGGCCGGCAGCCGGTCGGCACCGGGGTCGGGCCGGCGCTGGAAGCACACGACGTCCTTCGCGTGCTGCGCGGCGAGCCGGGCGCGCCGGCGGACCTGCGCGACCGCGCCGTGCTGCTCGCCGGAGCGCTACTGCTGCTGGCCGAGACCGCCAGCAGCGCGGGCGAGGCGCGCGCCATGGCGGCGCGGGCGCTCGACGACGGCGCCGCGTGGCGGAAGTTCCAGGAGATCTGCGAAGCGCAGGGCGGCATGCGCAGCCCCGGGCGCGCCGCCCAGCAATACCCCGTCGCATCCGCTTGCGGCGGCATCGTCAGCGCCATCGACAACCGTCGCCTTTCGCGCGTGGCGAAGCTGGCCGGTGCACCCGGATCGCCGCTGGCCGGGCTGGAGCTTCATGCGCACCTCGGCGACCGGCTGGAGTGCGGGCAGCCGATGTTCACCGTGCACGCGCAGTCGCGCGGCGAACTGGCCTATGCGATGGAGTACGTGCAGCGCCACCCCGGCATCCTCACCCTGGACGGGTCCGCATGATGCGGGCGGTCTATGCCATGCCTGGCAACGAGGCACTGGCCGACGCGCTGGCGCGGCAGCTGCGCCTGCCGCGCCGCGCGCTGGACCTGCACCGCTTTCCGGACGGCGAGTCGCTGGTGCGCGTGGATGAGCCTCCGGTGGGCGGCGAGGCCATCGTCGTGTGCACGCTGGACCGGCCGGACGCGAAGGTGCTTCCGCTGCTGATGGCCGCGGAAACGCTGCGCGAGCTGGGCGCGCAACGGGTGGGGCTGGTCGCGCCCTACCTGGCATACATGCGCCAGGACGCGCGCTTCCAACCCGGCGAGGCCGTGTCGTCGCGCCTGTTCGGGCGGCTGCTGGCGCAAGGTTTCGAATGGCTGGTGACCGTCGATCCGCACCTGCACCGCCACCACAGCCTCGCCGAGGCCGGCATGCCGAACGGCCGCGCCGTATCGGCGGCGCCCGCCCTGGCCGCGTGGCTGCAGGCCCATGTGGCACGGCCGCTGCTGATCGGGCCCGACGAGGAGAGCGCGCCATGGGTGGAAAGCGTCGCCGCCCTGGTCGCGGCGCCGGCGGTCGTCGCCGGCAAACGCCGACTCGGCGATCGCGAGGTGCGCGTGAGCCTGCCGGATCTCTCGCAATGGCGGGGCCGCTTTCCCGTGTTGCTGGATGACATCATTTCCAGCGGTCGCACCTTGCTGGAGGCCGTCGCCGGCATCCGTGCCGCCGGCTTGCCGGCGCCATGGTGCATGGCCGTGCACGGCCTGTTCGCCGAGGATGCGCTGCAGCGCCTGCAGTCGGCCGGGGTGGCCGGTGTGGTGGTCACCAACAGCGTGCCGGGGAACGCCGCACAGATCGACCTGACCGGGATCCTGGCGGCGGCCTTGCCGCAGGAGTGATCACGCTGGCGTGCCAGCGCCGCGGCTGGCGCTCAGGCGTTGCAGCTCACGTGGGTCGCGATGGCCTTCAGCGTTTCCTCCGAGCCTGCCGGCGGCGGCGGATAGCAAATCGGTTCGTCGATCCATGGCTGTATGGCCTCGCACAAGGCAGGCTGGGCCCGCGTCGAAAGTCCGGCCAGCTCGGTGCCCATGCTCCGCAGGGCCTGGTGCGCATGGAGGCGCTTGGCCAGCGAGACCGCATAACCCGGCGAGCAAACGAGGCGGTCCGTCTCGGCGTCCGGGACGGCATGGACGTCGCCGTGCGCGAGCAGCGGATCCACGGCATCGGCAACGTTGTTGGCGAGCAGCGCCAGTCGCCTCTGCGAGTCGATCGCGGTGAGCGAGCCGTGGCGCAGGCCGTGCTGCGCGGCACCTGCCGCCGCCACCGCGCCCAGTTCACCCAGGCGGTCCAGTCGCCGCAATGCATCCGCTGGCGGCAGCAGCGCGCCACGCTCCCGGGCTAGGCCAAGGCTGCCTTGCAGGCAGCCGCGCGCCAGGCTCTCCGCGATGGCGTGCGCCGCGCTGCGCCCTGGCGGGCTGTCGTAGGCATGGCCCAGTTGCGCCAGGGTATCGGCC
>Ga0187815_10000467_pt1 | contig 19558 bp, 15 predicted proteins | sample NC_S_5_FD_132962 | JGI IMG/M metagenome (GOLD analysis project Ga0187815, IMG submission 132962) | Wetland sediment microbial communities from Neuse River Estuary, North Carolina, USA - ASW-S_5 | ecosystem: Environmental > Aquatic > Freshwater > Wetlands > Sediment | place: USA: North Carolina...
GCTGCACCTGTTCCGGCGCATGACGCGCGAGCTGTCGCGGCAGGAGGTGGCGACCTGGAAGCGGGTGATCCGGGTGATCAGCCACGAGCTCAACAACTCGCTGGCGCCGATCTCCTCGCTGGCGCATTCCGGCGCCGAGCTGGCGCGCCGCGGCGACCTGGAGCGCCTGCCCGGCGTGTTCGCCACCATCAGCGGGCGCGCCAAGCACCTGCACGGTTTCATCGCCGGCTACGCCAGCTTCGCCAAGCTGCCGGCGCCGCAACTGCAAGCGGTGGAGTGGGAGCCGTTCCTGGCCGCGCTCGCGCTGCATTGCCGTTATCGGCTCGCTGCGCCGGCGCCCGAGCAGCCCGGCCGCTTCGACCCGGTGCAGATCGAGCAGGTGCTGATCAACCTGATCAAGAACGCGCACGAGTCCGGCAGTGCCGAGGACGAGGTCAGTTTGGCGATCCTCGACGCCGGCAGCGAGCTGCGTATCGAAGTGGCCGATCGCGGCCCCGGCATGAGCGAGACCGTGCTGGCGCAGGCGCTGCTGCCGTTCTATTCCACCAAGCGCTCCGGCACCGGCCTCGGCCTGGCGCTGGCTCGCGAGATCGCCGAGGCGCATGGCGGACGCGTGCTGCTGAACAACCGCGAGGGCGGCGGCCTGCGCGTGAGCCTGCGCCTGCCGCAGTTCGGCGCGCGGTAGGCGCTCTGCGCGCGCTGTTGCGTGGATCGCCGCAACAGGCTTGCCACATCTCGCTGCCTTGCGTGAAATGCCAAGCGGTCCCCGGGGCCGCGGCGGCGGCTCGAAGACCACTTGTCTCGAAACACAGTTGCTTCCCTGCGCCTCAGGGGAGGAAGCCGATCCGCTGGCTCGAATCGATTCCGGAATGCAGCGTGCTATCGCAGGATTGGCGATTCGCTCAGTGCGTCGCCTTGGTCCCGCGGTCCGCGGCGAGGATGTCCGTCAGCGGCTTGCCCTGGATATCGCCCATGGAAACGTGCAGCAGCCGCGCGATGGTGGGCGCGATGTCGACGTTTGGGAAGGCCGGGATCTCGCCCACGGGACGGATGCCGTGGCCCGCGGCGATGAAGATGGCCTGCATCAGCGGATCGGTGTTCGGATAGCCGTGCGCGCCGCGCTCGGGCGTGGCGGTGACGAAGTCCTTGCCGTCGCCCTTGTCATCGTCGAAGGCGTAGCCGGCGGCGGCGTACAGCAGCAGGTCGGGGGCCTGGTTGGTCTGCGCCGGCGTGGGCCAGCCCTGTCGCGCGGCTTCCGCCGGGGTGAGCGTTGCGGCGATGCCGGGTTGGCCGGCGAAGAGGCCTTTCAGCCGGCGGATCGACGCCACGCTGGCATGCTTCTGGTAGACCAGCGCAAAGCCGCCTTCGGGGATGCTGTAGCTGGGATGCTCGGCCGCGGCATCCTGCAGTCCGGCCTGCATGAGCAGCACGTCGGCGTGCAGCCAGTGGTGCAGGCTGCGCTGGCCGTGGTCGGAGACGATCAGGAAGGTGGTGCGATCGTGGTCGCCGGCGTCACGCACCGCGTCGATGACCTCCTGCACGCGGTCGTCCAGAAAGGCGATGGTGTTGCGGCCTGCGTCGTTGCCGTAGCCGGTCTCGTGCTCGATGCTGTCCAGCGACAGCAGGTGCAGCAAGAGCAGGTCGGGATGGTGCTTGCGGATGATGTCGACGGCGGCGCGGGTGTAGACCAGGTCGCGCCAGGCTTGGGAGGAAGCGTCGTGGAAATGCGCCAGCTCGTCGCGGCTCACCACGCCCTGGTCGATCAGGTCGCGTGCGATGGGGCCATCCGGATCGGGATTCTCGAAGAACGACCAGTCGATGCCGCGAGCATCCTTGATCGCCACCCAGTCCACTTCGGCCGTGACGAGGCCGGCCTTGTGCGCCACGTCGTAGATCGCAGGCGCCGCGACCATCCGCGACTTGGGCACCCACATCTCGATGTGCGGCGGCGCGCCGGCGCGCTGGCCCATGACCAATCCGTTGACCAGCACATGATGCCGGCTGGCATCGACGCCGGTGACCATCGCGGTGTGGTTGGGCCAGGTGATGGTGGGGTTGATCGGCGTCATGGAGACGGCATACGCGCCGCGCTTCATCAGCGCCTTCAGCGTGAACGCGGGCAGGAGCGGGTCGTGCAGGCTCTTCGCGCCGAACGCGTCGAGGCTGATCACGACAACCTTGGGCCGCGACGCGTCCGCGGCGGCTTGCGCGTGCAAGGGCAGGGCGATCGCGCCGGCGAGCAGTGCCGCTGCAAGCGTGGCGCGGCGGAGCAAGGTGGAAACCAGGCGCATCGATGATCCCCTCGGGAAGCCTGACAGCGGCAGCGGGTGTTGCACCTGCCATGTCTATCGTGGGTGGTGCAGGGCGCCGCCGCAAGTTTCGGCGCATATGAAGGGCATTCGACGAGCGGCGCCGATCAGCGTCGTGTCTCAGCCTGCTGTGCCCACTCTCTGCCGTACCAGCAGCGGGAAGCTTCCTGCATCTTCCGCGCAGTGTTGTTCCGCTGCAATCTGGCTCGCTTGCGGCGGGCTTTCGGTCGCCTTCTGGTGCCCGAGTTCCTTCTCTTTGCTGGCCCACGCCGCCGCCGGAGCGGCGGCGAACAGCGGAGCTGGCCCGCAGGGCGGAGGGCAGGATGTCCGGAGTCAAGAGAAGGGAACCCAGAGAAATGGCCTGTTCAATCCGCCGGAACTACAAGCGGTGTTGTGTCGAGGATATTGGAGCGACTCCCGCCTACACGATCTACGTAATGGCCACACCGCGCCGTATCTGGAAACTGAGGGAGCGGAGGATTGCGAGGCTTCGTTCTGCTTTGCTCTGGTCGTGGCCTCTGCGCGCTGGGAGCGCGCTGCTGTTCGGGCCCCCTCGGTGGCGGTGAGGCGGGGACGAAGAGGCCGCGCAGCGGGCATCGCCAGGGAGGGCGATGCCTTTTCGACCGGACAGGAGTCCGGCCGAAAAGCCCGGCCGCGCCTCACGGACTTTCCGTCCATGGATGGACGGAAAGCGCCTCCGCGGGGTGCTCTTTTCTCTTGGCTGGCTACTTCTCTTTTGAGCACGCAAAAGAGAAGTAGCTCGGCCACCGGCAGGTGGACGAAATCGCTCTGTCGCTGGCGCCAGGCGTCCGAAACCGCTCCGTCGCAGGCGACAAGGGCTGACCCTACCCCAGCCCTCCCCTACTCCGCAGGGGAGGGAGCAACATTGCGCGCGGCTGGGACACAGCGCCGATCAGGATGGGCGAACGCTTGTGATCGTCATTCCTGCGAACGCAGAAGGGCTTTACAACAGCGGAGCCGGTCATCCAGCGTGCATGAGAAATCGCTGGGTCTACGCCTTCGCGAGGACGACGAGCAAAAGCCCACGGCCAGCGCGGTATTTCATCCGGTTGAACGCAAACCTGGATCAGCGATTGTCCGTGTCCGTTGCATCGTCGCCGGTATCGTCGCTGCGCCCGGGCTGCCACACGAAGGTGGCCACGCTCTCCGCCGGCATCGTGTACTGGAAATGCACGTCGCCCTGGCTCACCGCGATGTGGTGCGCGGCCGTGCCGCTGTTCACCGCCACCAGCACCACCGAGCCGCCGTCGGCGTTCTGGAAGGCCACGTTGGCGATGTCCTTGCCGTTGGCGCTGGACCACACCCGCGTAGCGCCGGGCAGGGCGAAGCGGCTGTAATGGGCAAATGCGTAGTACTCGTCGTTGCGCGTGATCGCACCGTTGTGCGAGTCGATGATGACCATGCCCTTGCAGTTGTCGCAGCCGCCGGCATGCGGGCCGTGGTCCTGGTCGAGCGCGAGGTTCCAGTACACCACGCCGCGTGCCCAGTTGCGCAGTCCGCCCAGCAGCAGGTCGCGCGCGAACCAGAGCAGTTCGCCGTTCTTGGCGGACTCCCAGTCGCCGCCGGAGCATTCGGTGATGTAGGCGTCCTTGCGCGGATACGCCCGGTGCACCGGGGTCTGCGCGGACGGATCGCCGCGGTAGCAGTGCCAGGCGATACCGGCGATGTAGGGCGAGGCCGTCGCGTCGGCGAGCACGTCCAGCGGCTGGTCCGGATCGTCCCAGTTGTGGTCCCAGCCGAGGATGAGGGTCCTCGGCCGGCGCCGCGCCAGCGCCGGGCCGAGGTACTGGCCGATGATGCGTGCCCGCGCGTCGGCGGACAGTTCCATGCCCGGATAGGTCAGCGGCACGAAGCCCGGTTCGTTCTGCACGGTAAGCGCGAAGATCGGGATGCCGTAGCGGCGATAGGTATCCACGTATCGGACGAGGTAATCCGCATAGGTGCTTTCGTATTGCCCGAGCAGGGCGCCGCCGATCAGGTTGGCGCTGCTCTTCATCCACGCCGGTGCGCTCCACGGCGTGGCGATGACGTACAGGTCCGGGTTGATCGACAGCACTTCCTGCATCACCGGGATCACGTCCGGAAGATTGGCGGCGACGTTGAAGTGCTCCAGCTGCGGATCGGTCTGGCCCGCGGGCATGTCGTCGAGCGTGTAGTGCTGCGGGGAGAAATCCGAGGCGCCGATCGTCAGCCGCGCCATGTTGAGGTTGAGCCCCGGCGGCGGGCCGAACATCTCGCGCAGGAAGGTTTCGCGCTGCGAGGCATTGAGCTTGTTCTCGATCAGCCATGCCGAGGAATCGGTCAGCGCGGCGCCGAAGCCGGTCAGGGTCTGGTAGCGCCTGCCGAGGTCGACCGTGATGTCGTCCGGGGCGGCCGGCTCCGTATCCAGCGGGATGTCGGGCTGCCGCGCCAGCTGCAGGCGGCGGTCGGCCGTAGAAAGCCACAGCCGCACCGTGGGCGGCGGCGGCTGGATCAGGTACACCAGCGCGGTTTCCACCGGCTCGAGGCGGCGTGACGCCCATTGGGCGACCAGCACGACCAGGCTGAGCAAGGCGACGGCCGTGGCCGCCGCCCACCCGGGGACACCCCGGGGCTCAGCCATGGCACGCGCCGCGCCGGGCGCGGGTGTCGCGATGGGGTGGCAGCGCCCCCGCGCTCATGGAGCGCCCGAGCCGGGACAGGCGCCAGCCCCGGCTTCCGCGACGATCCGCACGTTGGCGAACGCCGCGGAAAACGGCGGGGCGGCCGTTATGCCGAACGGTACGTCCACGTGCGCGAGATTCGCGCCGTGGCTGGCGAAGCAGGACAACGGGATGGATACGCCGTGGCGCTGCCCGGCGGCGTAGCCGGCGAAGCTGCGCGAAACATCGATATTGGCCGCGCAGCCCTTGCCGCAGCCCATGCCGAGGGTGACCGGTGCGGTGGCCGGCGTGTCGACGCGCACGTCGAACTGCAGGGCGCCGTGGCTGGCTAGCAGCGGCGTGAGGTCGACGGGCTGTGCACTGCGCGCGAAGAAGCGGGCGGGGGCGAACCAAGTGACCTGCTTGGCGTCCTGCTGCGTGTTCACCTGCACGGTGCGCACGCGCAGCAGCGGGTGGTCGCTGGGCCATGCGGTGACGGCGTTGAGGTCGTTGCCCAGCGCGTGCGCGGGCTGCGCCGGATCGCTGCCGGCGAGGTACAGCGCATACGGCGGCACCGCCAGCGTGTGGAACACCGACACGTGTTCGAGCTTGGCGCAGGCGGTGACCTCGGGATGCGTGGGCAGCGCCGGCAGTTCGTGGTGGCTGGGATAGCGCAGGCCGTAGCCGGGCGCGAAAAGCGGCGGCGTAGTGATGCCGTCGTTGTCGATCGCGGGGCAGGGCACGCCGGGCCAGGGCATCGCCAGCGTGCCGCGGAAGTTGACGCGGCCCTTGCCCTCGGCACGCGCGAACAGCACGTCGGCGACGCCGCCGCCCTCGGTGCCGGGCAGCCAGGCGGCGACGAAGGCGTCGGAGAGGTTGATGAGCTTGTTGACGTACAGCGGGCGTCCGGACAGGAACACCGTCACCACCGGCTTGTGCGCGGCAGCCACGGTCTTCAGCACGGTCAGGTCCTCCGGATAGCGGTCGCTGTGCCGCAGGGTCGCCGCCGGGGCGATGTCGCCCATGGTCTCCGCGTACGGGGTCTCGCCGATCACCGCCACGATGGCATCGTAGGCCTTGAGGTCCACGCCCTGCGCCGTGGCGCTGTAGCTGACGTTGGCCGCGCCGTCCGCCTCGCGCAGGCCGGCGAGGATGCTCTCGCTCACCGGGAAATCCGCCGGGCCGTTGTCGCTGCCCTGCCAGGTCAGCGACCAGCCGCCGGACTGGTCGGCCACGCTGTCGGCGCTCTTGCCCACCACCAGGATCTTCATGCCGTGCCTGAGCGGCAGCGCGTCGTGGTTGTTCTTCAGCAGCACCAGCGACTCGCGCACCGCGCGCCGCGCCAGCGCGCGGTCGACGAGCGCGGCGGCATCGCCGGCGCCGGCGAGCTGCGAGGGCCGCTTGCCGTCGAACAGGCCCATGCGCAGCTTGACGCGGACGATGCGGCTCACCGCGTCGTCGATGCGCGCCATCGGGATCTGGCCGTCCTTGACCTGGCGCATGGTGTTGGCGATGAACGCCTTCCAGTCGTCGGGCACCATCACCATGTCGATGCCCGCGTTGATCGCCTGCGGGCAGCTGGCGTTGCTGCAGCCGGGCAGCTGGCCGATCGCGTTCCAGTCGGACACCACCAGACCGTCGAAACCCATCTTGTCCTTCAGCGCGCCGGTGACCAGCGCCCGCGCGCCGCTCATCTTGCCGTAGTCGACGTGGTTGGCGACGTCGTTCCAGCTGTTGTAGCTCACCATCACGCTCTGCACGCCGGCGGCGAGCGCGCCGTAGTAGCCCGCGCCGTGCACGTTGATCATGGTGGCGCGGTCCACGCGCGACTCGCCCTGGTCCTTGCCGTTGAAGGTGGAGCCGTCGCCGATGTAGTGCTTGGCGGTGGCCATCACATTGTGCGGGCCGAAGTCGCCCTGCATCCCCGCGACGTAGGCCTTGGCATACGCGCGCACCAACGGGCCTTGGCTGGAGAAGCTTTCGTAGCTGCGCCCCCAGCGCGGGTTCTGCGCCACCGCCAGCGTGGGTGCGAAGGCCCAGTTCACCCCGGTGGCGCGCACCGCCTTCGCGGTGGCTATGCCGATCGCGTGGACCAGCTCGGGGTCGTGCGCCGCACCCAGGCCGATGTTGTGCGGAAACAGCGTGGCACCGAACACGTTGCCGTCGCCGTGCACCGCATCGGTGCCCCAGATGATCGGGATCTTCACCGCCATGTCGGTGCTCATCGAAGCGTCGTAATACGCATCGGCGAGCTGGAGCCAGGCTTTAATGCCGGCGTGCTTGTCGGCGTGCGGCCAGGAGCCGCCGCCGTTCAGCACCGAGCCGATGTAGTACTGGCGCACCTCGGCCGGCGTGATCGACTTGATCTCCGCCTGGGTCATCTGGCCCACCTTCTGCGCCAGCGTCATGCCGGCCACGATCTTGCGCACGCGCGCCTCCAGCGCGGGATCGGACGGCAGTGCGCTGCGGATCGCTGGCCAGTCGGTGTAGTGCGTGGGCGCCGGGAGGCGATCGGCCTGGGCGCCGCCTCCCGCTGGATGGCTGCGTGCTGCCGTGGCGATGCCTGCACTGCCAGCCGCGGCCAGTGCCATGAAAACGAAACCCAGCCATCGTGTACGAGCCATCGGGCACCTCGATTCCCCGCAGGACACATGCAGCTTGGCACACGTGATGCGGCCTTCGCTGTGCGCTTTTCGTCGACATCGGCGATCCGTGTTGCCGCACCCGGCGCATCGGATCGGATTGTACGTGGCGCGTCCGGCGCCCGGGGCCGGAAGCGATCCGCCGAAGCCCGGATCGTCGCGTGCCCGCTCGCCTATACTGCGGCCTTCAACGGGGAAAAGGAGAGTGGGTCATGGGACAGTTTCTCGCCTTGGTCATCGTGGTGCTGGTGGTCGTCACGCTGCTCAAGATGGTGCGCATCGTGCCGCAGGGTTACGAGTGGACGGTGGAGACCTTCGGCAAATACACGCGCACGCTTACGCCGGGCCTGCACCTGCTGATCCCGGTCTACCAGTCGGTCGGGCGCAAGATGAACATGATGGAGCAGGTGCTGGACGTGCCCTCGCAGGACGTCATCACCAAGGACAACGCCGTGGTGCGCGTGGACGGCGTGGTGTTCTACCAGGTGCTGGATGCGGCCAAGGCGGCCTACGAGGTGGCGCAACTCGAGCAGGCCACGCTGGCGCTGATCATGACCAACATCCGCACCGTGCTCGGCTCGCTGGACCTCGACGAGAGCCTCAGCCAGCGCGACGCGATCAACGCCAAGCTGTTGCGCGTGGTGGACGAGGCAACGCACCCGTGGGGCGTCAAGGTCAACCGCATCGAGATCAAGGACATCGCACCGCCGCGCGACCTGGTGGACGCGATGGCTCGGCAGATGAAAGCCGAGCGCGAGAAGCGCGCGAACATCCTCGACGCCGAGGGCTTCCGCCAGGCGGCGATCCTCAAGGCTGAGGGCGAGAAGCAGTCAGTGATCCTCGCTGCCGAAGGCGAGAAGGAGGCGGCGTTCCGCGCCGCCGAGGCGCGCGAGCGCACCGCCGAGGCCGAGGCCAAGGCCACCACCATGGTTTCCGAGGCGATCGCCAGCGGCAACGTCAACGCGCTGAACTACTTCGTCGCCAACAACTACGTCGAGGCGCTGAAGGCAATGGCCGCCTCGCCGAACCAGAAGATGCTGCTCCTGCCCATCGAAGCCACCGGCGTGATCGGCGCGATGGCCGGCATCGCCGAACTGGCCAAGGAGTCGCTGGGGCAGCAGCAGGCGGCCGCCAAGGCGGCTCCGCAGCTGCCGCGCTGAAAGGCGCCCTCTCCCCCAGCCCCTCTCCCGCAAGCGGGAGAGGGGAGAAAAACACCGCAGCCCGCAAACTCCCCTCTCCCGCCTGCGGGAGAGGGGCTGGGGGAGAGGGCAACGGAGCTTATGGCCATGCACGCCAGCAACCTCGACCACGCTAAAGTCATGCGATCTGCGCAGACTCCTGCCGAGGAGCGCTTGTGGTATTTCCTTCGTGCGCATCGTTTCATCGGACTGAAGTTCAAGCGCCAGAAGTCCCTCGGCCCCTACATCGTCGATTTCATCTGCATGGAGCGCGGACTCGTCATCGAGCTCGATGGTAGCCAACACGGCGACCAGGTCGCCTATGATCGTGAGCGTGATGTATGGCTGGCGCGGCAGGGTTTCACCGTGCTGCGTTTCTGGAATCACGATGTGATGAATCAGGCGGAGCACGTGCTCGAACGGATCAGGCAAGCTGTGGAAGCGCCCTCTCCCCAAGCCCCTCTCTCGCAAGCGGTAGAGGGGAGTTGAACAGCCAGGACTTTCAAATGCTCGGACAGATCGCAACGCATTACCTGTGGTGGATCCTCGCCCTGCTGCTGATCGCGGGCGAGGTGATGGTGCCCGGCTATTTCCTGCTGTGGATCGGTATCGCCGCCGCGGCGATGGGCGTGCTGCTGTGGGTGCTCCCCGGCATGGGCGTGCTGCTGCAGGCCGTGCTGTTCGCCTTGCTGGCGCTGGCCGCCTGCCTGGCCTATGCGCGCTGGCTGCGGCCGCGGATCGAGCGCCGGGCGCCCGGCGGCGAGCGGCTGAACCGCCGCGCCGAGCAGATGATCGGCCAGCGCTACGAACTGGTCGAGGCCATCGTCAACGGCCGCGGCAAGGTGCGCGTTGGCGACGGCCAGTGGCTGGTCAGCGGGCCGGATCTGCCGCTGGGCAGCACGGTGGAAGTGGTGGCGGTGGACGGCACCACGCTCAAGGTGCGCGCTGCATGAATGTGCCGGCCGCGAGCGCCCCGCCGCTCGTCACCGCGGCGTTGGAACCTGCTCATGGTCTCCAGGGTGCCTGTAGACCATGAGCAGGCTCCCCAACACGCGCATCGCCTTCCTGCTGGAACTGGCGCGGCGGCTGCACCAGTACGGCACCTCGGCGCCGCGGCTGGAGATGGCGGTCGACCGCTCGGCGCGGCGGCTGGGCCTGCAGGCCGACGTGTGGTCCAGCCCCACCGCGATCATCATCTCCTTCTCCGACCTGGGGCAGGGCGACGAGGGCGTGGCGCAGACCACCCAGGTGATGCGGCTCGCCCCCGGCGACGTGAACCTGGCGCGCCTGTGCGAGGCGGACGAGATCGCCGACCGGGTGATTGCGGGCGAGCTGGAGCTGCGCGAGGGCTTCCGCCTGCTGCGCGCGCTGGGCGCGCCGGACACGCGCAGGGCGAAGATCAATACCGTCGTCAGCTACGGCCTGTCCGCCGCTGGCATCGCGGCGCTGTTCCTGCACAGCTCGTGGGTGGATCTGGTGGTGGCCGGGGTGGTCGGCGTGCTGATCGGCGGCATCACCATCCTCTCTGCCACACGGCCGCGGCTTGCGGTGGCCGGCGACGCGATCAGCGCGATCGTGGCGACCACCGTGGTGATCCTGGTGAGTGCATTCGTGGTGCCGCTGGCGATCAAGTCGGTGGTGCTGGCGGCGCTGATCGTCCTGGTGCCGGGCATGTCGCTCACCACTGCGGTGCGTGAAGTGTCCAGCGGGCATCTGGTGTCCGGCATGGCGCGCCTGGGCGGTGCCATGGCGACCCTGCTCAAGCTCGTCTTCGGCACGGTGGCTGCCACCGAGGTCTGCGCCGCGTTCGGCATCCATGCGCGCGACTTCGCGCTGCCGCCGCTGCCGGGATGGACCGATTGGCCGGCGTTGCTGGTGGCGGCAGTGGCGTTCGCCATGCTGTTCCGCGCCGCGCGGCGCGACTGGCCGGCGGTGATCGTGGCGGTGATCGCCGGCTACCTCGCCACGCGCTGGGGCGGCGAGTTTTCCGGGCACCTGCCCAGCGCGCCGTTCGGCGTGTTCGTCGGTGGCTTCCTGGTCAGCGCGCTGGCCAACCTCTACGCGCGGTTGCGGCAGCGGCCGGGTGCGGTGATCCGCGAACCGGGCATCCTGCTGCTGGTGCCGGGCAGCGTGGGTTTCCGCAGCGTGTCCTTTCTGCTCGAACGGGACACCACACTGGGCATGGATACCGCCTTGCTGCTGCTCACCCTGCTGGTATCGCTGGTGGCCGGACTGCTGTTCGGCGAGATGCTGGTATCGCCGCGCCGGTCCTTGTAAAGCCTGATTGGCGCAATATCTCGGCCGTGCGAGATGGTGCTCCCTCCCCTGCGCGCAGGTGGGAGCAGACGCGGCGAGACCCTAACTACAAGTAGGGGGCGCAGATGCGATGAGCTGAGGTGCGACCTTGCTTTGAGCAGCGAGGGAGAGGGTCGGGGAGGGTGATCAATCTTGCGTCAATTTCACTTTTGATTACCAATAAAAAAACGCCGACCCGAGGGTCGGCGTTTTCATGACGGCGGGAGTATCGCGAATCAGATCAGCAGATCCTTTTCCTTCTTGCCGGCCTTCAGTGCTTCGTTGAACCAGCGCGGACGCTTGCCGCGGCCGGACCAGGTCTGCTCGGCATTCGCCGGATTGCGGTATTTCGGGGCCACGGTGCCGCCACTGCGGCGTTTGCCGCGAACACCACCGAAAATATCGTCGAAGCTGTAACCCTCGGCCTTGATCAGCGCATGGATCTTCTCGCGCAGCTTGACCACTTTTTCCTTGCGCAATTCATGCTGGCGCGACTGTGCTTTGCTGATCAGGTCGTTGAGCTGATTGTGGTTGAGATTTTTGATATCAATGGCCATGGTGAGCTCCCGTGACGATGAGAATATGTATGGCCCGGATGCGTGCATGACTGGCGGCATTACCGGTGCGGTTGCCATTCTTACGCAAACAACTTGCACTTGCAAAGCGTTGGATTTCACAGTGCCATTACAAGCGCCCGGCATTTGGATTTGCATTGCATGCAATAATGGCAAGGCATGGCGTTTGCGCACAAAAGCAAACGGCCGCGCATGGCGGCCGTTTGCGGTATCCAGGATTGGCGATATTCAGTCGAGCAGACCGAACAGCTCGTCGCGGGTTACGGCGCGGCTTTCCGCCTCGCGGCGGGCACGGTATTCCAGCGTGCCCGCCGCGAGGCCGCGCTCACTGACCACCACCCGGTGCGGAATGCCGAGCAGTTCCATGTCGGCGAACATCGCGCCGGGGCGCAGGCCACGGTCGTCCAGCACGGTCTCGATACCGCGCGCCGAGAGTTCGGCGTACAGCGATTCGGCGGCCGCGGCGATTTCCGGATTGCCCTTGGGGTTGATCACGCACACTGCCATGCGCCACGGTGCCATCGACTCCGGCCACACGATGCCGGCCTCGTCGTGGCACTGCTCGATGGCGGCCGCCACGATGCGGCTGATGCCGACGCCATAGCAGCCCATCAGCATCACCTGGGCCTTGCCCTGGTCGTCCAGCACGGTGGCGCCCAGCGCCTCGGCGTATTTGTTGCCGAGCTGGAACACGTGGCCCACCTCGATGCCGCGGGCGAGGTGCAGCGTGCCCTTGCCGTCGGGCGAGGGGTCGCCCTCGACCACCTGGCGGATGTCCTCGATGCGGGCGATGCGCGCATCGCGCTCCCAGTTCGCGCCGGTGTGGTGCGTGCCATCCTGGTTGCCGCCGCAGACGAAGTCGGCCAGCACGGCCGCGCTGCGGTCCACGATCACCGGGATCGGGTCGGGCAGGCCGGCCGGCCCGATGAAGCCGGGGCGGGTGCCAGTGGCAGCGAGGATTTCCTCCTCGCTGGCGAGCGTGAATTCATCGGGCAATTCCGCCAGCTTGCCGGCCTTGATTTCATTGAGCTCGTGGTCGCCGCGCAGGCACAGCGCCACCAGGCCGTCGCGGCCTTTCACGAGCAGGGTTTTCACGCATTGCGCGGGCGATACCTTGAGGAAGGCGCTGACTTCCTCGATGGTTTTCTGGCTGGGCGTGTCCACCCGCTTCATTTCGGCGGCGGGGGCGGGGCGTTGCGCATTCGGCGCGAGGGCTTCGGCCTTTTCGATATTCGCCGCGTAATCGGAGCCATCGGAAAACGCGATGGCATCCTCGCCCGAATCGGCCAGCACCTGGAATTCGTGGCTGGCATTGCCGCCGATTGCGCCGGTATCGGCCTGCACCGCGCGAAATTTCAGGCCGAGCCGGGTGAAAATGCGTGCGTAGGCGTCGTACATCGCCTGATAGGTTGCGGCCAGCGAATCCTGCGTGAGGTGGAAGGAATAGGCGTCCTTCATCAAAAATTCGCGCGCGCGCATTACGCCGAAACGGGGGCGGATCTCGTCGCGGAACTTGGTCTGGATCTGATAAAAATTCACCGGCAGCTGCTTGTAGCTGTTGAGCTCGTTGCGGGCGTAATCGGTGATGACTTCCTCGGCGGTGGGCGCGTAGCAGAATTCCTGCTCCTTGCGGTCCTTGATCTTCAGCAGCTGACCGCCGAATTTCTGCCAGCGGCCGGTTTCCTCCCACAGTTCCTTCGGCTGGATCGTGGGCATCAGCATTTCGATGGCGCCGGCGCGGTTCATTCCTCGCGCACCACGTTTTCCACCTTGCGCAGCACGCGCAGGCCCAGCGGCGACCAGGTGTAGAGGCCGGAGGCGAGCTTGCGGATCATGCCGGCGCGCAGCATCAGCTGGTGGCTGACGATCTCGGCGTCGGCGGGCACTTCCTTGACGGTGGCCAGATGGAATTGGCTGAGGCGCATGCAGGCGGGTTCCGGCGTTGAAAGAGCCGAATTATAGCGACGCGGGACCACCTTGGCGGTTCCGCAAATGGGCACCGTTTGTGGGAGTTGCGAGTGATCTGCGCGGTGGCTGACGTCGTGCGCTGCAGGAGCGGCGTCAATCCAGCGCTTTCATTGCCCCCCGCAGTACTGCTGGTACTGCGCATTGGCGGTGGCGACCTGCTGCTTGCGCTGGGCGTCGCCGAGTATGGTGGGCTTGCCGCCCTGCTGCATCACCACCGGGCCGCTGCCCTGCAAGGTGGCAAGGTTAGACTTCAGCGTGGCGCACAGTTTGGCGCGGTTGGCCGGGGTGTCGGCCATCGGGACGGCAGGGGGGGCGGCCGGTGTCGGCGTGTTGTCGGCGGCCGGCTGCGGCGCTGTGGCATCGCTGGATTCCACGCCGCCAGCCAGCTTCACCTTCTGATAGTGGGTACCTTCGGGGGGCGCGGATTGCGAGTAATGCACCGTGCCCTTGGCGTCGGTCCACTTGTAGATCTGCTGGGCGATGGCCAGCGGGGCGACCAGCAGCAGCGCCACGACGATCAGCGAACGGGACATGGGATTCTCCGGAGGCTTTGGTTGGCCGGGGCTCCCCACCCCCGCACAGGTGCACTAGTAGAACTCCCGCGCGGCCCGGACTCAAGCAAATGATGGTTTACACTGCGCGCATCCTGTCACGGATTGATCCATGAGCGACTCGCTGCCCGTCCGCCCGCCCCGGCATCGCGGCATCTACCTGCTGCCGAACCTGTTCACCACCGGGGCGATGTTCGCCGGCTTCTACGCCATCATCGCCAGTATCGGCGGCCGTTTCGGCGATGCGGCGGTGGCGGTGTTCATCGCTGCGCTGCTGGACGGCATGGACGGCCGGGTGGCGCGGCTCACCGGCACGCAGAGCGAGTTCGGCGTGCAGTACGACTCCTTGTCCGACCTGGTGAGCTTCGGGCTGGCGCCGGCGCTGGTGATGTACACGTGGTCGCTGTCCACGCTGCGCGACTTCGGCCCGCTGTGGGGCAAGTTGGGCTGGGCCGCCGCCTTCATCTACGCCGCCTGCGCCGCGCTGCGGCTGGCGCGCTTCAACACCCAGGTGGGGGTGGCCGACAAGCGCTACTTCCAGGGGCTGGCCAGCCCGGCCGCGGCGGCGGTCTGCATGTCATTCGTGTGGAGCAGGGACAGGTGGGAGGTTCCGGGCGCCGAGCTGTGCTTCATCACACCGTGGATCGCGGCGATCACCGGCTTGCTGATGGTGAGCCGCTTCCGCTATTTCAGCTTCAAGTCGCTGCCGCTGGGCGACCGCCAGCACGTGCCCTTCGTGTGGATCGTGGCGGCGCTGCTGATCCTCGTGCTGCTCTACCTCGACCCGCCGCGCGTGCTGCTGGCCGGTTTCACGATCTACCTGCTCTCCGGGCCGGTGCTGACCCTGTGGGGGCTGGCTGCGCACCGCCGTCGCGGAAGGCGCGGGGGCGCTGCATGAACGCACAGGCCGTCGCATCCACCGCTGCTTCGCATCGTGCCCGCGTGCTGCGGGCGCTGGGCCTGACGCCGTGGCAGCGCCGGCAGGCGGCGACGGACAGCGTGATGCCGTCGGTGGACGACTCGCCGCTGCCGGCCACCGCCAACGCCGATTGCGTGGTGCTGCTGCCGGCGGTCTGTGGCGCCCGCGAGCTGGATCTGCTGGGACGTGCCCTCACCAGCGCCGGCGCAGCGCTGGCGCGCGCCGCACGCGTGCGGGTGCAGGCGGGCGAGGCGGAGATCGCGGTGCCGCAGGCGCGCGCCTACCTGGCCTGCGGCGAGGCACAGGCGCATGCGCTGGGGCGCAGCCTGCCGATGCAGGTCACTGCACAGGCGCAGATCGTGCTGGTGGACGAACCGGCCCGCCTGCTGGGCGATGCTGCCGCCAAGCGGCGGCTGTGGATCGCCTTGCGCACCCTGCGCCGCAACCTGGCCGCGACGGGGCGCTGAACGCCATGGTCGCGGTTGCCCGGCCCGCCAGCCACATGCGCCTGATGCGCATGGACGACCTGGATACGGTCGCGGCGGTGGAGCAGGCTTCCTACGATTTCCCGTGGACGCGGGGCATCTTCGCCGATTGCCTGAAAGCGGGGCATCCGTGCTGGGTGCTGTGCATCGACGACGAGGTGGCCGGCTACGGCATCCTGTCGGTGGGCGCGGGCGAGGCGCACGTGCTCAACATCTGCATTGCCGATGCGTACCGCGGCCGGGGACTGGGCCGGCACCTGCTGGGCCGCTTGCTCGACGTGTCGCGCTGGAGCGGCGCACAGCGCATCTTCCTGGAAGTGCGGCCCTCGAATCCGCTGGCCAAGGCGCTGTACGAATCGGTGGGCTTTCGCGAGATCGGCCGCCGCCCGCGCTATTACCCGGCGAAGGATGGCCGCGAGGACGCGATCGTGATGGAGCTCAATATCGCCGGCGATATGGCCGGAGGCCGTATCTCGAAATAGGCAAGGGCGCCCTCTCCCCCCAACGCCTCTCCCGCAAGCAGGAGAGGGGGAAGGCTCAGCCGGCCAGCTTCCCCGCCTGCTCCCGCAACGCCGCGAGCTGGATGTTCCAGTCCACGATGCGCTGCCGTTCCTGCGCCACCACCTCGGCCGGGGCGTTGGCCACGAAGTTCGCGTTGCCCAGCTTGCCCTCGCACTTCTTGATCTCGCCTGCGACCCGGGCGATTTCCTTCGCGAGGCGCGCCTGTTCGGCGCCGAGGTCGATCAGCCCGGCCAGCGGGATCAGGACGCGCAACGAGCCGACCACGGCAGCGGCAGCGGCTGGTTCCGCGGCGCCCGGCTCGATCCATTGCGGCGCCTCGGTGCGGGCGAGGAAGGCGATCTGTGCGGCGAACTTCGCGGCGCGGGCGCGATCCGCGGCCTCGCCGCTGGCGAGCAGCAGCGGGATGGTCTTGCCCGGAGCGATGTTCATCTCCGAGCGGATCCTGCGGATGCCCGAGAGCACGGCCTTGAACCATTCGATCTCGGCGGTTGCTGCGTCGTCGCTCGTGAATTCATTGGTTTGCGGGTAAGGGCGCGCATACACGCTGGTTTCGGTGTGGTCGAGGCGCGCCGCCACCTCCTGGTAGATCTCTTCGGTGATGAACGGAATCACCGGATGCAGCGCGCGCAGCACCGCTTCCAGCACCACCAGCAGCGTGTGGCGCGTGGACGCGGCGGCTTGCGCATCATCGCCGTTCAACGCTGGCTTGGAGAGTTCGAGGAACCAGTCGCAGTACTCGTTCCACACGAACTCGTACAGCGTCTGCGCCAGGTGGTCGAAGCGATAGCTGGCGAAGTGCTGCTCGACTTCGGCCAGCGTCTGCCTGAGGCGGGTGAGGATCCACCGCTCGGCCTCGGTCGCCGGCGCACCGGCGGGCGCGGAAACCTGGCCTTCGGGCAGGTTCATCAGTACGAAGCGTGCAGCATTCCACAGCTTGTTGCAGAACGCCTTGTAGCCCTCGGCGCGCTTCAGGTCGAAGTTGATGGTGCGGCTGTAGCTGGCCAGCGCGGCGAAGGTGAAACGCAGCGCGTCGGTGCCGATAGCCTTGATGCCCTCGGGGTATTCCTTGCGGATGCGTTTCTCCACCTTCTCGCGCACCTGCGGAATCAGCAGCGACTTGGTGGACTTCGCCACCAGCGGCTCCAGTTCGATGCCGTCGATCAGGTCCAGCGGGTCCAGTGTGTTGCCCTTGGATTTCGACATCTTCTGGCCTTCGGCGTCGCGCACGATGGCGTTGATGTAGACCTCGCGGAACGGCACCTGGCCGGTGAAGTACTTGGTCGCCATCACCATGCGGGCGACCCAGAAGAAGATGATGTCGAAGCCGGTGACCAGCACCGCGCTGGGCAGGAAGATCCTGTCGGCCTGCCAGTCGGCGACGACTTCGCCGCGCTCGTTTTTCACCGGGCCGTCCAGCGGCCAGCCCAGGGTGGAGAACGGCCACAGCGCGGAGCTGAACCAGGTGTCCAGCACGTCCTCGTCCTGCTTCAGCGTGCCCACCGGCGCGACGGCGGCATGCGCGCGCGCATCGGCCTCGTCCTCGCCCACGAAGATGTGGCCGGCCTCGTCGTACCACGCGGGGATGCGGTGGCCCCACCAGAGCTGGCGGCTGATGCACCAGTCCTGGATGTTGTCCAGCCACTGCGTGTAGGTGCTGGCCCAGTTCTCCGGAATGAACTTGATCTCGCCGCTACGCACGGCGTCCAACGCCGGTTCGGTGATCGCCCTGCGGCCGCCGGGGCGGCCGTCCTTCTGAACGTCCGAGGTGAGGTCGACGAACCACTGGTCGGTGAGCATCGGCTCGATCACCGCCTCCGAACGCTGGCTCACCGGCACCTGCAGCTTGTGCGGCTTGGTTTCGACCAGCAGGCCGGCGGCTTCGAGATCAGCCAGCACACGCTTGCGCGCTTCGTAGCGGTCGAGGCGGCGATAGGCTTCCGGTGCGTTGCCGTTGACCTTCGCGTCCAGCGTGAAGATCGTGATCGGCGGGAGCCGGTGTCGCTGCCCGATGGCGTAGTCGTTGAAGTCGTGCGCCGGGGTGATCTTCACGCAGCCGGTGCCGAATTCGCGATCCACGTAATCATCGGCGATCACCGGAATCTCACGGCCGCTCAGCGGCAGCTTCAGCGTCTTGCCGACCAGGTGCGCGTAGCGCTCGTCCTCCGGGTGCACGGCCACGGCGACGTCGCCCAACATGGTTTCCGGGCGGGTGGTGGCGACCACCAGCGATTCGTCGCTGCCCGCGACGGGATAACGGATCGACCACATGTGGCCGTCGCGCTCCACGTTGTTCACCTCGAGGTCCGAGACGGCGGTGCCCAGGACCGGGTCCCAGTTCACCAGGCGGTTGCCGCGGTAGATCAGGCCGGCGCGGTACCACTCCACGAACACCTTGCGCACCGCGGCGGAGAGGCCTTCGTCCATGGTGAAACGCTCGCGCGACCAGTCCGCGGCGGCGCCGATGCGGCGCATCTGGTGGGTGATGGTGGAGCCGGATTCCTCCTTCCACTGCCATACGCGCTCCACGAACGGCTCGCGGCCCAGGTCGTGGCGCGTCTTGCCTTCGGCGGCGAGCTGGTTTTCCACGATCTTCTGGGTGGCGATGCCCGCATGGTCGGTGCCCACCTGCCACAGCACGTTCATGCCGCGCATGCGCTGGTAGCGCACCAGCATGTCCATCACGGTCTGCTGGAAGGCGTGGCCCATGTGCAGGGTGCCGGTGACGTTCGGCGGCGGCAGCAGGATGCAGTAAGGCTCGCCCTGGCCGGACGGCTTGAACGCGCCGCCGGCTTCCCAGCGGGCGTACCACGTCGACTCGATCTGGGCGGGTTCGAAACTCTTTTCCATGGGGACTCGCGATGGCGCGCCGTCGGCGGCGCGCGGGTCAGGTGGCGAAACCGCCATTGTACGGGCCGGCGCGCGGGGCGCCAAAGCGCTGACCGCCTGCTCCATATCGCCACCTGATCAGCGCCAGGCCTCAGCCGCGCGATGTCGCGCCCTCCCCTGCGGAGCAGGGGAGGGTTGGGATGGGGTCAACCGTTGCCGCAACATCCTTTTCCCTCACCGCTCCCTGCCGGGAAGAGGGCTGAGGTGTCCTGGCAACACCGCACCGTATCTGGAAACTGAGGGACGGAGGCTTGCGGGGCCTCGCTTTGCTCTGGCCGTTGCCTCTGCCCGCTGGGAGCGCGCTGCTGTTCCGGGGCCCCTCGGTGGCGGTGAGGCGTGCACGATCAGGCCGCGCAGCGGGCATCGCCAGGGAGGGCGATGCCTTTTCGACCGGACAAGAGTCCGGCCGAAAAGCCCGGCCACGCCTCACGGACTCGCAGGGCAGGATGCCCGGAGAGCGCCACCGCGGGGCTGAGGTTTCCCCACGAATTCATGCCGGCGCACTCATCTGTTCGAGCACCGACTCGGGCAAGGATTGCAGTCTTGCCAGCCACTGCGTCGTTCGTTCCATCGGCCAGTGTCTGAC
>Ga0187815_10000468_pt1 | contig 19548 bp, 19 predicted proteins | sample NC_S_5_FD_132962 | JGI IMG/M metagenome (GOLD analysis project Ga0187815, IMG submission 132962) | Wetland sediment microbial communities from Neuse River Estuary, North Carolina, USA - ASW-S_5 | ecosystem: Environmental > Aquatic > Freshwater > Wetlands > Sediment | place: USA: North Carolina...
CTCGTTCGATTTTCCGCCCGGCATCGATCCGGCCGTCTTCGACCGCATGATCGAGAACGTGGTCGGAAGCTACGCCTACCCGCTCGGCATCGCGACCAACTTCCGGATCAACGGGAAGGACTACCTCGTCCCGATGGCGATTGAAGAACCAAGCGTCGTCGCCGCCGCTTCGAACGCGGCGAAAGTGGCACGGGCTGAGGGAGGATTCTCCGCTCAGACCACCGCGCCGGTAATGATCGGCCAAGTTCAGGTGCTCGACGTCGCCGACCCCGCGGCCGCGCGTCTCCGGATCCTGGCGGCCCGAGACACTCTCCTCGAGAAGGCGAACGCGCAAGACCCTATGTTGGTGAAGTTCGGCGGCGGGGCCCGGGACCTCGAGGTTCGGGTGATCCCCTCGCCCCGCGGCACGATGCTCGTCGTCCACCTGCTCGTCGACGCCCGGGACGCCGCGGGGATGAACGCCGTCAACACGATGTGCGAGGCGCTGGCCCCCGACCTGGCCCGTTTGGCCGGAGGGCGCAGCCTGCTTCGAATCATCTCCAACCTCGCGGTCTATCGGCTGGCCCGGGCCAGCGCGACGTTCCGCGCCGGCCTGCTCGCAACCGAGACGATGAAGGGACCCGAGGTTGTGGAAGCGATCCTCGATGCCTACACGCTGGCCGCCGTGGACCCGTTCCGTTGCGCGACGCACAACAAGGGCATCATGAACGGCCTCTCGGCCGTGGTCGTAGCGACGGGGAACGACTTCCGGGCCATCGAAAGCGGGGCCCATACGTATGCGGCCTTCCAAGCCCGGGACGGCGCCATCGTGAAGCCGCTCACCACTTACGAGAAGGATCGGGCCGGGAACCTCGTCGGTTCGATCGAGGTTCCCCTCGCGGTGGGGCTGATCGGGGGCGCGACGGCGGTTCATCCCACCGCCAAGGCGAACGTCAAGCTACTCGGAGTCAAGGGCGCCTCCGAGCTCGCCCAGGTCCTCGCTTCGGTCGGCCTCGCTCAGAACTTCGCCGCCTTGCGGGCCCTCGCGACCGAGGGAATCCAACGCGGACATATGGAGCTCCACGCCCGCAACATCGCGGCCACCGCCGGAGCCCAACCGGACGAGGTGGACCGAGTGGTCGCACGGCTCGTTTCCGAGCATCGGATCCGGATCGACCGGGCAAGGGAGATCCTCGAGGAGCTCCGGGCCTCCCGTTCCCAATGAACCGGGTCGGAGTCCTCGCTCTGCAGGGCGACGTGCCCGAGCATCGCCGGGCGCTCCACGGGGTCCTTCCCGCGCGCGACGTGCGCCTCGTGCGATCCGTGGCCGACCTTCGCTCGGTGGATGCCCTGTTCCTTCCGGGCGGCGAGAGCACGACCATCGCGCGACTGCTCGAATCCACCGGAATTTGGCCAGCTCTTCGGGAGCGTCTGGCGGAGGGGTTCCCGGTCCTCGCGACGTGCGCCGGATTGATCCTTCTCTCGCGTGCCCTCGAACCCAGCCCTTCCGGAAGGGATCCGCCCACGTTGGGGATCCTCGACATCCGGGTTCGCCGGAACGATTACGGTCGCCAGCGCGAGTCCTTCGAAGCACCCGTTCGCGTGGACGGCCTGCCGAACGGAGACTATCCGGGTGTGTTCATCCGGGCCCCTCGCATCCTCGAGGTCGGTGCTGCCGCCCGGCCGTTCGCGTTCCGCGGCTCCGAGGTCGTGGGCGTGCGGGCCGGAAAGGTCTGGGGTCTCACGTTCCACCCCGAACTATCGGGAGATCCGAGGATCCATCGCGCGTTCCTGGACGCCGCGTGGGGTCAGAAGGCTGCGAATCCCCACAGCACCAGGAGCGCCACGACCACGAGGACCACACCCAGCACCAGCGCCCACCGGTAGGCGATCGGCGGATTCTTCCGCCAGGCCCCGAAGAATATCGGCACGGGACCGACAAACACTACTGCTCCGGCCCCGGCCTCGTCGAGGGCGAGACCCGGCTTCGACGGGGCGGGAGCCGGCGGTCGGGCCTCGGGCTCATCATTCCCGGCGAACGCGAGCGGGAGGAAGAAGACCCCGATGAGGACGAGGACCACGGCGAGGACGAAGAGGGGGGAGGTCCCCGTGATCACCGGCAGGACGAGAAGCAAGTAGAAGCGCGCCGCGCCCGTCGAGAGAGCGTCGGCCAGGAGAACGACCCCGCCAATGAGGGCGACCGGTCCGACGGCCCGAATGATCGCACGCATGGTCGGTTCACGGAAGGCGTCGCGGCTCTGTCAATGATAGGTGTCGAACCGGTACTCCGCCAAGGATCGTTCGCCGATGGCTTGCAGAAACTCCGGCGGAGTGAGCACGGGTCGCGGGTATAGCGAAGCGTCGTCCAGGGCGATCCGAGGGCATGCGGTGTTGACGTACGCGTCGAAATCGCGGCCTACGAGGTCGGTCGGGTCGAGTCGACCGAACACCAGGGCCTCGGCGTCCAACCCCCGGGCCCGGGCCTTCCGGATCAGCGCGAGCGCGGTCGGGCTCCGGTTCTGCCCTGCGAAGGTCGAGACGAGCACCCCCCACCGACGTGCGTCGCGGCACTGGGCAATCAACAGGAGCCGGTCCCGGATCAGGGTCGCCCGATCGATCGGCGGCTCGAGCCGGCCGGTGAGCGGGTCGAGCGCCCAGACTGGGCGGTCCACCGCGAACGCGAGCCCGCGGGAGTGGAACTGGCCCGTCCCGAGAAACAGGAATCCCTGGACCCGACCCGCAATCTGTTCCGCCGACGTGTAGTTGCAGCCGAGCGCCTGCACGGGATACGCGAGCCGGCGGTCACCCTGCCCCATGAGGAGCTCGATACCCCGCTCCCGAGCCGCCGCCTCGAACGGTGCGACCAGGTCCATGTGCTGTACCGATGCCACCAATCCGAGCGGCGTGGGCACGTGGCCCGCTGCGAGCGCGGCGGCGAGCGCCGTGGGGTCTCCTCCCGGGTGACGCATCTCGACGAAGAACGTTGGGAGCGAGAGGCGCACGTTCGGGATCGGAGAATGCCCCAGCACGACCGACGCATCGACCCCTGGGACCTCGTCAGGGGAGGGAAAGTCGCACGCGCCGAAGCAGGCTCGGGTCACGAGCAGTACATCGACCCGTCCTTCGGTCCGAATCCGGTCCGCCAACTCCCGAGCGCCGCGTGTGAGCCCGGCAGGCACCTGTAGCGCCACGCGTCGGAAGCCGGAGGCCCGCAACGCCGCGAAGAGTTCCGGCCCTACCGTCGCGAACACGCGACCGGGGGCGCCCGGACTACGTTCCTCGGCGCGCTCGATGAGATGCGCGAGGTCCGCGGGAACGCCAGAGGTCACGTCGTCAGTCGTCACAACGTGGAATTATGGCCCCGGACGGCGCTAAAGGTTTCGGGTCCGCCCGGCCTCCGCGGGAAGCCGGCGAACTCAGTCGCCCACGTCCGGGCCGGAAACCACGGCGGTGGCTCGGGGAGGCGCCGCTGCGGCCGTAGGTTCTAGCCTCTTCGGCGGGGGTGAAGTTGGGTTGACGGACAGAATCTAACCCCCATCTCTTACCGTGGGGGGATGCCCGCTGCGTCCGAAGCCGCTCCCGGTGGCAACTACGTCGAGCGCCTCCGAAAGGCTGTGCTGGAATACGACCTCGACGGAGTAGAGAGCCTGGCCCAGGCAGCGCTCGATCACGGGGTTCCTCCGCTCGAGGCGGTCGAGAAGGGCCTCGCGGCGGGGATCCGAGAGGTGGGAGAGAAGTTCGGAGCGGGGGAGCTCTTCCTACCGGAGCTCGTGATGGCGGCGGAGACCATGCGAGCCGGAACGGCGGTGATACAACCCCATCTAACCCAGGGCGCGGGACATGGGCCGCGCAAGCGCGTGCTGCTGGCCACCGTACAAGACGACATTCACGAGATCGGGAAGAACCTCGTCGGCACCCTGTTGACTGCGAACGGGTACGAGGTCATCGACCTCGGCGTCAACCAACGGGCGGATGCGATCCTCGCCAAGTTCTCGGAGACGGGAGCCGACGTCGTCGGGATCTCGGCCCTGATGACGACCTCGATGCCCAGGATGAAGGAGATTCTGACGACGGCGCAGCAACGGGGCATTCGGGCCCAAGGTCGATTCGTCATCGGTGGAGCCCCGGTGACCGAGGCGTATGCGAAGGAGATCGGCTCTGACGGCACTTCGGGGGACGCGGCGGGAGCCGTGAGGCTAGTTCAACGACTGCTGGGTTCTGGTTAGGCTACGGGAGCAAGGAGGCTGGCGGAAGGGACCGCCCCCCCAGGGAGGGACAAGGCGCGGGCGAAGGCGCCGGCGAAGCGAGGATCTCCGGCGAGTGGCACGTGGCGGATCGATGCCGCCAGCGCCGCCATGGCCCGTCGTTCCCCTCGAGAGAAGAGCGCCAGACGAGCGCCGGATCCGGCCGTGTTGCCCACGAAGCGGATGCGACTGAGCGGGACCGTGGGCGGAATCATCCCGACCCGAAGAGCGCTCTCCGGGGCGAGGTAGCTTCCAAAAGCACCGGCCAGGGAGAAGGTCCGCAGGTCGGCCGCTGTGCGGTTAAGCTCCGACAACAATAGCTCGATGGCGGCCCGGATCGCCGCCTTGGCGAGCTGGAGCTGGCCGATATCCTCCTGGGTGATCAGGATGTCCTGTCCAATGGCCGTGTCGGCGGCCGGAACGACTCGGAACGCGCGGCGACCGTTGAAGGTCGAGATGGCGCCGGCCGGACCGGCCTGGCTCAGACGGCCCGCGGCGTCCACCGCGTCGACCCGACGGAGCTCCGACAGAAGGTCCAGGAGCGCCGACCCACAGAGACCCCGAGGTTTCTTCCGGCCGATCGTTCGGTAGGCCACCTGCCAGGTCCCGGGCGCGATCGAAACCCGCTCGACCGCACCGTCGGCGGCGCGCATTCCGAAACGAATGTGGGCGCCCTCAAAGGCCGGTCCGGACGGCGTCGAACAGGCGAGCAGCTGCTCTCGGTCTCCGATGCAGATCTCGGTATTCGTCCCGACATCGATCAGCGCCGTCAGGCTCCGCGCCCGGTCCATTCGGGTGGCCCGGACCCCCGCCACGAGGTCGCTGCCGACGAAGGCACCTACAACCGAGGGCACGATCACCGGGGTGTCTCCCGGCACGTCGAGACCTAACGATCCGGCGGTCCGAACCTGTTCCCCCTCGACAGAGGGGCGATACGGGGCCCGTGCCAGCGGGTCGACCGAGGCGCCCAGGAAGAAGTGCTGCATCGCGGTGTTCCCCACGACAACGACGCCCGCCACTCGGGAGCGCGGTCCCTTGGCGCGCCCACACGCGGCCCGAAGGATCCGGTTGAGGGTTTCGACAATCTCCTGGTGGAGCTGGGTGGCCTGGCTCTCGGAGTGCAGAGCGAAGGCCAACCGGGACATGATGTCCTCGCCGTGGACCATCTGGGGGTTCGGGAGGGCGAGGCTCTGCAACAGCCGGCCCCTCTCAAGGTCGAGGAGGTATCCCGCGACCTTGGTCGAGCCGACGTCGAACGCCATCCCCCACACCGGCTCTCGGGCTTTCACCACTCCCAAGACGGTCCGCCCCCAGACGAGGAGACGCCAGGGTCCCCGTTCTCGCATTGCCTCTCGGAGCCGGGCCACCGCACCCGGGCCGAGCTTCCACCGGGCCTTGCGCAGGCTCTCCTCGGATAGGTGGCGCGGGGCTAGGGCCTTTCGTGCCTCGGGGTCGAGCCGAAACGCAGGCGTCCATCCCGCGGTCTGTAGTCGCTGCCAGCTCCGCTGGGCCTCCGGTGGAACCTCCAGGATCACGTGACCATCGCCGGTCGGCCGGGTCTGGCAGGCCCATCGGACGCCTCGGCGCCGATCCTGTTCCGCGAGCCACGCCTCCGCCGCCGTGGGTGGTGTGAGCAGTCCACGTCCGTGATGGACCAGGACCGTGCACTTTCCACATGTACCCTGGCCCCCGCAAAGATCCTCGATGCCCACCCCGCACCGCATCGCGGCGTGCAACAGCGTCTCCTCACCGGAAACAACGACCCGACGTCCCTCCGGCTGGAATACGATGGTGGTGCCCCGCATGGATCGGATTCAGCTCCTCGGTCCGGCACCCTTCACGTCGTACCCGACGAGGATCGAGGCGAGGTCCTTGCTCCGCTCAATGTGGAAGTACTCGCACAGCCGCTCGTCCTGGGGCGGGTCCGGGCTCCCCGAGACCACTCGCTCGAGCAAGCCCATCCCCTCGAGCTCGGGAAAGGGTAGCGGGGGTAGAACGAAACGCAGACGGCCGTAGGGACGCACGCCTGGGATCAGCACGAAGTCCCGCCCGAGGTAGGCGGCTCGGCGCTCGCCCGGGGCCGGTCGGTCCTCGGGACCGGTCAACTCGCGACCGAGTAACGTGCCTCGTTCGTCCACCATGATCAACGAGGGCTCGGTTGGACCCCGGAACGACCGCCCCTTGAAGAGGCACACCGCGTACTGGCGGGCGAGAACCGCTTCGACACCGCGATTCTCGGCCGCCGCGGGGGTCGCGAGATGGAGGAGCTCGGACCTGAGCGACGCCGGCAGCGGCTCCGCGACTCGGACCCCGGGAAGGCTCCGCAACCGGCGGAGAACTCTGTCCTCGATCTCTGGCTCGTGGTCCATTGAATTCTCCCCGGCGCGCTTCGCTCGCACCGGCGGTGTCGGATCACCCCACGGGGTGGAGAGACTCTTTGCGGATCCGTTCCAACTCGGCCTGCATCGCGGCGACCATCGCGGGGTCCATGGGGATCCCCTGGTGTTCCTGGAGCAGTTTCTTGGCCCGCGCATGCGCCAGGTCGAGCGTCGAGGGACTCCCGGCCCGTTCCCAGGCAAACCGGGACCGTCGGTCCGCCACGTCGGGGAAGAAATCCTCGGTCTGCATCCAACGACGGGTATGGGTGAGCGCCGCCCGGTTCTTGAAGAAGTTTCCCCCGGGACCGACGCCCCGTAGGATATCGAGTCCCAAGTGCGCCTCGTCGAACGCGATGCCGTCGCGGAACCGAAAGACCGACGCCGCGATGTCGTGGTCGATGACGATTTGCTCGAGGCACGTAGTGTTGAATCCCTCGAACGACCCGTAGAAGAGGTCGACGAAATCTGCCCCGGCCATCGTTGAAGCGAACAAGGTCATGGCCTTCTCCATCGCGGCTTGCGCGTCGGGCATCTTGGAGTCGGATTGTCCCCCCGCGGCGCAGGGAATACCGAACCGGTGCGCGAGTTGAACGGAAGCCACGCTCAGCAAACTGAACTCGGGGCCTCCGACAGCGGCCGTCCCGGCCCTCATGTCCATGATTCCGGACACGCTGCCATAGATGACGGGCGCGGTGGGATTGACGAGATGGGCGATGAGGACCCCGCTCAACACTTCGGCATTCTGCTGGACCAAGGTGCCGGCCAAGGTGGCGGGCGCGGAGCCGCCTGCGAGGTCCAGGGCCGTCACGAAGACCGGCTGGCCCAGCGCCGCGTACTCGATCAGGGTCTCGGTCATCATACGGTCATGGACGAGGGGACTCACCGGGTCGCAGTAACCCGCGACCATCGGATGCTTCCGCAGCGCTTCTTCCCCGCCCGCGAGGATCGCGGCGATCGCCAGGGCGTCGCGCGCCATCGTCCCATCGTACGAGGGGCCCACTGGCGGCTTCACTGAGTTCATAAGATCGTGGACGAGCGACGCGGACTCATGCCACCTCGCCGGGAGATCGTCCGTCTCCTTGTTCACGGGCGTGAAATTGATGTCCACGAATTCCAGCGCATCCATCAGCCGCACCATGTCCGTAGCGTCCTGGACCGTCGGTCGACGGGCCTGCCGCGACTCGTAATCCCACACGTTGGTGCACGACGACCCCGGTCCCAGCCGGACCCGTCCGCCGTCGCCTATCCGAAAGGAATGGGCGGGGTCCCGGGAATACCACGTCCATTCTCGGGGCACCTTGGAGAGCGCCTCTCGGAGGAGCGTCTCGGGGATCCGCACACACTCCTCGTCCGGCGTCCCCACAGCTCCGGCCGATAGGAGAAGGCGGTGGGCGCGAGGCTCCCTCACCAGAACGCCCGTCGATTCGAGGAGCTGGAATGTGGCGCCCGTGAGCGTTTCGACCTCGTTCGAGCTCAGCACACTAAGTCGCGCAGCGGGCATGGTGATCTTCTCCCTGGGCAGCTCTTCCGCGACCGGCTGCTCGGGCGTCAAGGCGCCAGTTAACTCCATTTGACGACACGAGGATACCCCCGGGGCGTGGGGGACTGGGCCAGCAGGTTCTGAACGTGGGAGTCCCGCGGCTGCGCGTGCTAGAACAGGCCGAGATCGAGGCCATCGACCGGGCGACGAGGGACCTTCTCGCGCGAGGAGGGGTCGACGTCCACAGTCCCCAGGCCCGAGCACTCTTGGCGAGCGTCGGCGCAGAGCCGGTGGCTGGGTCGGTTCGGGTCCGCATACCCGATTCGGTTGTTTCCGGTGCGCTCAAGCAGACGCCGCACGAGGTTCTCTTGGCTTCTCGCAATGGGCGACGGGACCTTCGCATTCCCGACGGGGCGTCCCACGTTAGCACCGACGGCTGTGGCGTCACCGTCTGGGACCTCGTCTCGGCGGAACGTCGCCCGAGCACCCAGAAGGACCTGGCGGAGCTCACCCGGGTCGCCGACGGCCTGGACGAGGTGCACCTCCAATGGCCGATGGTAGTGGCCGGAGATGTTCCCGTAGAGGTCCACGAACTCACGGAGCTGGCCGTAACGCTGGAAAACACGACCAAGCACGTTCAGCACGAGGCTCTGTCCGCGCCCGAGGCCCGGACGATGGTCGGTATGGCCGCGGCCGTGGCCGGCGGAGAGCAGGCGCTCCGACGCCGGCCGATCCTCTCCTCAGTCCAGTGCCCCGTCAGCCCGTTGACGTTGGAAGAGAACTCTACGGACGCCATGATTGTCCTGAATCGCGCGGGCGTCCCTGTCGCGCCGTTATCGATGGTGCTCGTGGGAGGGAGCAGCCCGGTCGACCTGGCGAGCGCGTTGGTGGTTAGCAACGCCGAGATTCTCGCCTCCATCTGCGTGGCACAAGCCGCCGCGCCGGCCGCTCCGGTACTATGGGCCATCTCGTCGGGTCCGATCGACATGCGAAGCGGTTCCTTCGCCGCCGGTTCACCGGAGCTCGGACTGCTCAATGCGGCCGGAGTGGAGATGGCACGGTTCTACCGGCTCCCGGCGCTCGTGGCCGGATTCTCCTGCGATGCGGATTCGGTCGGTGTGCAGGCCGGCGTCGAGAAGCTCGGGACCGGGCTGCCGGCCATGCTCGCCGGGGCCGACCTCATCTCGGGGGTGGGCGGCCTGGACTCGGACAGCTGTATGAGCTTGGAGCAGCTCGTCCTCGACGCCGAGATCGTGGCCTACGCCCAGCGCTCCCTCGAGGGATTCGCGGTCCGGCCGGAAACCCTGCATCTCGACACTCTCATCCGGCTCGGTCCCCAGGGAAATTTCCTCAAAGAACGTCACACCCTGGCGAACTTCCGGAAGACGTTGTGGACGCCCCGGCTCTTCCACCGGGACGGATTCGTGGAGGGCCACCCGGCCGAGCGTCGCGTGCGCGAACGCGCGGTCGCGCGAGCTCGCGAATTGCTACGCACGCACGCTCCCGAGCCCCTCCCCCACGACCTCCAAGTAGCCCTCCGCGAGACCGCGGGGCTTCCGATGCCAGGGAGCCCGAACGCGGCGGCCGGCTAGGGTCGTCGGGGTCGGGGCCGCCGGCGCAGGGGAACCGCTTCCGAAGGCATCCACCTTCGCAATAGTCGTCGGAGCGCCGTACGATTGTCCCGGTAGTGGAGACGCCGAACCGCCTCGGCCGGCTCCAGCCATTCGAACGCGTCGTGCTCCTCGCTGAGCTGCGGCCGGGCGGGCCCGGGCAACTCGACGGCGAAGGCGTGGAGACGCCAACGACCTCCGTCCGGTCCCCGGAACTGGAAGACCCAGCGCAGGGGGGAGATGCGTCGGGTCCGGCGGAAGCCGGTCTCCTCCGCGATTTCTCGACGCAGCGCCGCCGACAGATTCCGGTCGGTACGGTCCACCTTCCCGCTGATGGGTACCCAAATACGACCTCGGGCAGGGGGCCGGCGGAACAACAGAACCTGACGCGTCCGCCGGACGAAGAGGTAGCCCTCGACGCACTCTTGGTCGATGCGGGGGCGGTTACCGGTCACCGCCGCCCCGGCGGGATAGCAACGATAGGATCGCCTCAGCCGGCGCGCCGCCGGCGGCGTCGAGCGCTTCGATGGCTTCGGACCGAGAGACCCCGGTCTGCTCCATCACGAGCCGAACGTCCTCGTCCGGGGGACCGGCCGCGGCGGCGGCGGGCGCGGCCGCCTCGCTCGTCGACGACGGTGCCGAGGCGGAGCGGGGTCGGACCGTCGCTTCCCCGACGACCTGGTAGGTGCGGACGCCCTGAACGGTCAGGAGCGTCACCTCGGGGTCCTTGATGACGTGCTCCTGGTCCCGGGTACGGATGATCACCTCTTCGACGTTTTCGACCGGTTCGGTGGTCATGCCGAGCCGCTTCATCATCATCTTCATCTGTCGCTCGTTGACGCGACCTCCGGGCATCATGGTCTCTTCCGACCTCCGGTTCCCTTAACGACGGCGACGGCGAGGGCGTCTCGACGTGGCGGACCGGATCCGGGCCTCGAGCTCCGGATCGGCCGAGCTCTCCTCGAGGTCCCCCGCGATCTGTCGGGTGGAGGCGCGATGCGTTCCCTGGGTACGTTCCTCCTTCTTCCGGCGCGTCTGCGTTTCGATCTCATCGAGCAGGTCATTGAGGGCGGCGTAGAGGTTCCATCCCGTGCGCGAGGCGTAGAAGATCTCGTGGTCGGTGTTGAGTCGACCCTCGACCGTCGCCTCCCCCGAGCGATGGGACGCGTGGGGGGAGAAGTGGAGGTTCAGCATCACCGGACGGACGTGGCGAGCGATCCGACGCAGCCCGCGGGCGACCACTTGGTCGATGTCCGCCAGAATCGCGGGGTCCCCCGAGGCCCGAAGGCCCTGGATCTGAACGAAGACGTCTCCCAAGGCGCTCTCTCGGGGGACGATCGCTCCGACGGCGAGGCCGATGAGGTCCGCCTGAGAAACGATGCCAGCGGGCCGGCCGTCGTCGACGATGAACACGCTGGAGACGCGCTCCCGGGTCATCAGCTGGGCGGCCGCCCCCGTGGTAGTCCCATGGGAAACGGTCACGGCGGGCGCATGCATGATCGCCCGGATCTCGACGTCGTACACGTTCCCTTTGTTCTCGACGTCCTTGTTTCCCTGCGTCCTCGGGCGCCAGAGGATTTCCCCGAGGTCCGCGATGCCGACGGCCCCGGTGACTCGACCCTGCCGGTCGACGACCGGAAGAGGATGCGTTTCGAGGTGCCGGAGGGCGTCTTGCCCCAGGAGAACGCGGCACAGATCGCGCTCCCGTAATGTGAGGTTGAGCGGGGCCATGACCTCATCGACCCGGTGCTCGGCGAGGACGGAGATCTTGGGGAACGCGCGGACGAGATCCGTCCGGGAGACGACCCCCAGTAGCTCGTTCTTGGGACCGGTGACGGGAGCAGCGCGCATACCGGTGGCCAGGAGTTGTTCGCTAAGCTCGGGGTACGGGGTCGTCAGGCCGACGATCGGGGGCAGCAACATCACGTGCTCGACCTTCGTCGCTAGGGGCAGGTTCGTCCGCCGGGCGATCGCGTCGAACGTGACCATGCCGACGACGCGACGCTGGAGCACGACCGGGATCTCGTGGATCCGCTTCGCTCGCATGATCCCGAGCGCCTCCGAGAGCGGAGATTCGGGGGTGAGCGAGATCGGGCGAACGGTCATCATATCGCGGGCGGTGGGCCATTCAGTTGCCATCGAGCTTCCTGGGCTCGGGAACCGGTGGCCCCTATATGATTTCCCCAAGGGGGAGACGCTAGGCAACGTCCCGGGCCATCTGATAGCCGTCTTCGCCGTCAGAGTAGTACGTCCGGAGTAAATCGATGACCGAGAACCGGAAATCGGTGTAGAAGCGGATCGCCGTCGCGTTGCTGACGCGCACCTCTAGAGTTACCCGCCGGAGGCCCCGGGTGCGGCATCGCTCCAGGAAGGCCTGCATCAGCTGGGTCCCGATGCCCCGCCCGCGGTGGGACCGGTCCACGGCGAACATCAGGATCCGGCCCTCGCCGTCCACCTGCATCACTCCCAGAAGGAAGCCGATCGGACGACCGAGGGCGTCCGCGGCGACGAGGAATCCGTCCGGCCACTGCTGTCCGAGAGAAATGTAGAGAGAGTTATCGTAGTTCTCGTGGAGGGCATCCCGCACGATGTCCGAGATCACCGGGATGTCGTGCGGATGGAACCGGCGCAGTTGGGAGGACGGGGATCCTGGCGGCGCTGAGGCGCTGGTGGGACGCGGAGCCGTCTCAGCGATACATCTCACCCGGCCCTTCGGTCTCGATCTGGCGCATGCTGGTCATGGACTTCTTCTGCTCATCGAGCGACTTCCGCATCTGCGCCTCGAGCAGGCGGGCCTTCTCGCGGAGCGGTTTGGTGTCCAGGGCGAGCATCGGGACGAGCGGGTTGATCGACTCGATTACCTTCGCCGCCGCGCGCGCGTCGGGGAAATCCTTGTGGGCCTGTGCTACCAGGCAGAGAACCGGCAAGTGCCGCCCGAGCGCGGACAACAGCATGCCACCGGCGAACCCCGTGATGACCCCGTTGGCGGGCTCGAAGCCCAGCTTCTCGATCACCGGAACGGCGGGCCGGTTCGCCATGGCGACGACACGGGCGTCCCCATGGACACCCTCATCGACGGGCTGCCCTTCCACGGCCACGACCATCTGAATCCCTTTGCGCTCCGCCCAGTCGAGGAGCGCACGGCCCAGGCCGTTCAGCATCTCGACCGGGGGTTGGATGTCGGAGATGGCCACGACGAGCTGGTCGCACTTGCGGTCTACCCCGCAGACCAGCTTGCTGGCGTACATGCGCACGGGGGAGCTCACCGCACCGCCCTCCATGATGACCGTCGGGGGAAACCCCTCGCTGGCGACGTACGCGACCGGCGTCATGTCCAATGCGTGGACGAGATAGGAGGCGGCCACGGACCCGACGAGTCCATGGGTCGGAAACCCCACGATCATCATGGAGCCGGTGAGCGATTCGTCACGAATGTCGACGATCCGAATCTCCTCCGACACCCCGATCCCTCCGGCCAACGATGCCGGCCCCGACATAAACGATTGCCGGAGCAGGGGCGGTTCGGGCACGAGGGGCCGTCAACTCGCCGAGGGCGGTGACGCCGTTCGGTGGGCAGCATAAAATAGCGAAGCGGGGGAGTACCGCCCCGGGAGCGTTACGATTCGTGGGATGAACGTCAGCGCGATCGTCATGGCGCATGGTCGTCGCGAATTCCTCCGCGAGGCCGTCGATTCCGCCCGAGGTCAGTCCGGTGTTCCTCCCTCATATGAGGTGGTCGTCACCAAGGACTTCCCTGACGCGTACGTGGACGGCCTACCGGGGCTCCGCGTCCTCGACTCCACCGGCATGGGCACGGGAGAGATGATCGCCGAGGCCGCCAAGGCTGCCCACGGAGAGCTCCTGGCGTTCCTCGACGACGACGACGTGTGGGAGCCGGGCAAGATCGCGCAGGTTCACTCGGTCTTCGAATCGAGCCCCCGGCTCGGTTACTACGGCCACGGGCAATCCGTCATCAACGACGCCGGAAAGCCGGCGCCGATCGGAGGAGCGATGTGGCGGCGTCAGAAACGGCTCCGGGAGGACATCGAGATTCCGCCTCCCCTCTCCGCCTCTGCCGGACAATTCCTATGGGCCGACCCGGGGAACGATAGCTCGATCACCCTGCGTCGGGATTTCCTGCTCGAGCGGGAGACGTTCCTGCGCCGTATCCGGGCCTCGATCGACACTTTTCTTCTCTGGACCGGCCTACTTTCGGCGGGCGGAATCCGGTTCTCGCGCGCGCCGCTCACTCGACTTCGCGTCCATGCGGAGAACTTCTCGCGGGGATCCCGTTCCTCGTTCCACGGCTACGTGACCCAGTACCGGAAGATGCAAGCCGACCATCTCCAGAGCCACGGCGTGGTGTTGGGAATGGCCGCCGGCGTACCGTGGGCCCAGGCCATCCTGCGTCGAAGAATGCGGGACATCGAGCACTTTCTCGAGGTCTCTGAGGGCGTAGCTTCCCGACGGCAGATGTGGACCGAGCTCCGGACGTCGAAAGACGAGCCCCCCGCCACCCGTCTTTCGAGAGCGCTCTACGTCATCGCTCCGTCCCTCTCCCAGACCGCCAACTTCCTGAACGCGATGGCGCGGTGGTGAATGCCGACCTACGTCGTGCTCGGTATGCACCGATCCGGAACCTCGGCCGTGGCCGGCATGCTCGACCGTCTCGGCGTTCGCATGGGTCCGAAGGGGGCCAAACCCGATTGGATCGGCCGTCACTGGTCGAACCCGATGGGCCACTTCGAGAACCCCGACATCGTCTGGCTGAACGGGAGGATCCTCGGGTACGATGGCTCCGGCGTCCACGAGAGTCCTCGCTGGGACGAAATACCCGAAAGGGCGCGGGCCCTCGGCCCCGAGATCGACCGAACCCTCCGGGCGGCCGAAGGCGAGCCGTGGGGCTGGAAGGACCCCTGGAGCGTACTGACGATCGAGGAGTTTCTCCCGAAGCTACACGACCCACGCTTCATCTTCGTGTACCGGGACCCGGATCAGGTGGCCCAATCCCTGTTTCGTCGCGAGGGCACCGGTTCCGAAGAAAGCCACCGCATCGCCGCTCGCTTCGCCGCGAAGTTGGCCGACATTGCGGCCCGGCATCCAGAGGTACCGAAGCTCGAACTGCGCTTCGAGGATGTGATGCACCATCCGTCGGCCACGATCGATCGGTTGGTCGCCTTCGCGGGCCTGACTCCGTCACCGGAACAGCGCCGTGCCGCCGAGGCGCTCATCGTCGATGAGGCCACAGTCCGCCGAATGGCCCGGCAACTCGCCGTCCAAGAACTCGCCACCTACCCGAAATGGCTGGGGTGGTTGGTGGCCCGAGACCTGCGGCTCGGCCGGCGAAACGTCACGGCCCTGTGGCGAAACGCCTCCCAAGAGCTCGTGGGCACGTTCCGGATGGTGGTCTGAGCCTCCCCGAGGCGACGGCACGCCCCCCGCGATCCCCCGGTTCTCGGAAGAACCGTACGAACGAACCGTTAAAGGGCGGGGGCGCTTTTAGGCCGCTGGCCGATTTCCGGTTCCTGCCGGTCGGCCGACGGGTCGCGGATTCCTGATGAAACGACAGATGGTCGACATGCTCGCGGAGCTGATCAAGATCCCGAGCGACCCGAGCGCCAACAAGCAGGAGATCTTGGACTATGTCCAGACCTTCACCGACCAGATTCACATGCGCAACACGTTGCTGGGCGATCCGGCCACCCCCGCCCTCCTTGCCGAGTACGGACAGGCCGGGATTGTGCTCTCGGGTCACCTCGATACTCCGCCGATCGGCGACTATTGGAGCTTCTCCCAGAGCCAGCTCGCCTCGGGCCGGATGTACGGCCGGGGCGCGGCCGACATGAAAGGGACGGTGATCGCCATGATGCAGTCCGCGCAAGACCTGGTATCCCGGAAGATCCCCGTCGCCCTCGCCTTGACGACCGACGAGGAGACCACGATGCAGGGCGCTCAAGCGCTTTCGAAGACCCTCACGCTGCGTCGGGCCAAGGCCGTCGTCGTCGGGGAACCCACGGGCCTTCGTATCGCCGCCGCGGAGAAGGGTGTCCTCGACCTCGCAATCGAGACGCGCGGGAAGGCCGCCCACGGGGCGATGCCCCACCTCGGCGAGAACGCGGTATCGAAGCTCATGCGGATCCTCCGGGCCCTCGAGGGATTCAAGGGCCGGATCGCTCACCCTGAACTCGGCAGCGTCACGATCAACATCGGAACGATTCACGGAGGAGCCCGGTTGAATGTCGTCCCGAACAAGGCCGTCGCCGAAGTGGACATCCGGTTCCCGCCGCCGTACACCCCCGACCAGCTCTACCACGAGGTCGAGGAGCACCTGCGCCGGATCAAGACCCCGTTCACGCTCCGTCGGATCGTCTCGATGCCTTCGGTGCAGCTCGACCCCAACTCGGAGCATATCCGGCTGCTCAAGGAGATCTCTGCTGCGGAGAGCACCGTCCTCGTCCACGCATCTGAAGCGGTCCACTATTCCCTCGCCAACTCCCGGGTCGTGATCTTCGGCGCAGGAGAGGAGGAGCTCTCCCACCAGGCGAACGAGTACGTGAAGATTGAATCGGTGGCCCGGGCCACTGAGGTGTTCAAGAAGTACGCCCAACGCCTGGTGCAATCGCGCGCCGGGTAGGTCCGCCCCGTGGCGCTCGCGCAACTGTCGACCCGTTACCCGCCGGCTCCCGGGGGGGTCGAGCGGCATGTGGAGGAGATCTCCCGGCGCTTGGTCGCCCGAGGGCGCGCGGTCACGGTCTACACGAGCCGGCTCTACCACGAGTTCCCGTGGCAGCCCCTACCGCCGGACTTCGTCGAACCACCGACCCCACCGGGGTTGACGGTCCGACGGGTCCCCGCGTGGAGCCTTCCCGGGGAGCTCCACTACCCGTTCTTTCGAGGACTCTACCGGCGGATCGAAGCGGACCACCCCGAGCTGCTCCACGTGCACACGTACGGAACGAATCATGCGGCGGTGGCCCGCCGATACCACCGGCGTACGGGCGTCCCGTACATCATCACCGCGCACTATCACCCGATCTGGTCCATCTACGGAGGTCGTCTCCGACATCTCATCCGGGGCTTCTACGATCGTCGTCTCGCCGCCCCGATCGTCGGCGACGCGGCCCGCCTCATCGTGCAGACCCACGAGGAGGAGCGACTGATCCGCGTCAACGGATTCGCCCTGCCACCGGTCGAAGTGATCCCTCCCGGCTACTCTCCGGCGACGGCCCCCCCGGGCGATCCCCAGGCGTTCCGGCGGGCGTTCCGGATCGATGGCCCGTTCGTCTTGTTCGTCGGCCGGCTGGCCTCCAACAAGGGGCTCCCGGCTCTGATGGAGGCCTTCTCCGAGCTTCATCGTCATGACCCCACGGCGAACCTCGTGCTCGTAGGAGCCGATGGGGGGGAGCAGGCCAACGTGGAGCGGCGGGTCCGGGAGCTGGGACTCTCCGACTGCGTGCGGATCACCGGGTTCGTCGCCGACGAATCGCTCCTCGCGGCCGGGTTCCGCGAGGCGAGGTTGTTCGCCCTTCCGAGCCAGTACGAAGCGTTTGGGCTCGTCCTGCTCGAGGCCTTGGCTCAAGGCACGCCCGTCGTGGCGTCGCGCGTCGGCGGGATCCCGGAGTTCATCGAGGACGGGAAGGCGGGACGGCTCATCCCGCCCGAGGATGCCGTCGCACTGGCCCGGGCATTCCAGGAACTGTGGAACGACGAGACCACCCGAACGCGGTGGGGGACGTACGGCCGGGAGACGGTGGTGCCACGCTACCAGTGGGACCGCGTGGTGGACCGGCTCGAACTCGTGTACCGGGAGGTGCTCGGCCCGTGAAGATCGCCCAGGTCGCGCTCCGGTTCGACGCGCCCGGCGGCGTGGAGACGTTGGTCCGGGAACTTGCGGTGCGGCTTCGGCGTCGCGGGGAGGACGTCGAGGTGTTCGCCAGCGACCTCTATGACGAGGGAAACTGGGTGCGGCGCGGCGATTTTCCTCCCTCGGCCGACGGGATTCCCGTGCATCGGTACCCGGTCTACAAGCGGCTGCTCCCGGGACTGACGATGCCACTGATCGTCGGCCTGATGAGCGGCCTCGGAGCTTGGCGCCCCGACCTGGTCCATGCCCACTCGCACCGGTACGGTCACGTGCTCGAATCCGTCGCCGCGGCGGAAAAGCTCGGGGTCCCCTCCGTCGTCACGACTCACTATCACCCGCCACGCCGGGACCAGAGCGCGCTCGACCACGGCCTGCTCCGCGTCCAGGACTGGCTCTTCGGTGTGACGGCGTACCGAACCGCCGACGCGATCATCGCCCACACGGAGCAGGAACGCCGGCTGCTCGAGGGGTTCGTTCCCCGGAGGCGGATCCGGGTGATCCCCGCCGGCATCGACCTCGCGACCTGGCGGACTCCCGAGCCCGTCGAAGGACCACTCCCCGGGGTGCCGACCCTTCCTCCGAAGTACCTGCTCTACACGGGCCGCATCGCCAAGAACAAGGGCCTCGCGGTCCTGCTCGACGTCGTGGCCCGGATCCCCGTCTCGGAGCGGATCCCCCTCGTGCTCATGGGCCGGGATTGGGGGATGCGGCCGACGCTCGAACTCCGGGCCCGACGGCTGGGGATCGAGAAGGACCTCGTGTGGCTCGGACACGTGGAGGATCCGGCCGCCTATCGGGCCGTGTTCCGGCGGGCGGCGGTCTTCACGTTCCCCTCCGAATGGGAGGCGTTCGGTCTGGTACTGCTCGAGGCGATGGCGGCCGGCTTGCCGATCGTCGCCACCTCGGTGGGAGGGGTTCCCGAGGTCCTTGACGAGGGCCGGGCGGGCCGGTTGGTACCGTACGGAGACGTCGACGCTCTCGGAACAGCCATCCGGGGCCTACTGGGCTCGCCGGACCAACGCCGGTCCCTCGTCATGGCCGGATCCCGGCGCGTCGAGCAGTACGCGTGGGAACGGGTTATCGACGATCATCTGGCGCTCTATCGGGAACTCGCCGGGTGACGGGAAACCGACGGATCCGTTAGGCCAGCTCGTCCGCCAACCTGCGAAGCGCCGACCGCTCGGGCTCCTGCCGGAGGAGAGCGGACACCCGGAGTATTTGCACCGCCAGCCAGCGCATCATGTTCGCTTCCGCGGACCGCGCATCTCGGCCGCGTACTGTCCTAGGATAGCCAGTCCCCGCTTGAGGTCTGGCCGTGATGCGGCGAAGGACAACCGGAGGTGCCGGGCCCCGAGATGCCCGAAGGCATCGCCCGGAGTGGTGATGAGTCCCCGTTTGAGCAGCTCCCCGGCCGCCTCATACGCGGTCACGGGCCAGGTGAACCGAGGGAAGGCATAGAAGGCGCCGGCCGGGGGCACGCACCGCAGTCCCGGCATCCCTTTCAGCGCTCGGAGGACGAGTTCCCGGCGGGCCCGGAACTCCGTTCGCATCGCCGCCGTCGCGGCGCGCGCCGCTCCCAGTCCGGCCAGCACCGCGGCCTGCGCGGGAGTCGACGGACAGGCGACCAAGTGGTAGTGCACCTTGTTGATCTCGATCGCGAGGGCGCGCGGGGCGACCAAGAAGCCGAGGCGCCAGCCGGTCATCGCGAACATCTTCGAGAACGAGTTGACGACCACGGCTCGGTCCCCCTTCCCCGCGAACGAAACGTGGTGGCCCTCGTAGACCATCTCGTCGTAGACCTCGTCCGAGACAATGGTTAGGTCGTGCCGATCGGCGAACGCGAGCAGGTGCTCCACGACCGACTTGGGAAACACGCCCCCCGTGGGGTTAGAGGGCGAGTTCACCACGATCGCGCGGGTCCGCGGGGTCACCCGGCGCTCGAGCTCGTCGAAATTGGGGAGAAACCGTTGCGCTTCGGCCAGCCCGTACGACA
>Ga0187815_10000469_pt1 | contig 19515 bp, 15 predicted proteins | sample NC_S_5_FD_132962 | JGI IMG/M metagenome (GOLD analysis project Ga0187815, IMG submission 132962) | Wetland sediment microbial communities from Neuse River Estuary, North Carolina, USA - ASW-S_5 | ecosystem: Environmental > Aquatic > Freshwater > Wetlands > Sediment | place: USA: North Carolina...
AGGCGACCACCAAGCAGCTCATCCTTTCTGAAAAGCTCGCAGCCATCGGCGAGATCACAGCGGGCGTGGCACACGAGATCAACAACCCGATCGCCGTGATGCAGGGCAATCTGGAAGTGGTGCGCAACGTGATGGGAGATAAAGCCGAGCTTGCCCGCACCGAGTTTCGCCTGCTGGACGAGCAGATTCACCGCATCAGCCAGATCATCACCAAGCTGCTGCAATTCGCCAAGCCGGAGGAATATGCCGGCTATGTCGAGCGCCACGCGCCGCAGGACGTTATCGCCGACTGCCTGCCGCTGGTGCAGCACCTGCTCAACAAGGCGCGGATCGAGATCGTGCGCGAGGACGCTGCCTCACGCCTGATCCTGATGAACCGCACCGAGCTGCAGCAGGTTCTTGTCAACCTGATCGTCAACGCCATCCACGCCATGCCCGACGGCGGCAGGCTGATGCTGCGCTGTCTCGACAAGGACATGGATGGCCACCCCGGCGTCGTCATCGAGGTGGCCGACACCGGCGTGGGCATGGAGCCCGAAGTGTTGGCTCGCATCTTCGATCCGTTCTTCACCACCAAGCGCCGCGAGGGCACTGGGCTCGGCCTGTCTATCAGCCAGACACTGGTGGGCCGCCAGGCCGGCAAGATTTCCGCCGTCAGCGAAATCGGCAAGGGCACGACCTTCACCATCTGGCTGCCGGAAGCAGCCTGAACGGACAATCTGTCCGATGCGCCCGGACAATTTGTCCATAGTCAAATCCTATCAAGCCATAAGCACCTGAAATCGTTGACCCTGCGTGACTGGCACGGGTGTTGCTTTCCTTTCTTGCGGGCAGGGAGGGAGACGAATGCCGACACGAACAACGGAAGCATTGCCCGCAGGGCCGCGCGGGAGAAGCCGCGCTGGGGACCGGTTGGCGTGGCGGCATTCCACACCGGCCGACACAGGCAACAACAAGCAGTCAACCCGCCGGGATGGATCCCGCGCGGAGAGGAGGAAACTATAATGTCTACAGCCACTGAAACTTTAACCGGTTCCGGCGGGGTCGGATTACTCGACCGCGAAAGGATCGTGGCCCGGCCCGGCTTCAACAGGTGGCTGGTGCCGCCGGCAGCACTCGCCATCCATCTGTGCATCGGCATGGCCTATGGCTTCAGCGTGTTCTGGCTGCCGCTGTCGCGCGCGATCGGCGTCGACCAGTCGGTGGCCTGCGCCGACCTCACGCTGGTTTCGGCGCTGTTCACCACGAGCTGTGACTGGCGCGTGGCCGATCTTGGCTGGATCTACACGCTGTTCTTCGTGCTTCTCGGCTCGTCGGCCGCCATCTGGGGCGGCTGGCTGGAGCGGGCGGGCCCACGCAAGGCCGGTGTGGTTTCGGCTGTGTGCTGGTGCGGCGGCATCACCATCGCGGCAATCGGCGTGATGCTGCACCAGCTCTGGCTGATGTGGCTGGGCGCCGGCGTCATCGGCGGCATCGGGCTAGGTCTCGGCTACATCTCGCCCGTCTCGACGTTGATCAAATGGTTCCCCGACCGTCGCGGCATGGCGACCGGCATGGCCATCATGGGTTTCGGCGGCGGCGCGATGATCGGCGCACCGCTGGCCGACATGCTGATGAACGCCTTCAAGACAGCCGATTCCGTCGGCGTGTGGCAGACCTTCCTGGTCATGGCCGCGATCTATTTCGTGTTCATGATGGGTGGCGCCTTCGGCTATCGCATTCCGCCGGCGGGCTGGCGCCCGGATGGCTGGATGCCACCGGCCAACACCAAGGCGACCATGATCACCGCCCGCCATGTCCACCTGCGCGACGCGCACCGGACGAAGCAGTTCTGGCTGATCTGGGCTGTGCTGTGCCTCAACGTCTCGGCCGGCATCGGCGTCATCGGGATGGCCTCGCCGATGCTGCAGGAGATATTCGGCGGCCGGCTGCTCGGCCTGCCCGAACTTTCCTTCACTCAGCTCGACACCTCGCAGAAAGCGGCCATCGCCGCCATTGCCGCCGGCTTTGCTGGACTCCTGTCGCTGTTCAACATCGGCGGGCGCTTCTTCTGGGCCTCACTGTCGGACAGGATCGGCCGCAAGAATACCTACTACACCTTCTTCATCCTCGGCATCGTGCTCTACGCGCTGGCGCCGACGGCCGCGCATATGGGCAGCCAGGTGCTGTTCGTGGCGATCCTGTGCGTGATCGTGTCGATGTATGGTGGCGGCTTCGCCACTGTGCCGGCCTATCTGGCCGACATCTTCGGCACCCAGTTCGTGGGCGCGATCCACGGCAGGCTGCTGACGGCATGGGCCACGGCGGGCATCATCGGCCCGGTCGTGGTGAACTATATCCGCGAATTCCAGATCAATGCCGGCATTCCGCGCGAGCAGGTCTACGACTTCACCATGTACATCCTCGCCGGCATGCTGGCGCTGGGGCTGATCGCGAACTCGCTAGTCAAGCCGCTATCCGACAAATGGTTCATGCCGGATGCGGAAGTGGCAAAGCTTCAGGCCAAGGCAACCGCCGACCAGTCCGGACCTTCCGGCTCATTCGGCATCGGCAAGGGCGGGCTGGATGCCAAGGCCGCGTTCGCCTGGATCGCAGTGGGCGTGCCCATCCTCTGGGGCGTGTGGATCACGCTGAAGAGCACGGCAGCGCTTTTCTAAAGCATGACCGGAAGCCTGAAGCGAGAAAATCTCGCCTGGGAATGAATATCGAAGCACCGGACCAATTGGCCCGGTGCTTTTTTTGCTCAAACGGCAGTCAGCGTTGCGCAGATACGAAGTCCACGTAAGCCGCTTCGTCGATCTCGATCACAGTCGGCCGCTTGCGCTGGGCGGCCGCCCTCAGCTTAGCCGGCAAATCGCGCGGGTCTTCCAGCTTCTCGGCCTCGCAGCCGAAACCGCGCGCGATGGTCAGGAAGTCGGGCGTGTAGATGTCGACGCCGATCGGCTCGATGCCGCGCGCTTCCATATAGGCCTTGATCTCGCCATAGCCATTGTTGTTCCACAAGAGCACGATCAGCGGCAGTTCGGCCTCGCGGGCCGAGCCGAGTTCCGGCAGAGTGAACTGGATGCCGCCGTCGCCGGCCAAGCAGACGGTGGGACGGCCGGAGCCGATCAGCGCGCCTGCAGCCGCCGGCAGCGCATAGCCGAGCGTGCCGTAGCCGGTGGCCGAGCAGAACCAGGAGCGCGGCTTGTTGGCGGCGAAGTCGATGCAGCCGGCATAGACCGGCTGGGCCGAGTCGCCCGCGATCACCACGTCGGGCAGCGTGTCGCGCACGACCTCCATGAGGTGAGCGCCGGCGCGCAGGACCGGATTGAGCTCGGCGCGCACGCCTTCGCGAGCGGCTTTTGCACGCTCCGCGCCGTCGCCGGCCGCACGCGGCGAGACGGCAGGCACCAGCGCTTCCAGCGCAAGTTTCGTATCCGAGATCAGCGCGAGGTCCGCCGGGCGGCCCCGCATGGCCTGCTCGGGATCGATGTCGATGCGGACCAGCTTGCCGAAAACGCGCGCGCCACCGGTCTCATAAAAATCGAAGTCGGTGGGGCCGAACTCCGTGCCTGCCGCGATCACCAGATCGGCAGCCTCGATGAGCGCTGAGGTGGACGCCATGGCCGGGCTGCACGGCACGCCGAGCGGGCGGCCGGCCGGCAGCGTGCCGCGGCCGTTGACGGTCATGACCACGGGCGCGTCGAGCGTTTCGGCCAGCGCACGCAGCGGCGCGCCGGCATCGGCCGCACCGCCGCCGGCGATGATGACCGGCCGCTTGGCCGCCGCGCACAGGGCGGCAGCCTCGGCGATCGCCTGCGGCTGCGGCGCCGGGCGCGTGGGCGCCGGACGCTTCTGCGCCGGCGGCAGGGCCGAGGCGTCGAGGGTGAGCAGATCGATTGGCAGTTCGATATGCACCGGGCGCGGGCGCGCCGAGGCGAAGACGGCGAAGGCGCGCGCGATCACCTGCGGCAGCTCTTCGGCGCGCAGCACGGTGTGGCTGAAGGCGGTGAACTGCCGGCCCAGCTGGCGCTGGTCGGGCAGTTCGTGCAGATGCCCCTCGCCCGAGCCCATGCGGCCCGGCGCGTTGACACTGGTGATGACCAGCATCGGCACCGAGTCGCCATAGGCCTGTGCCATGGCGGTGGCGATGTTGGTGAGGCCCGGGCCGGATATGATGAAGCACACGCCGGGCTTGCCGGTGGCGCGGGCATAGCCGTCGGCCATGAAGCCGGCACCCTGCTCGTGGCGCGGCGTGATGTGGCGGATGCCGCTGCCGGGCAGGCCGCGATACATTTCCACAGTATGGACGCCCGGAATGCCGAACACGGTGTCGACGCCATAGGCGGCAAGCAGTTCGACCAGATAGGTTCCAACCGTCTTCATTCAGGCAGTTCCTTTCGCGGCAGGCGCGGCAGCTTCGGCGCAGCCGTCGAGCTGCGCCAGGATGGATTCGAAGGGTGGGCGCTCACCGAAGCCGATGAGCACGAGGATATTCTCCGCGTCGAGGCCTTCCGGCGCTTTTGCCATCTGCTCGAAGGACAGGCGCGTGCCGACGAGATGCGCGGCAAAGCTGCGGCCATCGTTCGCGCGCAAAAAACCCTTGGCGCGATAGACCGCCGTGGGCAGGCCGGCAAGCACCTTCTGCAGGCGTCTCAGATCGACCATGCCTTCGCACCGCCAGATCGCGCTCACCGCCTGTTCATGGACGGGCTCCGCGTTGAAAGCCGAGGCGACGCCGCGCGGCGAAATCTGGCCAGCGAAGAGGATGTCGAAAGGCACAAGCGCGTTCGTGGTTTCGACGATGCGGGTGTCCGGAAAGGTCCAGCGCGCGCGCCAGGCATCAAGGCCGGCGCGGTCGACAAGATCGGTCTTGTTGAGGACCAGAAGATCGGCCGAGCCTATCTGCGCTTCCGCAAGGCCGGGCGCTGCCGCAATCGCATCGTCGAAGCCAGCGGCATCGACCACCACCACGATCGCATCCGCGCGCAGGCGCGATGAGAAACGCGAATAGCGCACCGTATCCATGATGCGGGCGGGATCGGCCACGCCGCTCGCCTCGATCACGATGTGGTCGATGTCGGCGCGGGCGGCCAGAAGCTCTTCCAGCTGCTCGACAAAACCCTGGTTCAGCCCGCAGCAGACACAGCCATTGGACAGGCTGTAGAGACCGCCTTCGGTGGAGGTGATCAGCGCGGCGTCGATGTTGATCGCGCCGAAATCATTGACCAGCACGGCGACCCTGAAACCATGGTCGCCGCTCAGAATGTGGTTGACGAGCGTTGTCTTGCCCGCGCCCAGAAAGCCGCCGATCACGGTGACTGGAATGGGCGCGGCGCCCTTCGTCACCATAGCTGCGGCGCCTCCCCGTGCCACACGGCATCGGAGTTGTCGTTCAGCCGGTCGTGCACGAGCTGGCCCTGCATGAAGGTCAGGTCCACCTTGGTGGAGTGGATGTTGCCCTGCGGCTCGACCTCGAACAGGTTGCGATCGAGCACGATGATGTCGGCCGACTTGCCCACCTCGAGCGAACCCGCTTCATGCTCGATGCCCATCGACCAGGCGCCGTTCTTGGTCATCACGTCGATGGCCTGCGATAGCGAGATCGGCTCGCCGAAGCGGCCTTCGCCCTCCCCCCACGGATTGGCGCGCGTGACCATGGTTTCCAGCGCGATCCACGGATCGAGCGGGCTGACCGGCCAGTCGGTGCCGATGACGGCAACGCCGCCTGCTTCCAGCACGCCCTTGATGTTGTAGGCGCGCGACAGGCGCTCCTGGCCGTAGCCCGAGCGGGCGCCGGAGACGAATTTCGACGGATACCACGACACCGGCGAGAATTCGGCGGTGACGTTGAGATCGCGGAAGCGCTTGAGATTGCCGCCATGCAGGATGGTCGAGTGCGCGCACTGGTGACGCACGCCGAGCCCACCCGGACGCCGGCGCGCTTCCTCGACCGCGTCGAGGAATGTGTCGGAGGCCGCGTCGCCCGTGCAGTGGGCAATGACGCGGATGCCCTGACGGTCCATGTCCCAGATCATGTCGGCAAGATGCTCGGGCGTCAGGTTCAGCTTGCCGCTCCAGGTGCTGTTCCCGTCCCAGGGCGTGATGAGATAGGACGAGCGCGGCTCGACCGTGCCGTCGAAATGGAATTTTACGGCATTGGCGTTGAGCCGGGCCGAGCGGTAGTAGTGGCGCTCGCCGGCTAGAAGCTCCCAGCGCCGGCGCACCGGGAAGATATCGTCCTGCCAGCTGATTGCGGCCTCGACGCGCAGGGTGAGCTCGCCGGCCTGGTCGAGCGACTGCAGCGCATTCAGCCGGTTTTCGCAGACATGGACATATTTCGTCGACACCACGCCGCGCGCGGACTGGTAGTGCACGCCGTCGCGATAGGCGGCGCGCAGCACCGGCACCGGCGTGGGCGGCATGGCCGCATGGATCAGCGCGTAGGCGCCGTCGATCAGAAGTCCCGTCGGCTCGCCGCTGACCGGGTCGCGCTCGAGATAGCCGTTGGCCGGATCGGGCGTGTCGGCGGCGATGCCGGCGCGGCGAAGCGCCTCGCTGTTGACCATCATGGTGCCCCACATGCGGTCGAGCAGCGCGACCGGACGGTCGGGCATCACCGTGTCCAGCCATTCCTTGCCAGGAACCAGACCAGCCTGGCGGAAGGTATAGCGGACGAAATACTGGCCGTAGATCCATTCGCGGTCCGGGTGCTTGGCCGCATAGGCGAGGATCGCGTCGCGCACCTGATCCGGCGTCGGATCGACGATGCCGATGTCCAGGTCCTCGGCATACCGCGGCGCCAGCGCGAGGTCCGGATGGGTGTGCATGTCGTAAAGGCCCGGCATGGCGAAGCGCCCGCCGAGATCCATCACTTTCGTCTGCGCATTGATCAGGTGTTCGACATCGGCGCGCTCGCCGCGGGCGACGATGCGACCGCGCGCCACCGCCAGCGCCTGGCACCAGGGCAGGCCCGGATCGCCGGTATAGATGCGGCCGTTGACGAGCACGAGGTCCGCATAGGCGCTGCGGGCCGAATGGCTCGGGCGGTGATCGTAGAGAACGCGCATGTCGCTAGCCTGCCTCTCAGAAAATAACCTTGGACGCCGGCCTCAGTAGCCGGCGCTCGGAATCCACCATTCGCGGCCGCGTACGGTGGTGACATATTCGGGCCAGCGCAAGCCGATCGGCGCTTCGTAATCGGCGAGCGGCGGGATCCAGTTGGTGCCGCCGACGCCGCCTCCGGTGCGCTCCTCGAACTCCTTGCGGGCAGCCGCGCGCAGCTCTGCATTCTGCATCAGCTCGAGCATCGAGTGGGCGACGGTCTTGGAAGCGCAGATAACCATCGGATCGATGGTCTCGGGAATGCCGCCCAACGCGTTCATCACCCAGTCGGGATAGGCAAAGCCGGCCGGACCGGTGAGCATGGGGCGGGCGATGTAGAGGCGCGCGGTGGGCGCGTGCCAGCACATGTCGGTGTAGTCGTCCGAGGTGTAGTTGATCTGCGACGGCGGCAGGTCCTGGCGCAGGATGCGCTCGGCCTCCTGGGGCGCGATCAGCTTCTCGCAATCGGGCAGGAAGGGCTCGGCCATCGGCACGAGGCCGAGATTGGACTGGATCTCGCGGGCGATCTCCTTGGCGCGTTCGTCCCACTTCGGAGCACCGACAGCGGCGAGCTTGCCATAGACCAGTTCGGCCATGACGTGGTTGGCGAGGCCGGGGCGCGACTTCGACACCCAGATCTTTTCCACGCGGCAGTGGGCCAGCTTGGCGGCGGCCTCGGCGTTGCGGTCGAGGATCAGCGTCGCCTGCTCGGCCATCTCCACGGTCGGCACGCGAATGATGTACTGGATTTCGGCGAGCCGCGCCGGCAGGTTGTCGGCCGTCGCCTGACCGGCCGTCAGGATCGCCTCGCTGATCGACCAGCCGCCCATATGCGGCAGCATGGAATCGCGCAGCGCCTTGGAAGCATTGTACATATAGAACAGCGCATCGTTGGCGCCCGGTGCGCGCACGGCACTGTGCGCCTGCGGGATCGGCAGGCCGTCGGCGCGCTTCAGCCAGGTTTCCGGCTCGTCGCAGACAAAGCGATAGACCATCGCGTAAGCCGCGCCGCAATGCGTGTCCCAGTTCACCGTGTTGCACAGCGGGAGCATGTAGCAGGGGTGGAAGCTGATCATGGCGTCGAGGCCGTCATAATAGCCCTTGGCGGCGTGGATCGGCTTGGAGCCGCGGACCTTCTCGGCCGGCTCGCCAAAGAATTTCAGCGTACCCGGAATATTGTTCGCCTGCATGGCCGCCTTGGTGGCGAGCAGGCCGCCGAAGGCGCTCATGCCGAGCGCGGAGTGCGGGTCGGTGTGGCCGCCGGCATGTTCGTTGAGGCCGGCGCGAGGCTCCTTGACGGTGCTGGCCGCCTGGCAATTGCCGGGCACGGCGTCGTATTCGGCGTAGGATGCGATGACCGGGCCGCCCTCGCCGTTTGTCCATTGGGCGGCGAAGGCCGTCGGCATGCCGCCCGAGCCTTCCTCGACCTCAAAACCCTCGGCGCGCAGGCGGTTCACATACCAGGCAGCCGACTCGTATTCGCGCCAGGCCGTCTCGCCCTTGTGCCAGATTTCGCTGGTCCACTTGGATAGCTCGGCCGCGTTCTCGTCGACCCAGCGCGTGGCGGTTTCCTCGGCAATATTCCTAGTCATCGGCTGCTCGTATTTTGTCCCCGCGTGACTTGCACGCCTTGCCGGCGAAACTGCCGGCGCAATTGATCCTTCGGAGCCTGGCTCATGCTTGGCTCACCGCAAACTCATCGTATGGGATGAATGAGATTTTCAGAAAGTGATATATATTGCGGACTGACGTGAGAGTTTTTCATCTTTGGGAGGAAACATGACCTGGCCGGCAAGAAACCTGCCTTCCATGAGCGCCTTGCGGGCTTTCGATGCGGTCGCCCGCCACGGCAGCCTGTGGCAGGCCGCGCAGGAACTGCACCGCACGCCGAGCGCCATCAGCCACCAGCTGCGCTTCCTCGAACGCGAGCTCGGGCTCGAGCTCACCGAGCGCGACGGCAAGGGAATCGAGCTGACGCCGTTCGGCCGCCGCTACGCGCAGGAGGTGCGCACCGCGCTGGGGCTGATCGCGCAGGCGGCCGAGATTGCCGATGACGTGCAGCTTCACGGCCGTCTGACCATCTCCTGCACGCCGGGCTTCGCCACCTTCTGGCTGTGCAATCATCTCAGCGATTTTCGCAGCCTCTACCCGTTGGTCCGCATCAAGCTGGTGACGCCGCGCCGGCTGGACGATGTCAGCGATCCGGAATCGGACGTGTTCATCGCCTTCGGCGCCGGCAGCTGGCCGAACCATTGGTCGGAGCTTCTGGCACAGGTGGAGTTCACGCCGATCTGCAGCCCGGTTCTGCTCAATGCCAACAATATTCATACACCCGAGGACCTCACCGGGCTGACGCTGCTGCATCTCAACGATTTTCACGACTGGTCGCTCTGGTTCGGCACCTACGGCCTGCCGATGCCGGACCCGGAAAACAGCATCGTCTTCTCCGACGTCTATCTCGCCCAGGCAGCGGCAATCGCCGGCCAGGGCGTGGCGATGGGCGACGACATCGTCTGCGGCAAGGCGCTGACCGACGGCGACCTGGTGCGCCCCTTCGACAGCACCATCAAATCGCCGGAGTCCTACTTTCTGGTCTGCGAACGCCACAAGCTCGATCAACCGATCGTTAGCGCCTTCTGCAACTGGCTGAAAGCAAGCCTCGCCGAGAGCCGTCAGCTGCTCCGCTCACGACAGCATGAATAATCTTCACCTGAACTGCGTAAATTATTCCATTGTGGTGAATTCGATTTTCAACCTATCGTCCCGGAAAAATAGATAAGGGGGAGTGGGTTTGGCCCCTCAACGACATCGCGCCTCTCAACTCAGTGCAATCGGCCTCAGCAAGTCCTTCGGCAATTTCGAAGCCCTGCGCAGCCTTGACCTGACCATTGCTGCGGGCGAGTTCCTGACCCTGCTTGGGCCGTCGGGCTCGGGCAAGACGACGTTCCTCATGGCCCTTGCCGGCTTCCTGGCGCCGACGCGGGGCCGCCTTGAGGAAGACGGCGTCGACATCACCAGCCGCCCCGCCGACAAGCGCAATTTCGGCATGGTCTTCCAGGGCTATGCGCTGTTCCCGCATCTGTCGGTCGCCGACAACGTCGCCTTCCCGCTCAAGGTGCGCAAGGTGGCCGCCGCCGAGATCAAGAAGCGCGTGGGCGACATGATCGAGCGCGTCGGCCTTTCCGCGCACGCCCACAAGAAGCCCGGGCAGCTTTCCGGCGGCCAACAGCAACGCGTGGCGCTGGCGCGCGCGCTGGTGTTCGAGCCGGGCGTGCTGCTGCTCGACGAGCCGTTCTCGGCGCTCGACAAGAACCTGCGCGAAGGCCTGCAGGCCGAAATGAAGCGCGTGCACCGCGAGACCGGCACCACCTTCGTCTTCGTCACGCACGACCAAAGCGAGGCGCTGGCGCTTTCTGATCGCATCGCCATCTTCAATCACGGCCGGCTCATGCAGGCGGCAGAGCCGCGCTCGATCTACACGCGACCTGACAATCGTTTCGTCGCCGAATTCCTTGGCCGTATCAACCTGCTGCCGCTCGAGGGCTGCAGCGCCATGGACGGGCGCGCCACGGGCCGCCTCGGCGAACTGACGCTGTCGGCGCCGACCGGCGCTGTCACACCCGCTGGCCGTCAGGCCTTGCTGGCGGTTCGTCCCGAGCATCTGCGCATCGGCATGGCCGGCGTGGACGAAAACGGCATCGCTGGCGTGGTTGCCGACAAAATCTATAACGGTGCCGAAACGAGCCTGCAGCTTGCCCTGCCCACCGGTCAGCGCCTGCAGCTTTCGGTTCCCGACCATTCGGCCGCGGCCGGACTGGCAGTCGGTGCGGAGGCCAATGTGTGTTGGCCTGTCGAGAGCGGTTTCATCCTGCACGACGACTAGAACGCCTGAACATTGAGACAATGGGAGTGAAAACGAAAATCATGTCCGACCGTTTCCAACGCGACTGTTTCGAAATCCTCACCCGCCGCGCGGCGGGTGGCGAGATCGACCGCCGCAGCTTCGTCAAGGCCGCCGCGCTGCTGCTCAGCGTGCCGGTTGCGATGCGCGCCAAGATGGCCTTCGCCGCCGACCAGCTGGTGGTGGCCAACTGGGGCGGCGACGCCATCGATGCCTTCCAGAAGGCCTTCGGCGAGCCCTTCACCAAGGCGACCGGCATTGCCGTGCGCATCGACGGCAGCGGCCCGACGGAAGGCGCCATCAAGGCACAGATCACCTCGGGCAAGATCATCTGGGACGTGGTCGATGCCGACGCCAACCTCGGCATCGCCTTTGGCAAGGAGGGCGTGCTGGAGCCGCTCGACTACAACGTCATCGATCGCGCCAACATCCGCAAGGGCTACGACTACGAGTTCGGCACCCCCGGCTACTTCTTCAGCTACGTGCTGGCCTACGATTCCGCCAAATTCGGCGACGAGGCACCGAAGTCACCGGCCGACTTCTGGAACGTCGAGAAGTTCCCCGGCAAGCGCACCATGTACAAGTGGATGAACGGCATGCTGGAGGCAGCCTTGCTCGCCGACGGTGTGAAACCGGAAGAGCTTTATCCGCTCGACATCGACCGCGCGCTCGCCAAGATCGAGGCGCTCAAGCCCCACATCATCTCCTTCTGGGGCTCGGGCGCCGAAAGCCAGCAGCTGCTGACCGAAGGCGAGGCGGCAATGGGCTACATCTGGAACACCCGCGCGATCCTGCTCGGCCGCGATACCGGCGACCAGATCAAATGGGGCTATGAGGGCGGCTTCCTCAACTCCTCCACCTGGATCACGCCGAAGGACAACCCCGCCGGCCGCGACAATGCCATGCGCTTCATCGCATCCTCCCAGGACGCGCAGAGCCAGGTAACCCTGTTCGACCTGCTCGGCAACGGCCCGGCCAACCCGCAGGCCGACGCGCTAATCCCGGACGACAAGAAGGCGCTGAACTGCGTGTCGCCGGAAGCGGAGGCCAAGCAGGTGACGCTCAACGCCGAGTGGTATGCCGATAACTACTCCACGGCCCTGGAGAAGTTCCTGGCCCTGGTTTCGAAGTAAGAAGCGAAACGAAGCAACGACGAGAAGAAGGGGGAAGCGGCCCGCCGTTTCCCCCGCGTTTGAAAGCGTCAGGAGAGCCTTGATCATGTCCCGATCCTGGATGCGTTACGCGATCCTGCTGGCTCCCCTGCCGCTCTTTCTGGTCGCTTCCTATGTGCTGCCGTTTCTGATGGTGGCCAAATGGAGCGTGACCGACCCTGAGCCCGGTTTCGGGCAATATATCCGCATCTTCACCGATCCGACCGTGCAGGCGGTGCTGATCCGCACGCTGCGCATCTGCGTCATCGTCACCACAGTGTCGGTGACGCTTGCCTATGCCATCGCCTATAACTGGGTGTTCGGCCCGCCGCAGCGGCAGCGGCTGATCGAATATTGCGTGCTGATCCCCTTCTGGATCTCGGTGCTGATCCGCGCCTTCGGCTGGCTGATCCTGCTGCGCAACAACGGCATCATCAATGAGAGCCTGATGGGCTTGGGCGTCATCAAGGAGCCGCTTGCGCTGGTTCGCAACGAGCTTGGCAGCATCATCGGCATGACGCATTTCCTCATTCCGTTTGCGGTCTTCCCGCTTGCCTCGGCGCTGCGCCAGGTCGATCCGCGCGTGCTGCAGGCTGCGAGCGGGCTCGGCGCAGGGCGCATGCGCATCTTCTGGACCGTGACGCTGCCCATGACCATGCCCGGCGTGCTGGGCGCCAGCATCATCGTTTTCGTCTTCGCGCTCGGCTTCTTCATCACCCCGGCGATCCTCTCGGGCGGCCGCAGCGTGATGGTGGCGGAATTCATCTATCTGCAGCTCTTCCAGACCGTGAACTGGGGGCTGGCCGCCGCAATCAGCGTGATCCTTCTGGCGATCGTGGCCGCGCTCGGCGCGCTGCTGCACAGGGTCGCGCGCCTCGACAAGCTCGTAGGGTGACAACAATGAGCACCAACCCGAACAGCACCGACAAGCCCGGCCGCGTCAGCGCCGCGATCGTCTATGCGACGATCGTCTTCCTGCTGATGCCGCTGCTGGCCATCGTGCCGGTGTCCTTCACCGGCACGCGCTATCTCTCTATGCCCAAGGGCAATTGGTCGCTGCGCCATTACGAGGCGCTGCTGACCAACCCCGTATGGCTCGACAGCATCAAGCTCAGCCTCGGCATCGCGCTCGCAAGCGCCGCGATTTCCACAGTGCTCGCGGTGATGTTCGGGCTCGGGCTGTGGTACGTGCGCAACCGCTTCTCGACGATGCTGGCCGCGCTGGTGTTCCTGCCCATGGTGATGCCGCCGGTGGTGTCGGCGATCATCCTCTATTTCTTCGAGACCTCGCTGATAGACGTCGCGCCCTGGATCGGCTTCGACAGTGTCGGCGGCGTGATCCTCGCCCACGTCGTGGTGGCAACGCCCTTTGCGCTCGTCACCTTCATGGTTTCGCTCAGCCAGATCGACAAACGCATCGACATGGCCGCGCGCGGCTTGGGCGCATCGCTCTGGCAATCGATCTTCTGGGTCATTCTGCCGAACGCCAAATTCGGCATCATCTCGGCCGCCTTCTTCGCCTTCATCCTGTCGTGGGAAGAAATCTCGGTGACGCTGTTCATCACCAGCTTCAACGTCGTCACCCTGCCCCGGCAGATGTGGAACGGCATGCGCGACAATGTCGATCCGGCGATCGCAGCGATCTCGGTCATCCTGATCTCGCTGACGGTCATCGGTATCCTCTGCCGCGACCTGTGGCGCTGGCAACGCACGCGGGTAGTGGCGAAGGCCGCCTGACCCGGCCCTGCCACCAACCCCAATATCCGAAAGGGGTGGCAGCGGCGATCCCGCCAGAGTGCGGTATCGCCGCTGCCACCCGAGACAGTTCGGGCGCAAGGTCGCTTGAGGCCGATCGGCGGGATTACTTCCAGATCGGGTTCGACCAGGCGCTGCGGCCGGTGTCGTCGATGACGATGACGCGCAGCCAGGGGCTCTTCTCCAGCGGAGCCAGTGAGACGCTGGTGCGGGTCATCGAGATGCCGCTGCTGTGGCTCATCAGGTAACCCTGTCCGGCGACCAAGACGCGCGATGCCGGCGAGCAGCGAACCTCGACGCAATCCGCAGTCACGTCGATGTCGTCGATGCGCGGTCCCTGAGTCGAGTAGAAGTGACCGTTCTTCAAGGCCTCCAGAATGTGCCCGGGACTGTTGGTCTCGGCCTTCAACTCGACCCAGCCGCCGCCGAAATCGGCCGCCTTGAAGTGCGCGTCGTCGCAGGCATAGGTGGTCAGGCGGTAGCCCTTGTCCAGCAGTCCGTCGAGCAGGTAGGCGCCATGGCCCTTGTCATGCATGACCTGGCAGCCGTGGTTGTAGATCTCCACCGAATGGGCGGCATCGACCAGCGTCTCGGCGTCCGCCAGCGACAGGCTGTACCAGCCGGGATGGGCGATGCCGACGAATGCGCCGGCATCCTTGGCGCGCCGGGCAAGCGCCGGGCCGTCCTCTTCCGGGGAAGTCGGCGCGAAATCGAGCGGCAGCCCGACGGCGACAAGATGCCAGATGTCGCTCACCTCGGTGCGCGGCGCGTGGACCTCGGCGCCGAGCAGCATTGTGAAATTCTCGTCGCTGAATGCGCGCGTGTCGGTGATCGGAAAGTCAAACTGCTTCAGGAAGTGATCCGTGATCGACAGGAAGTCGTAGCCCGAATTGCGATAGGCCTTGATCACGTCCTCGACCGAAAGCGCCCCGTCCGAGCGGGTCGTATGGGTGTGGATATTGCCGCGCAGGAAACGGCCAGGCATGGAGAAGGGAGCGACGCTGCTCATGGGAAGTCCTTTGTGTGTAGGATGGAATCTAGGCGCTGATGGCTGCGGAAGTGCCGGCCGCCAGCCACGGGAGTGCGGCGAGTTGGTAGTGATCGGTGAGGATGCAATCGGCGCCGAGCGACAGAAGGCGCTGGTCGTGGCCGGGCAATATGTGGCCGCCGCCGCAGAAACCGATGACGCGCATGCCCGCGGCGCGGGCTGCGGTCACACCGGTGACGCTGTCCTCGATGACGAGGCACCTTTCGGGAGGAATGCCGCCCATGGTCTTGGCGGCATGCAGGAAGAGGTCAGGCGCGGGCTTGCCCCGCGCGACATCGTCCGAGCTGAACACGCGTCCCTCGACCAGTGGCGCGAGACCCGTCGCGGCGAAGGTGCAGCAAAGACGCTCATGGCCGCTGTTGGACGCGACGCAGTAGGGCTGATCGAGGCCCCGCAACAGTTCCACGATGCCGGCGATGGGCTGCAGTTGCGTGTTGAACGCGTGATCGAGCCGCACGGCAAGGCGTGTCTCGAAATCAGCCGGTAGAGGAACGCCGTGGATCGTTTCGAGCTTCCGTCGTGACGCCATGGCATCGAGACCGACCAGCGAGGAGATGGTCTCTTCGACCGACATCGTCAACCCGATAGCACCGAGTGTATCAGAGGTTACCTGCGCGGCGAGGATTTCGCTATCGACCAGAACGCCGTCGCAGTCAAAAATTACAAGATCTATCAAAGCTTTAACCTGATGAAGAGCCGCGCGTGATTTTCACGCGCGGCGGATTTCTCGTGGAGAGGAAAATTACTTCGGAAGAAGCGCGTTGGTTTCCTCGGTGATCTTGGCGATGCCGTCTTCAGGCGTAATGTCGCCGCTCATCACCTGGCCGATGATGTCGCGCTGCATGCGCCAGATCTTCACGCCATTGGTGCCCGGATAGCCGCCCCAAGGAGCAGCGCGGGAGATCTGCTTGATGCTGGTGTACCAGTTGGGGTTCTCGTCATAGAACTTGCCGAGATATTCGGGCGCAAGAGCCGCCTTGTTGGTCGGCATGTAGCCCGAGCCGAGAACGGCGATCGTCTGGCCTTCGGCGCTGGTTGCGAACTTGATGTATTCCCAGGCTGCGTCCTGCTTTGCCTTGTCCTTGGCGAGGATCATCATGCCATTGCCGCCGGTCGGCACGACGCCCTTTTCGAGGTTCGCAACCGGATAGGTGGAAGACATGAGCTTGAAGCGGTCGCCGATCAGGTCGGAGAAACCGCGAGCGCTGTTCGGCGAGGCGAAGATGATGCCGAGCTTGCCGGCGGCGAACTGCTGGCGGGACTGTTCGAAGTCGCGCATCACCATCTTGCCTTCGGTGACGAAGCTGCGAGCCAGTTTCAGGGCATTGAGGCCGGAGCCATTGTCGAAGTCGACGGTCTTGTTGTCGTCCTTCATGACCTGCTCGCCCTGCTGCAGGATGAGCGAGCGCCACAGCCAGTCGTCCGGCCAGGCATGGATGTCGTAGGCGAAGCCGTCGACGTCGCCGCCAAGTTCCTTGATCTTGGCACCGAGCGCGATCATGTCGGCCCAGTTGGCCGGGAAGTTTTCGGGATCGCCGCCGGCCTGCTTGACCAGGTCGGCATTGTAGAAAACGATCGGCGTAGAGGCATTGAAGCCGATGCCGTAAAGCTTGCCGTCCACCTTGCCGAGATTGAGGATCGACGGCTCGTAGTTGGTGTTGACCCAGGCCTCGCCTTCCTTGGCCATGTAGTCGTCCAGCGCGATGACCTGACCGCGCTTTTCGAGCTGATGGACCACTTCCGGCAGCAGGTGATAGCCGGAGTGATAGACATCGGGAAGATTGTTGGTGATGGCTTCGCGCAGCAGCGCCTGATGCTGCTCGTCATAGCTCGGCAGCGCATTGCGGAACTTGATGACGATGTCGGGATGCTTCTCCATGAAGGCAGCGGCGACCTTCTCATGGAAGACGTTGTGCGCGGGCATGAAGTGCTCGACTTCGATGGTGATCGGGTCCGCGTGAGCGGCGGACGCGCCGAGCACGGCGGCAGCGCTGACCAGAGCGGCCTGCATGAGGGCTTTCATCATTTTCTCCTTGAGAGTTGGATGAGTTTTGTTGGGGGTATAGACGAGGCCCGATGGAGGAGCTCGGACCCCGTATTTCGGCCGTAGCCGCCGTCACGGACCGGACCACCCGGCCCGTGACGAAAGCCGGTTCACTTCACGCCAGTCATGGTGACGCCCTGGACGAAGTGACGCTGAGCAAACAGGAAGAGGATCATCAGCGGAGCCGTCAGCAGGGTGGCAGCGGCCATCAGCGCGCCGAAGCTGGAGCCGAGATCCGTATCCGAAAAGTACATCATGCCGAGTGGTGGCGGTGCGAGCTCCGGGCTGGTGACGACGATCAGCGGCCAGTAGAGATCGTTCCAGTGCGCGGTGATGGAGAACACCGCAAAGGCTGCGATTGCCGGGCCGGCACTCGGAACCACGACCCGCCAGAGGATTTCCATCTCGCCCATGCCGTCCAGTCTCGCGGCATGGATGATGTCGTCGGGGAAGGACCGAAACACCTGACGGAACAGGAAGATGGCGAAGACCGACAGGAAGAACGGCAGCATCAGCGAAAAGTAGCTGTCGAGCGTACCGGTGAAGGCAAGTCCCATGTAGAGCGGCAGGGCCGGCACCTGGACGGGAACGCAAAGGGCAAAGAGCACGAGTGCGAAGAGCAGGTTGCGTCCGCGAAACTCGTATTTCGCGAGGGCGTAGGCGCATGGGATGGCCGTCAGCAACTGCACCGCCAGAATGCCGGCGCAGATGATCACCCCATTGGCCATGAAGCGCAGCAGTGGTGCTTTGGCGAAGGCCTCGCGAAAATTGTCGAAACCGACGAAGGTTTGCGGCAGCCAGTGGAATGTCGGCGAAAACACTTCCTGCGACGGACGGAACGCTGTCACTACCATCCAGTAGAACGGAAACAGCATGGCGAAAGCGCAGGCCAGCAGGAAGACATGCATCGCGATCTGGCCGGGGGTCAGGCCTGCTCGCACGAGGAAGGAACCGGGGCGCAGCATCAGTAATGAACCTTCCGTTCCAGCACCTTGGCCTGAACCAGGGACAAAAGCAGGATGATGCCGAGGAAAACGACGGTGATGGCCGAGGCCAGACCGATACGCATGTATTGGAAGCCCTCGAGATAGTTGACATAGAGCAGCACGTCGCTGGCGCCCTGGGGGCCGCCGCGGGTCAGTACGGCAACTGTGTCGAACACCTTGAAGGCCGTGATCGAGGTGGTGATGATCACGAACATGGTGGTCGGCCCGAGCATGGGAAGCGTCACGGTGAAGAAGCGCTCGATTGGGTTGTCGATGCCGTCGACGGCCGAAGCTTCGTAAAGCTCCTGGGGAATCGCGGTGAGGCCGGCGGTGAAGAGCACCATGTTGAAGCCGGCGAGCGACCAGACGCCGATGATGGCAAGCGCCGGCATCACCAGCGACGGATCGCCGAAGAACTCCATCGAGGGCAGGCCGATGGCGGTGAAGAGGTGATTGACCGGACCGATCTTGCCGTGAAGCAGGTATTTCCACACGGTCGCCATGGCGATCAGAGTGGAGGTTACCGGCAGGAAGAACGCGATCTGATAGAACTTGCGGCCGCGCTTCAGCCCGTTGACCATGACTGCGAGAACAAGCCCGATGATCACCGACGCCGGAACGACAAGTGCCACGTAGTAGGCCGTGTTGACCAGCGAGCGCCAGAAGGTCTTGTCGCCCCAGAGCGAGAGGTAATTGTCGAAACCGACGAAGGAAAAATCGAGCGCACCGAGCTCATAGTCGGTGAAGCTCATGGCGATCATCACAACGATCGGCAGCAGCATGGTGCCGACAAGCAGGATGATCGATGGCGTGGCGAACCAATATGCGATCGATGGCGCAATCTCGGCGCCAAGCCGGCGCCGGGCAGCGCGGCCGATCGAGGAAGACGGCAAAGCCATGGTCATGATCAGGCGCCCACCAGCTTGCGGCCTGAGGCATAGGTGATCGGCTCCGATGCAGTCGCGCCATGAATGGCCGGCAGCCGCTTGCCATCCGCATCGAATAGCAGGGCCGCGCCTGCACGCGCGCCGATGGTGAAGTTTTCCTCCAGCCGGCCGCTCATCTGCAGCGCTTCGAGTTCCGCCGCCGAAATGCGGAGCGTCATGTTCTTCCTGTCGCTGCCGTCGTGGCGCACATGCAGCAGAACGTCATGGCCGAGACGCTCGACGCGCTGGAGGCGGCCATCGATGACTATGTCGGACGAACCGTCGTCGATGATGAGGATTTCCGGGCGCAGGCCGACCGTCAGTTGGCCGGTTGCCTCCGTGCGAAGCGTGGTGGCGCGCCCCGCGATGGAAATACGTCCCTGCGGATCGGCACGGGCCGTCAGGAGATTGATTTCAGGGCTGCCGATGAAGCGGGCAACGCGCACATCCGCCGGGTTGGAATAGATTTCATTCGGTGTTGCGACCTGAATGATCTCGCCATCCATCATCAAGGCCACGCGGGTCGACATGGTCATGGCTTCGACCTGATCGTGCGTGACGTAGATGAACGTCGCTCCCAGGCGCTGGTGCAGTTCGGAGAGTTCGCCGCGCATGTGC
>Ga0187815_10000471_pt1 | contig 19490 bp, 20 predicted proteins | sample NC_S_5_FD_132962 | JGI IMG/M metagenome (GOLD analysis project Ga0187815, IMG submission 132962) | Wetland sediment microbial communities from Neuse River Estuary, North Carolina, USA - ASW-S_5 | ecosystem: Environmental > Aquatic > Freshwater > Wetlands > Sediment | place: USA: North Carolina...
AGGCCGACTTCTTCTTCGGCGCGGCCTTCTTCGCTGCCGCTGGCTTGGTCACGGTCGGCTTGGCGCCGACCACGGCCGGCTGCGCGCCGTGCACGCGGGTGTTGCCGTAGCTGCCGCGGTAGGTCTTGCCGCGACGGGTCTTGCGATCGCCCTTGCCCATGGGAATCTCCTCAATGCGTGGTGGCTGGCCATGATAGCAGCGCCGCCGCTGGCGCCATAGCGGGGAACGCCGAATTCAGTCGTGGCCGTGGCCATGGCCGCTGCAGCCCCGTGGCTGGTCGAGGCAGGCCTCCGGATCGATCTGCACCGTGACGTGCTGTATGCCGAAACGCTCGCCCAGCAGGCGATGGATCGCCCGCAGCGCCTGCGCGGCGGCGGCCGGGTCGTACAGCTCGGCATGCAGGGTTGCCATGCGCGAACCGGAGGCCAGTTGCCACACATGCAGATGGTGGATGCCGCGGATCGAAGCGTCGGCACTGCCCAATGCGGCCTCCACCTCGCCGGCGTCCATGCCGTCCGGCACCCCTTCCAGCAGGATATGGGCGGAACGGTGCAGCAGGCGCCAGGCACTGGCCAGTATCAGCACGGCCACCAGCAACGACAGCAGCGGGTCGGCCCACAGCCAGCCGAACCAGCGGATCGACAGCGCGGCGAGCACTGCAGCCATCGAGCCCAGCAGATCGCCCAGCACGTGCAGGCTGGCGGCGGCCAGGTTCACGTCGTCATGCGCGTGACCGTGCAGGCTGCGCAGTACCAGCAGGTTCACCAGCAGGCCGACGACGGCCACGGCCAGCATCAGGCCCGACAGAATCTCGCCCGGATGCAGCAGGCGCCGGACGGCCTCGTACACCACCCAGGCCACGAGCACGAACTGGCTGAGCGCGTTGACGAAGCCGACCAGCACTTCCATCCGTCCGTAGCCGTAGCTGCGCCGCGCGTCCGCCGGCCGCAGCGCCATGCGCGCACCCACGAAGGCCATCAGCAAGGCCAGCGCGTCCACCATCATGTGGCCGCCATCGGTGAGCAGGGCCAGCGAGCCGGACCACAGGCCGCCGACCACCTCGGCCAGCATGGTCAGCGTCGTCAGCACGAAGGCCAGCAGCAGCTTGCGGCCGCGCATGCCGGCATGCGACGGGTGGTCGTGCCCTTGCGCATCCGCCGAATGCGGATGCCCGTGATCGTGGGTGTGGGAGTGTGTGGCGCTCATGCACGCATGCTAGGGAGCGCGGACGGCGTTACACAATCACCGCACGGGCTTCCGCAGCCCGCTCACCAAGGCACGGTCCGGCCGAAACGATCGAGGTACTGCAGGCCGGGCACGCCGCGCTTCGAGGTCAGTACATCGACCAGCAGCGGGGCGCTCTCCTCGATGGTGAAAGGAGCTTCCGGTCCGCCCAGGCCGGTGCGTATCCACCCGGGAGCGAGCACTACCATGGCGCGCGGATTTGCGGCTTCGCGCGCGGCGAAGCTGCGCATGAACATGTTCAACGCGGCCTTGCTGCCGCGGTAGACCTCGCGCATCCCGGTTTCGTTGTTGGCGATGCTGCCCTGCCCGGAGGACATCGCACCGATCAGCCCATCCGCCGGCACGAGGTCCTGAAGCGCCTCGATGACGCGCATCGGGCTCAGCGCATTCGTCACCATCACGCGGACGAATTCTTCCGTCGCCACGTCGCCGACGCGCACGCCCTGGTCATGCGTGGTCGTTCCCGCGTTGACGAACAAAATGTCGAGCGCTCTGCCGGCAAGGCGTTCGCGCAACGCGGCGATCTGGTCCGGCTCGTTGATGTCGAGCGTTTCGATCCCGACGCGACCCGGGTGCCTGTCCGCCAGGTCATGCAGCGCGGTTCGGGGGCCCGCCCTGACCGTGCCGATGACGTTCCAATCCCGTCCAACGAATCCGGCGGCCAGAGCGAGGCCGAGCCCCCGCGAGGCGCCGACGATCAGGATCGTGGAAGCGGACGGCACGGACTGGCCTCAATGCGCGCATTGCGCGCCGTGGACGTGCGCCACCGCATGGCCACGCCGGCGATCGATATAGAGGTTCACGAAATGCGCCGATGCGACCAGCAGGCCGCCGCAGGTCACCAACGCGCTGTGCACGGCGATCGGATAAGCCAGGCCCCAGGTGATGCCCAGCAGCAGCAGCGCCAGTCCCGGCAGCGCCAGCAACAGCGGCAGCAGCCGGCGATGTCTGCGGTAGCCGCCGAACAGCGCGAACAGCGCCAGCGTGGCGGCGAACATCACAAAGCCGCGCTCGAAGCGGTGCCCCGCCAGGAAGCCGAGGCCGAGCAGCGGCAGCACGGTCAGCACGAAGGGCAGCAGCGCGCAGTGGACCGCACACAGGAAGGAGGCCGTGGCACCCACGCGATCAGCCAGATGCCACCAGCGCACGGATTTCCGCGCACCGGCGACGGGTCCCATCGCGACGGGGTCCAGCCGCATGCGGTCGGCTTCGGCGGAGCTTGCGGTCCTGTCCATGCAATCTATGTTACTTTATAACAATCGTGCCGCACAAGCGACCGGGCCGCCCAGTGGGGGCCCGATCAGGACTTGCGGCAGCGCTTGCAGATACCGTGGACTTCCAGGGTCTGCGCCTGGGCGCGGAAGCCCAGTGCCTTGGCCTGCGCCTCGATCAGTTCCGCGACGTGTTCGTCGCAGACTTCCTCGGCACCGGAGCAGACATCGCAGATCAGGAACGGCACCTGGTGTGCCTCGGCCGGGTGATGGCAGGAGACGAAGGCGTTGATCGACTCCAGCTTGTGGATGAAGCCCTGCTCCAGCAGGAAATCCAGCGCGCGGTACACCGTGGGCGGCGCCGCGTTGCCGTGCTTCTCGCGCAACTGGTCCAGCAGGTCGTAGGCCTTCACCGGCTTGGCCGCGGCTGCGACCAGCTCCAGCACCTCCATGCGCAGCGGAGTCAGGCGCAGGCCGCGCTCCTCGCTGACATGCGCCACCTCGCGCACGAAACCCTTCGCGTCATGATGGTGCGAATGATGGGCGTGCGGCTTGTGGGTGACGTCGTGTGCCAAGGGATTCTCCTCGCGGGGATGATACATGCCCGCCGGCGGGAAGATGGCAGCCCGGCCCGGTCGATCAGCGCGGCAGCGGCGGCGGCACGGGGCGTGCACGGACACGCGTGCGCAGCCACAGCACGATCCAGCCGATCGGCCCCAGCACCCAGGCCCAGGCGATGCCTTCCCAGAGGCGCCCACGCCACCAGCCCAGCAGCGCGCCCACCGCCACGAACAACAGGTTCCACCAGAACAGCGCAGCCCATGGCACCATCGCCCACAGGTTGAGGAAGACGCTCCAGAACGCGCCGGGAGCGTCCGGATCGACGCCCTGCAAGGCGCGGTTCAGCAACTCGTGCACGACGTCGCCCCGCCCGCCTGCGGCTTCAGCCGCGCGCCAGCACCAGCGCATGCTGGACGCGCTTCAACGCCTCGGCACGGCCGCACAGATAAATGGTGTGGTCGATCGACGGCGACACCTGGGTGCCGGTCATCGCCACGCGCAGCGGCTGGGCGACCTTGCCCATGCCCAGTTCAAGCTTCACGGCCACCTGCTCGATCACGCCATGGATCGACTCCGGCTTCCAATCGACCTCGGCCAGCAGGCCCCCGGCTGCCTGCAGCACCGCGGCGGCGCCATCGTTCTTCAGGTGCTTGGCGACGGCCTTGTCGTCCCATTCCACGATGGGGCCGTACCAGAGCTTAGCGCGCTCGGCCATTTCCTTCAGGGTGTGCACGCGGTCGCGCAGCGCCACGATCACATCGGCTGGCGCAGGTCCCTTGGTCGCGTCGATGCCGGCGCGGGCCAGCTGCCATTCGAACTCGGGCGCCAGCGCGGCGGGATCGTCGGTCTTCAGGTAATGCTGGTTCAGCCACTTGAGCTTCTCGGTATCGAAGCGCGAGGCGGCCTTGTTGACGTCGGCGACGTCGAACAGCGTGATCATCTCTTCGCGCGAAAAGATCTCCTGGTCGCCGTGCGACCAGCCCAGACGCACGAGATAGTTGAGGATCGCGTGCGGCAGATAGCCTTCCTCGCGGTACTCCATCACGCTCACCGAGTTGGTGCGCTTGGAGAGCTTCTTGCCCTCCTTGTCGAGGATCATCGGCAGGTGCGCGAATTCCGGCACCGGCTTGCCGAGGGCCTTGTAGATGTTGATCTGGCGCGGCGTGTTGTTGACGTGGTCGTCGCCGCGGATCACCTCCGTGATGCCCATGTCGACGTCGTCCACCACCACGGCGAAGTTGTAGGTGGGCCAGCCGTCGGAACGGAAGATCACCAGGTCGTCCAGCTCGGCGTTCGACCACTCCACCCGGCCCTTCACCTTGTCCTCGAACACCACCGAGCCTTCCAGCGGGTTCCTGAAGCGGATCACCCGGTTCGGATCGTCGCGGTACGGTTCGTTGCGGTCGCGGTAGTAGCCGTTGTAGCGGGGCTTCTCGCCCTTCGCCATCGCGGCTTCGCGCATCGCCTCGATCTCCTCCTTGCTCTCATAGGCGTAGTAGGCCTTGCCTTCGGCGAGCAGGCGCTCGGCCACTTCCTTGTAACGGGCGAGACGATGCGTCTGGTAGACCGCAGCCCCATCGGCGGAGAGATCCAGCCAGGCCATCGCATCGAGGATCGCCTGCACCGCCTCGTCGGTGGAGCGCTCGCGATCGGTGTCCTCGATCCGCAACAGGAACTCGCCCCCGCGCCGGCGCGCCTCCAGCCAGCAGTAGAGCGCGGTGCGCGCGCCGCCGATATGCAGGAATCCGGTGGGGCTGGGGGCGAAACGGGTACGGACGGTCATCGGGGCATGGCAACGACTGGAAACGCGTGATTCTACCCGATGGCCGCACGGCGTTTAGTGCCGGCCAGGGGCATCGCATGCCCAGCTTGCGCGGATTTCCACGTTCGCTCCCGGCCCAGGCAAGGCGAGCCGGTGACAGGCCTGCCGGTCCGGGAGGGCAGCACGACCGCACGCGCACGGCCATCCGCCCGCGGCACCCGCGGCGAATCGGGTGCCCCGGTTGGCAAGGCCCGGCTCCAGCTGCAAGGCATGCGTGCCCGGCGGCGCGACGAGCGTGCTCTCGGCCTGGTCGCCGGCAGGCGATGATGGCCGGCGTCCCGACCTTGAAGCCGAGGTGCCGGGGGCCGGCGCGTCATCGTCGCGTCACGCGGTCGCCACGCCTGCGCAAACCGGCGCCACGACACTGCACGCAATCCATGCGAGGGCCCCGTCATGCGTATCGGTATCGCCAGCGAAACCTGGCCACCGGAGGTCAACGGCGTGGCGCTCACCGTGCACGGACTTGCCTCCGGGCTCGCCGCGCGGGGCCATTCCATCGACGTGGTGCGGCCGCGCCAGGCGCGGCAAGGCGTGGCCGAACCCGGTTTCGACACCTTGTTCACGCGTGGCGTGGCCCTGCCGCGCTATCCCGGCTTGCGCTTCGGCCTGCCGGCCGGGCAGGCCCTGCGCGAACGCTGGACGCAGCAGCGCCCGGACGCCGTCTATATCGCCACCGAAGGGCCGCTGGGCATGTCGGCGCTGCGCGCGGCCAACGCCTTGCGCGTACCGGTGGCAACCGGCTTCCATACGCGTTTCGACAGCTATGCCGGCCACTACGGCCTGCGCTGGCTCACCCCGCTCGTGCGGGGCCACCTGCGCCGCTTCCATCGCCGTGCCACCGCCACCCTGGTGCCTACCGACGCGCTGGCGCAGGAACTGGCCGAACTCGGCGTGGACAACACGCGCCTGCTGCGGCGCGCGGTGGACACGCGGCTGTTCCACCCTGGCCGGCGCGACCCGGCGCTGCGCGCGCAATGGGGCGTAGCCGCCGGCGCACCGGTGATGCTGTACGTGGGCCGCATCGCGCCGGAGAAGAACCTCGAGCTGGCGGTGCAGGCCTTCCGCGCCGCGCAGCAGAACCAGCCTGCCATGCGCTACGTGTGGGTGGGCGACGGTCCCGCGCGCGCCGCGCTGCAGGCCGCGCATCCGGATTTCGTCTTCGCCGGCACGCAACGCGGCGAGGCGCTGGCGCGGCACATCGCCAGCGCGGACCTGTTCCCCTTTCCCAGCCTCAGCGAAACGTTCGGCAACGTGATCCTGGAAGCGCTGGCCAGCGGCCTGCCGGTGGTGGCCTATCGCGAAGGCGCGGCACGCGAACATCTGCGCAGCAACTACAACGGTTATTGCATCGCCACCGGCGAGGCGGCCGCCTTCGTCGAGGCCACGACCCGCCTGGCGGGCAATCCCGGCCTGATCCGCCACATGGGCCGGGCCGCGCACGAAAGCATGGCGCGGCTGTCGCCGGAAATGGTGATACGAGAATTCGAAACCCTGCTGCGCGAACTGGCCGAGGAGCGCGACCATGGACACGATACCGTCGCCATCCATGCCTAGGAGCCTCGCGTTCGACCGTCGCGTCTGCGTGGCGGCGAACCGCTGGGGCGCACGCCGCGCGGTGGGCGCGTTCTTCGGTGCGATCAGCCGACTCGGCAACGGCGTGTTCTGGTACGCGCTGATGCTGGCGCTGGTTGCGCTGGATGGGTGGCGCGGCCTGCTCGCCGCCACGCACATGGCCGCCACCGGGCTGACCGCCCTGTTGCTCTACCGCCTGCTGAAGCGGCACACGCGCCGGCCACGCCCGTTCCGCGCCTGCCCGGGCGTGATCGCGCACGTGCCGCCGCTGGACGAATTCAGCTTCCCTTCCGGCCACACCTTGCAGGCGGTGGGCTTCACCATCGTCGCACTGGCCTGGTATCCGCTGCTGGCACCGCTGCTGCTGACGTTCACCGCGCTGGTCGCCGCATCGCGCGTGATCCTCGGCCTGCACTACCCCAGCGACGTGCTCGCCGCGATCGGCATCGGCGGCGCCTTGGGGGCCGCATCGTTGTGGCTGCCGCACGTCGCGGCTGCCATCGCCTGAGCAACTCCTGCGCAAGCCGTCGCACTGCGCTGCGTGCTCAGGCACTTGCGACACCTATCCACAGGCTGTGCCCATGCGCTTCCACAATCGCTGTGGAAAACGCGCGGAACGCTGCGCAGAAAATCGCCAGCGCGTGCCAAGTACCTGTAACGAAAGCCGCGAACACGGCTTGTCCACAGCTTTGTTCGGCAGGCATCCACACCGGCTGTGGAAAACCCCGCAGCAGGAACGACGATGCCGCCCGCGGGCGGCATCGTGCACATCAACGCATCAGGCAAAACATCACGCCGCGCGCGGTGCCTTCTGCAGCAGGTTGAGCACGTCGGCCAGCTTGTCGCGCATCTCGCGGCGGTCGACGATCATGTCGATCGCGCCGTGTTCCAGCAGGAACTCGGCACGCTGGAAGCCCTCGGGCAAGGTCTCGCGCACGGTCTGCTCGATCACGCGCGGGCCGGCGAAGCCGATCAGCGCCTTCGGCTCGCCGATGTTGATGTCGCCCAGCATGCCCATGCTGGCGGAGACGCCGCCGGTGGACGGGTTGGTCAGCACGCTGATGTAGGGCACGCCGGCGTCGCGCAGCTTCGCCAGCACGGCCGAGGTCTTGGCCATCTGCATCAGCGAGTACAGGCCTTCCTGCATGCGCATGCCGCCGCTGGCGGCGAAGCACACCAGCGCGCTCTTCTCGGCCAGCGCGCGCTCGCCGGCACGGGCGAACTTCTCGCCGCCCACCGAGCCCATGGAACCACCCACGAAGCCGAACTCGAACGCGGTGGCGACCAGCGGGCGGCCCTTCAGGCGGCCGCTCATCGCGACCAGCGAATCCTTCTCGCCGCTGGACTTCTGCGAGGCGACGATGCGGTCGCGGTATTTCTTGGAATCGCGGAACTTCAGCGGATCGGTGGCCTCCATGCTCGGCCACAGCTCCTGCGCGGAGCCTTCGTCCAGCAGCGCCAGCAGGCGCGTGCGGGCGCGGATGGCGTGGTGGTGCCCGCACTTCGGGCAAACCATCAGGTTGCGCTCCAGCTCCGGCTTGTACAGCACCGAACCACAGCCGGCGCACTTCTCCCACACGCCCTCGGGCACCTTCCCCTTGCCGGCGGCGGGGCCATGCGTATGCACGCGGGGGGTCATGATCTTCTGCAGCCAGTTCATAGCGACGCCTCTGGTGAAGCACGCATTCTAGCCGAGATCGCCGAAGGCACCGGACGCCGGCGTGTGGTGCGCCCGCTCACCCGGGTCCGAAGTGGCACTCGAGGTCATCCAGCAGGCCCGGACCCACGGGCGTCCAACCCAGCTTCGTCCGGGTCTGCGCGCTCGAAGCCGCCAGGTCGAGCCCGACGAACATCCCCAGCCAGCCGAAATGCGCCGCGGCGTCCTCCGGCGACAGGGAGGCCAGCGGCACGTCCAGGCCACGGCCGATGACCGCGGCGATCTCGCGGAACGCCACGCCTTCCTCGGCCACCGCGTGGTAGCGCGCGCCCGGCTCGGCCCTCTCGATGGCAAGCCGGTAGAGCCGTGCAACGTCGCGCACGTGCGCTGCGGAGAAACGGTTGCTGCCGTCGCCCACAAACGCGGAGACGCCCTTTTCGCGTGCCGCCGCGATGGCGTAGGCGATCAGCCCGTGCCTGGTGGTGTCGTGCACTTGTGGCAGGCGTACCACCGACACGTTGACGCCATCCGCCGCCACAGCGTTCGCGGCCAGTTCCGAAGCCTTGCGGGGGTTCGGGTGTTCGGGGTTGAAAACGTCCTCGGTGGCCGGCAGCCCTGGCCCGGGAATACCCATGCCGACACCGGAGGTCACCAGCAGCGGTCGATCCGAACCGGCGAGCGCAGCGCCCAAGGCCGCGATGGCGCGACTGTCCTTCTCGCAATTCGCCGCGAAGTTGGAGAAGTCGTGGTCGAAGGCGCAGTGGATCACGCCGTCCGACTGCGTCGCGCCACGACGCAGGCTGTCCAGGTCCTCCAGGTTGCCGCGGTGCGGTTCGGCACCGGCGTCGGCCAGTGCCTGCGCGCCGGCATCCGAGCGCGTCAGCCCGAGTACCTGATGGCCGTTGCGGAGCAGCTCCGCGACGATGGCCGAGCCGATGAAGCCGGTGGCGCCGGTAACGAAAACACGCATGGTTTGCCCTCTGCCGCGACTGGAATGGCGGCTACTATCGGCGTCTTGCCGCTGCCGATGCAGCCGTGACGTCATACGGGTATGAGCACTAACAGGAAACCGTCGTCGGCCACGGCGCCGAACCCGCTGGGGAACTACCTCAAGGCCCGGCGCGCGAAGCTCGATCCGGCGACGCTGGGCCTGCCGCTGGAGCGGCGTCGCACGCCAGGGCTGCGCCGCGAGGAGGTTGCGCAGCGCGCCCACGTCAGCGTGACCTGGTACACTTGGCTGGAACAGGGTCGCGGCGGTGCGCCCTCGCCGGATGCGCTCGAGCGCATCGCCGGCGCCCTGCGGCTCGACCGGGCCGAACGCGAACACCTGTTCCTGCTCGCGCTGGGCCACTTGCCGGAAGTCCGCTTCCAGCCAGCGGGCGATGTCACGCCCCGGCTGCAGCGCGTGCTGGACGCGATGGCATCCAGCCCGGCGCTGATCAAGACCACTACCTGGGACGTGGTGGCGTGGAACCGGGCCGCCGCCGCGGTGCTGACCGATTACGGCACGCTCGCGCCCGCACAGCGCAACGTGCTGCGCCTGATGTTCCTCGATGCACGCGTGCGCGCGGCGCAGCAGCACTGGGAGAGCGTGGCGCGTTCCGTGGTGGCGGTGTTCCGTGCCGACGTGACGCGCGCAGGCGCGGCGGCGGCGGAAAGCGTGCTCGCCCTGGTCGACGAACTCGAACGGCAAAGTCCCGAGTTTGCCGCCCTGTGGCGCGACAGCGATGTGCGTCACTCCGGTGAGGGCCGCAAGCAGCTGACCCATCCGCACGCCGGAGAGATCGCGCTGGAATATTCGTCCTTCGCGGTCGACGGCCGCCCGGACCTCGGCATGATGGTGTTCAACCCAGCCACGCCAGCGGACGCGGCCAAGGTGCTCGAACTGATCCGCGCCCGGGAAGGCCGCTGACCGGTACGGCTCAGTGCGCGTCCAGCGCCTCGCGCACCGGCCGCAGGAACACGGCCACACGGCCGGCGATCTCCTCCGCCGAAGCCGCGCCCTCGAGCCGCTCGACCAGCGCGCTGCCGATCACCACGGCGTCGGCGAAGCCGGCGATCGCCTTGGCGCTGGCCGCATCGCGCACGCCAAAGCCCACGGCCACCGGCGCCTTCGCATGTGCGCGCACGTCCGCCACGCGCGCGGCGATGTCGGCGGTGCTCAGACGCGCCGCGCCGGTGATTCCGGCGAACGACACGTAATAGAGAAAGCCCTCGGCCGCCTTGCACAGTTCCGCCAGGCGCTCCGGCGCGGTGGTGGGCGCGGCAAGCAGGATCTGCCGCAGCCCCGTGTTGCGCAACGGCGCCAGCACCGCCGATTCCTCCAGCGGGCAATCCACCAGCAGCATGCCATCCACGCCGGCCTGCACGGCCTCTTCGGCGAAGCGCGCGTAGCCGTGGATCTCGATCGGGTTGAGGTAACCCATCAGCACGACCGGCGTGTCGACGTCGCGCCGGCGGAATTCGGCCACCCAGCCCAGCACGTCGTCCAGTCCCACGCCCCTGGCGATGGCACGCTCGCTGGCGTGCTGGATCACCGGGCCGTCGGCCATCGGATCGGAGAACGGCACGCCCAGCTCGATCAGGTCGGCACCGGACTCGACCAGTGCGTGCATCAAGGCCACCGCGTGGTCGGGCGAGGGATCGCCGGCGGTGACGAACGGAATCAGGCCGGTGCGGCCGGAAGCCTTCAGCGCGGCGAAACGGCGGTCGATGCGGTTCATACCTGCACTCCCTCGCGCGCGGCAATCGTGTGCACGTCCTTGTCGCCGCGGCCGGAAAGGTTGCACAGCACGATGCCGTCCTTCGGATATTCACGCGCCAGCTTGATCGCCTGCGCTACCGCGTGGCTGGACTCCAGTGCGGCGAGGATGCCCTCGGTGCGCGCCAGCAGGTGGAACGCCGCCAGCGCCTCGTCGTCGGTGATGCCCGCGTATTCGGCGCGTCCGGCATCCTTGAGGAAAGCATGCTCGGGACCCACGCCCGGGTAATCGAGGCCCGCCGAGACCGAGTGCGTCTCGGTGATCTGGCCGTCGTCGTCGCACAGCACGTAGGTGCGGTTGCCATGCAGCACGCCGGGCCTGCCCGCCGAGAGCGAGGCCGCGTGGTGGCCGGTGGCGATGCCCTCGCCCGCCGCCTCGGCGCCCACGATGCGCACGCCGCGGTCGTTGAGGAACGCGTGGAACAGGCCGATCGCGTTGGAACCGCCGCCCACGCACGCGGTCAGCACATCCGGCAGGCGTCCGTACTGCTCCAGCAGCTGCGCACGCGCCTCGCGGCCCACGATGGCGTTGAAGTCGCGCACCATCAGCGGATACGGGTGCGGACCGGCCACGGTGCCGATGATGTAGAAGGTGTCGGCCACGTTGGTGACCCAGTCGCGCATCGCCTCGTTCAAGGCGTCCTTCAGCGTCTTCGAGCCGGAGGTCACCGGCACCACCTCGGCGCCTAGCAGCTTCATGCGGTAGACATTGATCTTCTGCCGCTCGATGTCGGTGGCGCCCATGTAGACCACGCACTGCAGGCCCAGCCGCGCCGCCACCGTGGCACTGGCCACGCCGTGCTGGCCGGCGCCGGTCTCGGCGATGATGCGGGTCTTGCCCATGTGCCGCGCCACCAGGGCCTGGCCCACGGTGTTGTTGATCTTGTGCGCGCCGGTGTGGTTCAGGTCCTCGCGCTTGAGCAGGATGCGCGCGCCGCCCACCTGCTTAGTCAACCGTTCGGCGAAATACACCGGGCTGGGCCGGCCCACGTAATGGGTGAGGTCGCGGTCCAGTTCGGCGATGAAAGCCGGATCCTGGCGCAGGCGCAGGTAGGCCTCGGTCAGCTCCGCCAGCGGCGCCATCAGGGTCTCGGCCACGTAGCTGCCACCGAACTGGCCAAAGCGGCCCCGCGCATCGGGCCAAGCCTGGAAATCCCGAATTTCTTGCATGACGACCCCGATACAAAGTGAAGCAACAGGCTCACACCTTAGCGCCGAGCGCAGCTGTGAAAAAGCGAAAAGATCGCCTCGATACTTGAGCTAGACTCACAGCATGCCGGATCGCGACCTGCCCTCGCTGAATGCCCTGCGCGCCTTCGAAGCCGCCGCGCGGCTGGGCAGCATGAGCCTGGCCGCCGGGGAACTGCATGTGACCCATGGTGCGGTGAGCCGCCAGGTGCGCGCGCTGGAAGAGGCCCTGGGCCAGCCGCTGTTCGTCCGGCAGGGCCGCGGCGTCGCCCTCACCGCGGTCGGCCAGCAACTGCGGGAGCAGTGCAGCACCGCCTTCGGGCAGCTGCGCGAAGCCTGGCTGCAGTTGCGGCATGCGCGCGTGACCGCAGCCTTCGTGCTGGGCTGCTCAGGCAGCGTGCTGGCGCGCTGGGTGATTCCGCGACTGGAACGGCTGCGCCACGAGCTGCCCGCGCTGACTCTGCACCTCGCCGTGCAGGAGGAACCGGTCGCCGGCCATCTCGCCGACGTCGATGCCGCCCTGCTGCTGGCCGCGCCACCCTGGCCCGCCGACTGGCAAGTGCACGAACTGGCACCGGAACGCATCGGCCCCGTGTTGAGTCCTCGCTACCCGGGGGCGGAGCGCCTGCGCGAACAGCCCGCCTCTGCCTTGTGCGACGAGCCGCTGTTGCATACCGCCTCCCGCCCGCAGGCGTGGCCGGAATGGGCGCGCGCGATGGAACTGCCGCCCGAATCGCTGCAGCAGACCCAGGCCCTGCCCCACCTCTACTTCCTGCTCGAAGCCGCCGCGGCCGGGCTGGGCGTGGCGATCGCGCCGCAGCCGCTGGTGGCCGACGACCTGGCCAGCGGGCGTCTGTTGGCGCCCTGGGGGTTCCGCGAGACGGCCGCACGCTGGGTGTTGGCGAGCTCGCGGCACGCGGACGACAGCCGCATGGGGGCGCTGGCTGGCTGGCTGCGCACGGAGCTGTCGGATCAGAGATAGCGCCGGATGCGTTGGCGCAATTGTTCCACCTGCCCGGGCGCCAGCGGGCCGAGCATGCCGCGGCGCTCTTCCGGGATGTGCGCGGCGGCGTTCCCGTCGCCGAACACGTAGTGGTCGAGCAGGTTCTTCCAGCCCGCCTTCTCGGCCGACGTGAGCGCGCCGAAGCCGAGGATGCAGTGGAACAGAGCGCCCAGTGCGAGATCCGAGGAACGGCCCGCCTCCGTCGTGGGCTGCCACCAATAGTTCACCAGCGCGTTGAGCCGCTCCAGCGATTCGACATGGTGCCACCACATCGGCGGCATGTAGATCGCGTCGCCGGGATGCAGCTCCGCCACAAGCGCCGCGGCCAGCGCCAGCTTCAGGCGCGGATAGCGCGGATCGTCCGGGCGATCCAGCCGGGCCATGCCGATCGCGGCGCCGGTGGGTGCGAAGTCCAGCGGACCGATGTAGAGGTTCGGCAACTGCTCGGGCGGCAACAGCGTGAAGCGCCGCGCACCACACACCACGCAGGCGATGTTGTGATAGGCGTCGAAGTGCACCGGAGTGGTGACCCGGTTGCCGATCCACAATCGCGGCTCCACTCCGGCATCGACGAACGGCAGCGCGTGCTCCTCGCGGAAGCCCGGCAGGCTGGCGCTGATGAGCGCGCTCTGGATCGCCAGCCCCGGGGCGCGATCCTGCCGGCTGTATTGCGCCAGCCGCTGCAGCCCCTGGGTCACCGTGACGCGGTGATGCGCGTAGTTGAGCGCGCCGAGATCCGGCGTGTAGCCCACGATGCCGTCGCATTCCGGCGGGATCAGCAAGGTGTCCACCGGCGTGCCGTTGTCGAGTTCGGCCAGCCGCTGCGCAAAAGCGGTGTCCGACTGCCGGGCCAGGCCCACGATGGGCCAGTCGCGCACCAGGCCACGGATCACCAGCGGACGATCGCGGCCGACCAGGTCGGCCACCCCGAAAGACCGCCCGTCCGCCGGATATTCGTCGATGGCAGCGGTCACGGGGAGGTCTCGGCACGCACCGCGCCGACGAAGGCCGCGAGTTTCGCCGCGTCCTTGATCCCCGGCGCCGACTCCACGCCGCTGGCCACGTCCACCGCCCACGGCCGCGCCGCGCGGATCGCCGCGCCCACGTTGCCCGCGTGCAGGCCGCCGGCGAGGATCACCGGCTGGGCGAGATCGCGCGGCAGCAGCGACCAGTCGAACGCCTTGCCGCTGCCCCCGGCCTCGCCCGCGGCGTGGCCGTCCAGCAGCAGCGCGGCGGCGCGCGGGTAACCGTGCAGGCGCGGCAGGGCCGCGGCCCCCTCGCCCATCGCGATGGCCTTGAGATAGCGGCGGTCGAACTGCGCGCACCAGTCGTCGGTTTCGTCGCCGTGGAACTGCAGCAGGTCCGGCTGCACCACCGCGATGACTTCGTCGACCAGAGCCGCCTCGTCGCCCATGAACAGCGCCACCGCGTCCACGAACGGCGGCAGCGCACGACGGATCGCCCGCGCCTGCTCCAGCGACACCCGCCGCTTGCTGCGCGCGGTGAACACCAGGCCGATCGCGTCGACGCCGAGTCGCGCCGCCAACAGCGCGTCCTCGACACGGGTCATGCCGCAGCACTTGATGCGCGTCATGGCAGGCTCACTTCGGCCGGCAGGCCCCAGTGCGCCTCGTAGCGCGGCCCGAGAAAGGTGAGTCCGGACGGCGGCGCGGTCGGCCCGGCCGCCTCGCGGTTGCCGCCCGCCAGCAGCTCGCCGATCCAGGCGACGGGCTGCACGCCGCGCCCCACCGGCAACAGCGAACCCACGATGTTGCGCACCATGTGGTGCAGGAAGGCGTTCGCCTCGATCTCCACGATCACCTGTTCGTCCTCGCGCCGCACCCCCACCGCCAGCACGCACCGGCGCGGATGCGTGGCCTGGCAGGACACCGCGCGGAACGCGGAGAAGTCGTGTTCGCCCAGCAAGGCCTGCGCCGCAGCGTGCATGCGCGCGGCGTCCAGCGGCTGGCGCTCCCAGGTCACGTAGCGCGCATCCAGCGCCGCGCGCACCGGCCGGTTCAGCAGGGTGTAGCGGTAGCGCCGGCTGCGTGCGGAAAAGCGCGCGTGGAATGCACCGGCCACCGGCTGCGCCCACAGCACCGCCACGCCGGGCGGCAGGTTTGAGGTGGCGCCCAGCAGCCAGCCGCGCATCTCGCGCGCCACCGGGGCGTCGAAGTGCACCACCTGGCAGCGGCCGTGCACGCCTGCATCGGTGCGGCCCGCGCAGGTCACCTCGACCGGTTGCGCGGCGACTTTCGACAAGGCGGCTTCCAGCGCGCCCTGCACCGTGCGACCGTGGCTCAGACGCTGCCAGCCGAGGAAGTCGGTACCGTCGTATTCGATGCCCAGGGCGATGCGCATGGATCGGGAGGAAGCGGAAAGTGCGCAGCGTAGCAGGCATCTTCACTTGCGATCGTCCCTGGTCGCGAAAATCAAATGGGCTGCCATCCATGGCCGCACTCCTCAAACCTTGCGATCGTCCCTGGTCGCGAAAATCAAACGGGCCGGCATGGCCGGCCCGTTCGGGGTTCCGAGTGTGCGCAGGCAGCTCAGTGCAGGTCGTCGAGCATGCGCTTGGCCACGTCACGCTGCGTCTGGCTGCCTTCGTGCAGCACCTCCTCGAGCATGGCGCGGGCACCGTCCGGGTCGCCCATGTCGAGGTAGGCGCGCGCTAGGTCGAGCTTGGTGTCCACCGGGTCGTCGCTGAAATCGCGCGGCTCGATGTCGTGCCCGGCCGGCTGCACCTGCAGTTCCGGTTCGTCGAAGTGCCAGCTCGACGCCGTCTCGCGCAGCACCGTCGCGTCGTCGTCCGCCCCGGCGACGCGGCCTGCCGCGACGGGGGCGGACTCGGCGCTGTCGGCCCGCTTCGGTGCCGTTTCGTGCGCCGGCGTCAGGTCGAAGTTGAAGTTGTACTCGCTTACCTTCACCGGGTTCGCGGGCAGCGGCGGCGGCCCGGACGGGGCGGCCGCCGCCGGGGCCGGCGCGGCCGCGGGTTCGGCAGCGTACTGGTCGATGTCGAAGCCGTGGTGCGCCTCGCGCTCGTCGGCCGACATGCCGTCATGGCCGGCGAACAGCGGATGACCGGGCACCAGGTCCTCGCCCATGTGCAGCACGTCTTGCCACTCCTCCTGCTGCGGATCGGTGACGTGGGCGTGCATGGCCTCGGCGGCAGCCTCGAAGTGCTCGACGTCACGGCGGCTGTAATACAGGCTCACCAGTTCCAGGTGAAGGTTGATGTCGTCGGGATGCTCGGCCAGCTGGTCGAGCAGCATGTTCTGGTCGGCATCGTCGCCACTGTCGGCGGACGGCGCATCGCCGAAGCGGTCGGCCAGCGACGCTGCGAGCTTCGGCGACGCGGCAACGGGCTTCGCCTTGCGTCGGCGACCGAGCAGCGCGCCCAGCAACAGCAGCAGGATGACGACGGCACCCAGCGCCTGTGCCCACAGCTGGGTGTACCAGGGCTCCTCGCCGGCAACCGGCGCCGGCTTGATGGCCGTCGGCTTGATCGGCGCGGTGCTGGCCGCGGCGGCGGCCGGCTTGGCCGTTGCAGGTGCGGTCGATGCGGCAGCCGGGGTCTGCGCCGTGGCGGCCGTGGCCACGGCCTTCCCGGCCGTCGGAGCCGAGGCGGCGCCGGCCGGCGACTCCGCCGGTTTCGACGCGTTCGCTGCGGCCATCGGCGCCGCGACCGTCGTGACCGCGTGCGCCGGCTCCGCCGGCTGACCGGCTGCCTGGCGTGCCGCGGCGAGCTTCTGTTGCAGCTCGGCGATCTCGTTGTCCTTGAGCGCCAGCAGGCGTTCGTTCTTGCTGTTGATGTCGCCCAGTTCTTTCAACCGCGACTTAAGGTCCTCGCCCTGCTGCTGCAGGCTGGCCAGGGCCTCCTGGCTGCGCTGCAGGTCCTGGCGCAAGGCCTTGTCCGACCCGCCGCCGGACGTCGGGGCCGCCTTGCTGCCCTGCTTCGCCGGCACCAGGGCCAGGTGATCGCCGGTGCTGCCGGCAGCCTCGGTCGGGGAACTGGAGGTGGTGGCGCGCGTGCCGGCGTCGGCCACGCTCACCGGGGAACTGCTCACCGTGCCGCTGCGCCAGTCGCCGTTCTGGCGGCGCACTTCCGCGGCGGCGGCGGCCACCGCGACCGCTTCGGCGGCGGCCTTGTCGGGAATGCGCAGCACTGCGCCGGCCTTCAGCGCATTGATGTTGTCGCGGTAGAACGCATCGGGATTGGCCTGTTTCAGCGCCAGCAGCATCTGGTTGACATCGACGCCGGCCGGTGCCGTCTGGTGCGCCACCGCGGACAGGGTCTGGCCGCGCTCGACCGGCCCGAAGCGGCCATTGGCGACCTGCCCGGCCGCAGCCGCCTGGTTTGCAGGGCGTGCGATCGGCGCAGCGGCAACCGGGCGGGCCGCGCGCGCAGCGGAATGCGAAGCGACCCGGGTCGGAGCGGGGCTGCTGCCCGGCGGATCGAGCAGGATGGTGTACTCGCGCACGCTCTTGCCGCTGCCGCCGTGGATCTCGATCAGCAGGTCGAGGAAGGGATCGTTGACCGCCGCATCGCTGGTGATGCGGATCACCTTGCGGCCATTGCCGCCATCGACCACGTCGAAGCGCAACGGAATCGTGGGCCGCCCCCCGGCAACCCCCGCGCGGGCGAATTCCTCGCCCGAGGCCAGCTGCACGTTGAGCTGCTGCAACTCGGCAGGCGTGGCCTTCTGCACCGGAATCTCCGCCAGCAGCGGCTGGCCCAGCGCCGACTTGACCTGGATCTGGCCCAGGTCCAGCGCCAGGGCATGGCCGCTGCCGAGGGCCAATGCCACCAGCAGCGGCAGTTTCAACGAACGATTCATCACGCGTTCCCCCGAACAAGCCTTGGCGTCTGGTAAGGCCACCACGATGGCGGCGCTTCGCCCGGACGAGGCGCCACTTTAGTTAGATGCGGACGGATCAACAATAGCAGGATCGCAGACTTGCGACGTATTGCTGTCGCGCATTCCAGAACTTGCCGCGGGCCTTGGGGCCGTTCGGCACCCCTCAGCGCCCCCTGCCGGCGGCCGCTCCGGACGACTGCGCCGCCTGCAGCTGTCGCTGCAGCTCGGCGATTTCCTCGTCCTGCTGCTTGAGCCGCTGCGCGGCGGCGTGGCTGCCGGACTCCTGCGCGGCGACGTCACGCTGCAGACGCTGCACCTCGGCGCGTTGCCGGGCCACCGCAGCCGCCTGCTTGCGCACTGCCTTGGAGACATGGGTGCCGGTCGACTGCTGCGCGCACGCCCACTGCGGCGCGACCGCCAGCGCCCCGGCAAGCACCAGCCAGTACGGGCCGCGCCTCACAGGAACTCCTCGACCAGCAGTTCGGCGATCTGCACTGCGTTCAACGCCGCGCCCTTGCGGATATTGTCAGAGACGATCCACAGGTCGAGGCCGCGATCGTGCGAGATGTCCTCGCGGATGCGGCCCACGAACACCGGGTCCTTGCCGGCCACGTCGCCCACCGGGGTGGGGTAGCCGCCGGCCTTGCGCTCGTCCATCACCACCACGCCCTCGGCCTGCTCCAGCAGTTCGCGGGCCTGCTCGACCGTGATCTTGTCGCGGGTCTCGATGTGCACCGCCTCGGAGTGGCCGTAGAACACCGGCACGCGCACCGCGGTGGGGTTCACGGCGATGGATTCGTCCTCGAGGATCTTGCGCGTCTCCCACACCATCTTCATCTCTTCCTTGGTGTAGCCGTTGGGCTGGAAGTCGTCGATGTGCGGGATCACGTTGAAGGCGATCTGCTTGGGGAACTTGCCCTTCTCCACGTCCTGGAAGCTGAGCAGCGCGGCGGTCTGCCGGCCCAGCTCCTCCATGCCCGAGCGGCCAGCGCCCGAAACCGACTGGTAGGTGGCCACGTTGATGCGCTCGATGCCCACCGCACGGTGGATCGGCGCCAGCGCCACCAGCATGCCCATGGTCGAGCAGTTCGGGTTGGCGATGATGCCGCGCGTGGTGTACTGCGCGATGGCGTGCGGGTTCACCTCGCTGACCACCAACGGGATGTCGTCCTGGTAGCGGAACTCGGAAGTGTTGTCGATCACCACGGCGCCGGCCGCCGCCGCGCGCGGCGCATGCACTTTGCTTACCGAGCCGCCAGCCGAGAAGAAGGCGATGTCCACGCCCGCGAAGTCGTAGTCGGCGAGGTTCTTCACCGTCACCTGTTTGCCCGCGAACTCCACCGTGCCGCCGGCCGAACGCTCGCTGGCCAGCGGCACCAGCTCGCTGACCGGGAAGTTGCGCTCGGCGAGGATGGCGAGCAGGGTCTCGCCCACGGCGCCGGTGGCGCCGACCATCGCAACCTTGTAACTGCTCTTCTTGCTCATCGGGTGGTTTCTTCACGGGTGGGTAAAGGGGCGCCGGCCGGGGCCAGCGCTGCGGGGTTCAGGAGGTTCGGCGGATGCCCGGCATGCGGGCCGTGGCCGAAAAACGCCAGCACATTATCCACCGC
>Ga0187815_10000472_pt1 | contig 19433 bp, 19 predicted proteins | sample NC_S_5_FD_132962 | JGI IMG/M metagenome (GOLD analysis project Ga0187815, IMG submission 132962) | Wetland sediment microbial communities from Neuse River Estuary, North Carolina, USA - ASW-S_5 | ecosystem: Environmental > Aquatic > Freshwater > Wetlands > Sediment | place: USA: North Carolina...
CGATTACCTGGTGGCGACCGACGCCATCGGCATGGGCCTCAACATGGATCTCGACCATGTCGCCTTCGCGCGCCTGGTCAAGTTCGACGGCCATGCACCGCGGCGGCTGGCGCCGGCCGAGATTGCCCAGATCGCCGGCCGCGCCGGCCGTCACATGAACGACGGTACGTTCGGCGTCACCGGCGAGATCAAGGCGCTCGACGATGCGGTCGTCGAGGCGGTCGAAAACCATCGTTTCGATCCGCTGTCGCGGCTTTATTGGCGGAATGCGCGGCTCGACTATCGTTCGCTCGGCGGCCTGATCGCCTCGCTTGAGCGCCGGCCGAATCTTCCCGGCCTGGTCTCCGCGCCGCAGGCCGACGATCACGCCGCATTGCGCGCGCTGGCGCAAATGACCGATGTCGCTGGCTTGGCGACCAACCCCGCGGCGGTACGGCTGCTTTGGGAAGTCTGCCAAATTCCGGATTTCCGCAAGGTGCTGAGCGATACGCATGCGCGGCTGTTGGCGCAGATCTATCGTCATCTCGCCGGGCCGCATGGCCGATTGCCGACCGATTGGGTCGCTAGCCAGGTCGACCGGCTGGACCGTGTCGACGGCGACATCGACACGCTGATGATGCGCATCGCGCATATCCGGACCTGGACCTACATCGCGCATCGCGCCGATTGGCTCGACGATGCCGGCGGTTGGCAGGAGCGCGCCCGCACCATCGAGGACAACCTGTCCGATGCGCTGCATGATCGCATCACCCAGCGGTTCGTCGACAAGCGTGCCGCCTACCTGATGCGCCGCCTAGCCGATCCGTGCGAGCTGTTGGGATCGGTGAGCGAGGCGGGCGAGGTCAAGGTCGAGGGTCATTATGTCGGCCGCCTCGACGGCTTCCGTTTCCGGCCCGATTTGGCGGCCTCGGATGAGGCCGCCAAGACCCTGCTGGCGGCGGCACAGCGGGTGTTGCGCGGCGAGATCGGCCGTCGTGTCGCGCGTTTGGCCGCCGCACCGGACCACGAATTCAGGCTCACGGCGAATGGCACACTGGCCTGGAAGGGCGGCGCCGTCGGCCGGCTGGGAGCCGGGGCGCATGCGCTCCAGCCGCGGGTCGAAGCGCTGGCGAGCGACTTCTTCGAGGGCGAGCAGCGCGAGGCGGTGCGCCGGCGCCTTGCTGCCTTTGCTGCGGCAGATTTGCGCCAGCGCCTCGCGCCATTGTTCCACGCGCGCGATGCTGAATTGCCCGCGCCGGCGCGCGGTCTCGCCTTCCAGCTTGCCGAGGCGCTCGGCGGCCTGCCGACGACGGCGGTCGCGCCGCTGTTGCGCGCCTTGTCACGCGCCGACCGCAAGGCGCTCGCCCGGCTTGGGATTCGCCTCGGCGTCGACAGCGTCTATCACGCCGGACTGCTCGCGCCAGAGACGATTGCGCTGCGCGGCTTGCTTTGGTCGGTGGCGGCGCGCGAGAACGTTCCAGTGACGCCGCCAAGTGCCGGAACGCCACGCGATCCAACCGTGAGCGCGGCGGCTTATGCCGCGATGGGTTATCGCGTACTTGGACCGCGCGTCCTCAGGATCGACCGGCTCGAGATGTTCGCTGCCCGGCTACGTGGCCTGGCGCGGCAAGGCGCCTTCGCGGTCACGCCGGCGCTCGCGGCGCTTGCGTGTTGTCCCACCGACGAACTCGCGGCGGTGCTCCTGGCGCTCGGCTATCGCGCGACGCAGCACGCCGACGGCACACGCTTCGCGGCCCGATGCACGCCAGCACGCCATCGCCGGCACCGGAACCGGCGTCCATTGCTGCCTGCTGCCGGCGACAGTCCGTTCGCCAAGCTCAAGGAGCTCAGCCTTGTCCGCTGACGGCGGCGGCATGCCGACTTTGCGGCTCGACAAATTCCTCTGGTTTGCCCGTTTGGCGCGGACGCGTTCGGCGGCAGCGCGGTTGTGCGAGCAAGGCCGCATTTCCATCGCCGGCATCGCGGCGCTCAAGCCGCATCAGCCGGTTCGGGTCGGCGATTGGATCACGGTCGAGCAGGGGCACTGGCGGCGCCGGCTGCGCATCGCGGCGCTCGGCGAGCGGCGCGGCGGTGCACCCGAGGCGAGGCAGCTTTACGACGAGCCCGAGCCGCCGCAGCCGATTCCGCGCGAGCCGTGGATCGCGCTGCTTGAGGAAGAAGCCGGCGCCTGACGCCGCTGCGTCACACGCTGCAATCCTTCCACGGGCCGATATCGAGATGGATGTGATTGCGGTGGTCGTAATTGGTGTTCGGCGTCAGCACGACGCTGAATAGGCCGCAGGCGCCGCGCGCCACCGCATGCAGGAAATCACTCTTCGGTCCGTTGCCGCGCCAGTCGTTCTCGACCATCACCGCGTCGCCGTTGTCGAGCACGAACCCGGCGATGTCGATGGCATCGCCCTTCGCGTGCTCGCTCCATTCGCCGTTAGGCTGGCCACGGCATGAATAGGTGCCCAAGTGACGGAGCTGGCTCACCGACGCGTGCAGGTAACGCTGAGCTGCCGGCTGGACGATTTCGTGCGTGAAGCGCTCGAGCCGCAGCGCCAGATCGCAAGTGACGAGGCCGGATTGGTTCCACGGCACGCTGTCCGCGCTCACCCGCACCGCATCGTAAACCGGGCAGGGACCTTCAGGCGCCTCGGCGGCGACATATTGGACGTGCAGCCGGTCGAGATCGGCGCGGCAGGCGGCTGGCGGCAGATAACTGACCGGTGCCGGGCGATATGAAGGCTTGCCGCATCCGGCGGGCGCCAGCATTGCGACAGCTAGCGCCACCCACCTTGCCGAGACACGCCATGGCGGCATGGCGTTGAGGGAATCACAGTCGCGCCTTGCGCGGCAAGCGCGACTCGGCATACATGCGCGCCATGACGCTGTCTTGCTTCGCAACTGGGACGAACCGATGACCGAGAAGGTGCTGCGTGCTGCCTTCGCCGGCGCGCGCGTGACCGTTGCCGGCGGCCTCGGCTTCATCGGCTCGAACCTGGCGCGGCGGCTTGGTGCGCTCGGCGCCGAGGTGCTGGTGGTCGACGCCTTGCTGCCCGAGCTCGGCGGCAACCGGCACAATCTCGACGGCGCCCAAGGACGCATCGCGGTCGAAGTCGCCGATTTGCGCATGGCCGACGCCGTGCCGTTTGTCGCCGGCCGGCAATACCTGTTCAATCTCGCGGGCCAGACTAGCCACCAGGGCTCGATGGATGCGCCGCTGGACGATCTCGACCTCAACTGTCGCGTCACGCTGCGCCTGCTCGAAGCCTGCCGCCGGGTTACGCCGGCGCCAACCGTGATCTTCGCCTCGACGCGGCAAGTCTACGGCAAGCCGCATTATCTGCCGGTCGACGAGCGCCATCCGCTGGCTCCGGTCGACGTCAACGGCGTCCACAAGCTTGCCGCCGAGGCCTATCACACGCTTTATCGCAACGTGTACGGCGTCACATCCGCCGTGCTGCGGCTCACCAACACCTATGGTCCGCGCATGCGCATCAAAGACGCGCGTCAGACATTCCTCGGCGTCTGGCTGCGGGCGGTGCTTGAAGGACGACGGTTCGAAGTCTGGGAAGGCGAGCAGCTGCGCGACCTGACTTATGTCGATGACGCCGTCGACGCCTTGCTGCTTGCGGCTGTGGTGCCCAAGGTTGCCGGCGGCGTCTTCAACATCGGTGGCGGCCGTCGCGTCGCACTGAAGAAACTGGCCGATGCGCTGGTCGCGGCCCATGGCAGCGGCGATTACTCGGTCGAACCGTTTCCGGCAGCCCGCAAGCGCATCGACATCGGCGACTATCACGCCGACGACCGACTCTTCCGCCGCCTGACCGGCTGGAAGCCGCGCGTCGTGCTGGAAGTCGGCTTGGCGCGCACGCTCGAATACTATCGCAGCAACCTCGCTCCCTATCTCTGACCGATGGCAAGCCGGCGCAAACCCATTCCCCAGGCGGCACCGCTCGCGGCCTATCGCGCGTCGCGGTCGCGCATCGATCGTGCGGTGGCTCGCGTATTGGCAAGCGGCCGCTATGTTCTGGGTCCCGAAGTTGAAGCGTTCGAGCGCGAATTCGCCGCCTATATCGGCTGCCGCGACGCTATCGGCGTCGGCTCGGGAACCGATGCACTGGTGATCGCGCTGCGCGCGCTCGGCCTAGCCCCGGGCACGTTGGTCGCAACTCCGTCGCATACGGCGGTGGCCACCGTCGCGGCGATCGAGCTCGCCGGAATGACGCCGCTACTGCTTGACATCGATCCGGCGACCTACACGTTGGCGCCAGCGGCACTCGAGCGTGCTTTCGGCGGCGGCCGGCGCATCGGCGCGGTCATCGCCGTGCATCTTTACGGCCAGGCCGCCGACCTCGATGCTCTCGTGCCGCTGGCGCGGCGGCACGGCGCCAAGGTGATCGAGGATTGCGCGCAAAGCCACGGCGCAACGCTCGGCAACCGGCGGCTCGGCTCCATAGGCGACGTCGGCTGTTTCAGCTTCTATCCGACCAAGAATCTCGGCGCCGTCGGTGATGGCGGCGCGGTGCTGACCGGGGACGCGGCCCTTGCCGGACGGATCCGCGGATTGCGCGAATATGGCTGGCGCGAACGCTATGTCAGCGCCGTGCCGGGCATGAATTCGCGGCTCGACTCGCTCCAGGCCGCAGTGCTGCGCGTCAAGCTGGCGGCGCTGGATCGTGCCAACGCGCGCCGTGCGGCGATTGCCGCGCGCTACGATCGCAGTCTGGCCAAGACCAAGCTCGGCCTGCCGCAGCGGCGACCCGGCGCGACACACGTGTTCCATCAATATGTCGTGCGCGTGCCGCACCGCGATGCGTTGCGCGCTGCGCTCGACCGCGCCGCAATCGGCACGGCAGTTCATTATCCGGCGCCGGTCCACCTGCAGCCGGCCTATCGCGGCCGCGTCGCGCTCGATCCTGGTGGCCTCGCCGAAAGCGAGCGCGCGGCGCGCGAAGTCTTGAGCCTGCCAATGTTTCCGGAGCTCCGTGCGGAAGATGTGGCGCGCGTGGTGATGGCGCTGAAGGCCGACGCCTAGGCGCGCTGCAACAGCGCGACGCCGGCGAGGATCAGCAGAATGGCGACGACCTTGCCGGCGGTCAGCGTTTCGTCCCAGAAGAAGTGCGCCACCACCGCGACCACGACGTAGCTCACCGCGACCGATGGATAGGCGATCGACAGCGGGATCTTGCGGATGGCAATCAGATAGAGGATTGCAGCGGCACCATAGAACGCGACACCGACGATGGTGAATCCGTTAGTCACCTGCGCGACGAAATTGGGCGTGCCTTGGACGCCGGCCTTGAGCAGAAGCTGGCCGCAAATCGCGATCAAGATGCCGCCGAACAACGCGGCGTAATAAGGCAGCAGAGCCGGCATCACACCCGCCGTATCGCGCCGCTGGCGCTGCGCCGTTGATTGGATTCGGCTGTCTTGCTGCGCGTCACCGTCCGCACGATGGTTTGCGGCCGGCGATTGACCGTCAGATAAACGCGGCCGAGATATTCGCCGAGCAGGCCGAGTATGAGCAGCTGCACGCCCGACAACAGCATCACCGCGACGGTCAGCGACGCCCAGCCCGGCGGCGTCTTTTCGAAGAACAGCGCCGATGCGGCGGCCCAAATGGCGCCGACGAGTCCCAGAATGCTGAGCCCGATGCCAGTGAAGGTCGATAGCCGCAGCGGCATCACCGAGAAATTGACGAACATGTTGAGCCACAGCCGCACCAGCCGGCGCAGGGTGTAGTTGCTCCGGCCGTGCGCCCGCGGCAAATGCTCAACCGCCAGGCTGTCGACGCGCTGCGTGACCTGCAGCAGGAGCCCGTCGACATACGGGAATGGCCCCTCATACGCGATCGCCTGCTGCACGGCAAAGGCGCTGATGCAACGAAAGCTCGACAGATAAAGCCCCTTCGGCTTGTCGAGGACGAAAACGGCGACGCGGTTGGTGAACCGGCTGCCGAGATTGCGCCAGCCGGCATGATGCTTCTCGACCGGTCTTGCGTAGACCACGTCTGCGCCGCCGCGTTGCGCGTGCTCAAGCAGCCGCAGCACCTCAGCCGGCGGATTCTGCAAATCGTCGTCCATGGTGATGACGTGCGCGCCGTGCGTCTCGCGCAATCCGGCCATTACGGCGTTGTGCTCGCCGAAATTGCGCGCCAGATCGACCAAAGTCATCGGCACCGCCGCACGCGCCAGCAGTCCGCGGCAAATCTCGAGGCTGTCGTCCGGGCTGCCATCGTTGACTAAAACGATCTCGTGGCCGCCGGGAACCGCGAGCGCCTGCAGGGCATCGACCAGCGCGCCGATGCTGTGCGCGCCATTGTAGACGGGTATGACGATGCTCAGTGCGAGGGCGGTCATCGGCGGGTTCCAACGGCCAGAATCGAGCCGCCGAAGGGAAGACGCAAGCCCGATCTGAGCAGCGCCGATTCGAAAGTCGCTATGGTATCGAAAACGCGATCGAGCGGCATCGGCAGCAGACCCACCTCACTGCCGCCGCCTGGCAGCAGCCGGCGCGCTGCCATCAGCGGGAACAGCAGCGTGTTCCAATAGGTCGCGCGGACCCGGCTGAAGCCGGCAGCGGCCAGCACGCGTATCACCTCGCCACGGACGTAGCGCCGCGCATTGTCGACCGCACGGTCATGCGCCGAATAAAGCCAGGGATAGGCCGGCAGGCTGACGATGAGGGCGCCGCCTGGCTTGAGGCAGCGGTACATTTCACCCAGCGCCTGCTCGACGCCGACGCCGCGATGGCACAGGACGTCGGCGCTGACGATGACGTCGAATGCGGCGTCGCGGAACGGCAGGTTGTCGATTGAGCCCTGCGCCACCGGCCGACGCGTTTTGTTGTGCGCGATGCGGCAGGCGAAGCCGTCGCGGTCGAGACCGAAGCTCGCGCCCTGCGCCAGCGCTGCAAGGAAGCCGCCAGTGCCGCAGCCGGCGTCGAGCAGCCGTGTATCCGGTGCGGCGGTAAAAGGTGCTATCGCCGCGCGCAGGTTGCGGCGCAGCGCGCGCGTCCACCACATACGGTCTTCGACCGCGGCCAGCCGCTCATATTCGACGCGCTCCACGCGGCCTCAGCGGGTGGCGGCCGTTGCCGCGCGCGGTCCATGCGCCAGCACCGCGCGCCGGTCGAGCACCACCGACAACAGCGTGCCCAGGCGCGTGACGCGGTAGATCGTGCGTCCGGTCGCCGATTCGTTGCATTCGTCCTTGGTGAACGCGATGACGAATTCGGCGTTGGCACGGTCAGGCGTGAAGGCGAAGTTGGGCGGAAAGTAATAGGCCGCCGACGCCGGCGGGCCGCACACGAACACGGTGAAATCGTGATCCATGAAATCGTTGCCGTATTCGGCGCGGAGATAATTCTCGAGCGCGGCGACGTCCTCGGCATAGGAATTCGCCCAATAGTCGAGCTTGAACAGGCCCTGGGCGCCGCGCGTGCCGCCGATGAAGGCGTTGTAATAGACGTACTCGTCGGGATGCAGCATCGCCATCATCGACACGTGATAGATGCCGTAGATCGCGAGCGCGCCGTAAACCCAACGCCGCCATCGCCGTTGGGCAAGCGCACCCAGCACGCTCTCGGCGGCAAGCGCAGCGGCCACTGCGATCGGCGGCAGTACGAAAATGAAATGCCGCATGCCGTCGAACAGCACCGCCTTGATGGCGATCGCATAGGCCACCGGAAAAACGATGGCGAAGCCGAGCATGAACACGCCGAGGATTCGCGCTCGATCGCGCCACGCGCCGGTGCGGCGCAGCGCAGCAATTGCGACGGCGGGTGCTGCGGCGAGCAACAACAACACCAGTTCCGGCAGCGCCAAGACGATGTAGGTCGGCAGATAGTCCCACGGCAGGTCGGCCGCCGGAATGTAGTGGCCGTCGAACAGCGTGCCGTACGGGAAAATCTCGTGCGAGAAATAGAGCAGCGCATAGACGGGATTGATCAACGGCGATTGCTGCGCCCACGGCCAGAACAGCAGCATCACCGGATAGGCGACAGCGACCGTTACGGGGAATAGGCGCCAGCCGCCGTTCCAGACTTCGCCGGCGGCCATGGTCAGGCTGCGGCTTTCGGTCAGGCGCCAAAGTCCGAACGCCAGCAGCGCCACGCCAATATAGCCGAAAATCAGCAGGCCGCCGACGCGCACGGCCAGCGCGACACCGGCGGCTAGGCCGAGCTTGACGCCGAGGCGCCAATCCGGCCGCGGCAGTTGGGACACCGCGCGCACCAGATAATAAAGCGCCCAAACCATGCTGGCGGCGAACGGCACGTCCTTCGGATTGTTGAACATCTGGCCGTAGTAATTCGGCGTCAGCGCCAGGAAGAGGGCGGCGACGAAACCGACGCGCGGACCGCCGAGGACGCGACCGAGTTTCCAGGTTCCGACGATGCCGACAATACCGATCAGGGCATTGAGCAGGTGCCGCGTTTCGAACGTGCCGAAAGGCGAGACGTGGTTCAGCGCTGCCGCAAGCGTGTCGAAAATCGACCCGTAATAGAACAGGTCGTAGAGGTGCATGTACGAATGGTCGGTAAAGCCGGAGAGGTAATAGTTGAGAACGGCGACGCCGTACCAATTCTGCGCGTCCTCGTCCCAAGTGACGCCGTAATCCTTGAACGTCACCAACACGAGTACGAGCAAGAGCGCGAACAGCGCCAGTGCACCGTCGTCCCAACCGATACGGGCGAGCCAACGTGCGGCCGGGCCTGTATCGAGCGTCGCCCGCCAGCTGCCGGCGACCGGCCGTGTTTCGCTCATAAGCCGGCCCCTGCCATCATTGCCGCCAGCACCCGGTCGGACGAGAAATACTCCGCTGCCAAGTCGCGCGCGGCACGCGCGTGGTGTGGATAATCCTCGTTGATTGCGGCGACCGCGGCCAGCGCCTCGGTTGTGTCGGCGTATTCGAACAGGCCCTCGCCGACGGGGTAGAAACGCGAAAAACCAGTGTTCATCGTGATCACCGGCCGGCCGGCCGCCAAGTAGCAGACGCTGCGGTCGCTGAACCAGCCACTGCGCGGCCGGACGTAGATATCCTTGGCGACGGTGAACTCGCCGCGCGAGCCGCGGATGAACTCACGATAGGCGTCGATGCCGAGCGACACGTCACGTGCATCGCGGATCGTCCAGCCATGCCCGGCGACCTCACGTTGCGCGTCCTCGGGCGCCGAATTGAGCGCGACGGTGAAACAGCGGTCGGCCTGCCGCGGCACGTCGATGAAGTGCATGAAATTGACGTGCTTCGACCAGATGTAGCGCTCGCCGTGGAAGACAATGTCCTTGCCCTTGTTCTCCCACGTGGCGATCGTCGAGAAGCACGGGCCGCCCATGGCATCGGCTGGCCAAAAGTCGAGCACCACCGGCGGTCGCGTCGGCTTCCAATTGATGCCGCATAACGGCACGATCCAGCCGGGTCCGCCGACATTCTCGCCGTAGGTGAAGAAATGCGTGTGGGCGTCGAGATAGCGGCGCGCCGCCGGATCGGACTCGGCGTATTTGATCTGCTCGTAGACCGGATCGGTATCGATCATCAGTCGCCTTTTGCAAGCGAGATGGTGGTCACGCAGTCGCGTCGCGCCGCAAAGGTTGAGCAGCGCGTCGCTGTCGCGGAACAGCGCGTGCACCGCCTCGCGCGCCAGGCCGTGATACTCGTCGCGGATCGCGTCCCAATAGGCCCAGCGGCCCTCGAAGCCGAAACGCGTCATGAGCGCGGCGAGATAGGTGATGTTCGGCGCGTTGTCGGTGACGACGCTGTTGGCGCGGGGGTCATAAGGGTTGGCGCCGTGGTCCTCGACGTACCAGACGTCATAGCCGAGGCGGCGGAGCCCGGCGAGATAGTGCAGCGCCTGCCAGGCGATCCCGGCGAGCGGCATCTGCCCCGCGAAATGCATCACCACCAGCCGCCCGCGCGCGGTCATCGCTCGATCACTCCGCCTTACAAGCGGGCCGGACAATAGCAGAGCGCCGCGCCGGCGAAACCGGGGGCGCGCCGCCGAATTGCCTGCCAAAGCCGCCGCAAACGCTGTCCCTTGACCAAAATCCATATTATATTGATTATATTGATCAATGTATGGCGATGATGATTCGCTCACTGCGGCTGAGGCGGCGCGCATGCTCGGCGTTACGCCAGCGACGTTATACGCCTATGTCAGCCGCGGCCTGATCCGATCCGAGCGGGCCGGTGGCCGCGCCCGCCGGTACGCGCTCGCCGATGTGGCGGCGCTGAAGCGCGGCGGCCTGCCCAGCGGGCCGGTGGTTTCGACGGCGATAACCTTGGTCCGTGGCGGCCGGGTCTATTTCCGCGGCCGTGATGCCGTCGAACTGGCCCAGACGCTGTCGGTGCGCGAGGCGGCGGCACTGATCTGGGACTGTGATCCAGTGGCCAGTTTTGCAACCGACAATGTGCCCGATCCGCTGCCTGATAGCGATGTGCTGCAGCGCGCATTGGCCGGCGTGCCGACCATGGCACGCCTGCTGGCGCTGCTGCAGCTCGCGACGGTGGCGGAGCCGCAATGGCCGCAGGTAACGGCGGAATTCTTCGGTTACGCCGGTGCACGCTTGCTGCGATTCCTGGCCGCCGCGGCAGCCGGCGGCGCGCCATCAGCGCGGCCAATTGAGGCCGTGCTGGCCGAAGCCTGGGGCCTCGGCCGCGAAACGCGGCCGCTGTTGCGTGCGGGCGTAATCCTGTCGGCCGACAACGGCATCGACGCCGCGGCGCTGGCGACACGGGCCGCGTCTGCTGCCGGCTTGCCACCGTGGCGTTCGGTCGCAGTCGGCTTGGCGGCACTCAATTTCGATGGCGACCGTGCCGCTGATGTTCGCGCTGGCGCGCTCATGGCACTTTTGCCGCAGCGCTCGCCGGCACCGCGCACGTTGCCGCAGGCAATCGTAAAGCTCGGCGCCGCGCTTGGCTTTCCAGTCGGCGGCGCGGCGGCGCTCTATGCCACCGGCCGCGCTATCGGCCTGATCGCGCATGTCGCGGAGGAAAGGGTCACGAAACGGGCCTGCCGTGGTCGGGGCGTCTATGTCGGCCCGACGCCGGCCATCGGCGCAAGTCCCCAATCCAGCAGGGGTTGAATCCAGCTTCGCCAGCGTGGTACGAGCGGCGATTCCCAGCCAGCGATCGAGTTTTCCCGATGACCTATGTCGTGACCGAAGCCTGCATCAAGTGCAAATACATGGACTGCGTCGAGGTTTGCCCTGTGGATTGTTTCTACGAGGGCGAGAACATGCTGGTCATCCATCCCGACGAATGCATCGATTGCGGCGTTTGCGAGCCTGAATGTCCGGCCGAGGCGATCGTTCCGGACAGCGATCCGCAAGCCGAGAAGTGGGTCGAAACTAATCGCCAATATTCGACGTCGTGGCCGAATATCACGCGTAAAGGCGAAGCGCCGGCCGATGCCGATGCGTTCAAGGGTGTTCCCGATAAGTTCACCAAATTCTTCAGCGCGAATCCCGGCAAGCGCTAGAAAAAACCCAGCGAAATCCGCGCGTTGCGGCCCGGCCTGCATGCGATGCATGGCTCCGGCCCTGGCTTTGTTCAGCCATTTGTGGTATTTATCGCTCTAGATGCACGATGGGTGCGTCTCTCCCGGGGATTGGAATCCGTTGCCGCAGGCTTTTGAGCGGCCGGGGGTTACTCGCGTTTTCGGCTGAGGGCTAACCGGAAAATGGCTGTCGCGCGCAAGAAGGAAGAGAAAACTCTGGCGGAAACGCTCGGCTTTTCTACTGGCGACTTCGTCGTCTACCCGACGCATGGCGTCGGCAAGATTCTCGGCATCGAGAATCAGGAAATCGCCGGCTATCAGCTCAAGGTCTTCGTCGTCCATTTCGACAAGGACCGTATGACTTTGCGCGTGCCAGTGGCCAAGGCGAAGAACTCCGGCCTGCGCCGGCTGTCCACCCGCAAAGAAATGGACGCGGCGCTGTCCAAGCTCAAGGGCCGTTCACGCGCGAAGCGTACGATGTGGAGCCGCCGCGCCCAGGAATACGAGGCCAAGATCAATTCCGGCGATCCGGCTTCGATCGCCGAGGTCGTGCGCGACCTTTACCGCAACGTCGGCCAGCCCGAGCAGTCCTATAGCGAACGCCAGATCTACCAAGCGGCCCTCGACCGGCTGGTGCGCGAATTCGCGGCCGTCGAGAATATCGACGAGGCGTCGGCGGCGAAGCGCGTGGAACAGATGCTGAGCGCGGCGTGAGCCGCGTCACCCCCGGCATTTAGCGCCGGTGGCGTTCTCCAACGACAACGAGATCTACGCCCGCTTCAATCGCGCGCGCCGTGTCTGGGCGGTAGCGCCGATTAATGGCGAAGCCAAACGCTTGATCGTCTTGCATCGCCAGCTCATCGAGCGGCTCGAGCCGGGCGACCGCATCGTTTATCTCGGCAATTATCTCGCTCCCGGGGCCGACGCCCTCGCCACGGTCGACGCGCTACTGCATTTTCGCGCCCTGGCGCTGGCGCGCCGCCGTGCCTTCGCCTGCGAACTGGCCTATCTGCGCGGCACGCAGGAAGCGATGTGGCAAAAGCTGCAGGAACTCCAATTCGCGCCCAATCCGCGCGAGGTCCTGCCGTGGATCTTGGCGCGCGGCCTCGAATCGACGCTGCGCGCCTATGGGGTTGATCCGCGCCAAGGCGAAGCCGCGTGCCGCGAAGGCACGATGGCGATCACCCGCTGGACCGGCTCGCTGCGCAACGCCATCGACACCCGGCCCGGCCATCGCCAACTGCTCAGCGCTTTGCGGCGCGCCGCTTTTACCGAGGACGGTGCGTTGCTGTTCGCCCATGCCGGCGTCGATCCCGAGAAGCCGCTCGAGATGCAGCGGGATGCGTTCTGGTGGGGCGTCGCCGGCACCGACATGCTGGCGCTGGCACGGCCCTACGCGGGGTTCAAGCGCGTCGTCTGTGGCATGGACAGCGCTCGGCGCGGCATCAGCGAAGGCGAACATGCTGCGCTGGTCGATGGTGGTGCCGGACCGGACGGCAAGCTCGTTGCTGCTTGCTTCCGTGTCGACGGCACCGTGGCGGATCGACTCGCCGCCTAAAAAAAGAGGCCCGACAGGGTCGGGCCTCGAGCGCTGGGGATGATTTAAGGCGTCAGTACGGCGATTGGCCGCCGACTTCCTCCCAGATTTTGCGTTGGTGTGTCGGCTCGCGCACGCCGGCGAGGCCGACGATCACGCCGATCGCCGCCACCGCCATCGGATAGAACAAGCCGACAAACGGCACGCTGGGTAGCGCCGCCGCCAGCGAATTGCCGATGAACGGTACACCGCCGCCGAAGACGCCGTTGCCGACGTGATAGGGCAACGACATCGAGCTGTAGCGGATCTTGGCCGGGAAGAATTCGACCAGGAACGCCGCGATCGGCCCATACACCATGGTAACCAGGATCACCATGTACCAGACCAGGATGGTGAGGACGACCGGGTTCTCCTTGTAGGTGGCCATCGCCTGGAACACCGGAATGTAGGTAATCACCGCAAGCGCGAAGCCCGCGATCATGATCCCCTTGCGCCCGATGCGATCAGACAACCAGCCGAAGACGACGAAGAACGGCGCGCCCAGGATCAAGGCCAGAACCAGGATCATATAGACCTCGACATAGGGCAGCTTGAGCACGGTCAGCATGTAGATCAGGGCGTAGAACTGACCCGTGTACCAGACGACGCCTTCCGGCGCGGTGAAGCCGAAGAGCGCGATCAGCATGTATCCCCAATTGCGGCCGCTGCCGAAGGCGTCGAGGGCGGGATTGTGTGAGGTCTTGCCTTGCGCCTTGAGCTTGGCGAATAGCGGCGCCTCGGCTAGCTTGTAACGGATGTAAGCTGAGAGCGCGACCAACACGGCCGAAAGCAGGAACGGGAAACGCCATGCGTAGGACCTGAAGGCGTCGTCGCCCAGGCCAACGCGGAACGCCATGATCACAAGCAGCGCCGCGACAATGCCAATGGTCGCGGTGGTCTGGATCCAGCTTGTGTAGAGCCCACGTCTGCCGTCGGGTGCGTGCTCGGCGATATAGGTGGCAGCGCCGCCGTATTCGCCGCCGAGCGCGAGGCCCTGCACGACGCGGCAAGCGACGAGCAGAATCGGCGCCAGCATGCCGATCGTGTCGTACACCGGCAGGCAGCCGACAACGAACGTCGCCATGCCCATCAGCACAAGCGTCAGCATGAAGGTGAACTTGCGGCCGATCAGGTCGCCGAGATAGCCGAAGAACACCGCGCCGAACGGCCGCACGACGAAGCCGGTCCAGAAAATGCCGAGGCTTGCGAGGAAGGTGAGCGTCGCATTGGCGTTCGCCGGAAAGAACTGACTGGCAAAAAAGCCTACGAGCACGCCATAGAGATAAAAATCGTACCACTCGATCAACGTGCCGAACGACGATGCCGCGATAACGAAGGGTAGGCTTTGCGTGCTGGCCGTACCGATGCGGCCGGCGGTGGCTGCAGAGACGGACATGGGCGTTTACCCCTTTGTGTGTGGTGAAAAGGGCTCTTGCGGCCCGGCGCCGGTTCGCGCGCGGCTTCACGCGCGCCGGTCGTTAAGCACAAAGACTAAACTCAATGTCAGGTTGCAGCAACGCGGCGGTCGCGCCGTGTAGGGCATTTTTCGCTTTCCTGTCAAATCGATAGCTATAGCCAACGATCGTTGCAGCCCGCCGCGTGGCGGGGCTTCGGGGCGCTTGCTATAAGGGCGGCCAGCGTCCCCGTAGCTCAGCTGGATAGAGCATCAGTTTCCTAAACTGAGGGTCGGGTGTTCGAGTCACCCCGGGGACGCCAATTTTTCAATGAGCGAGAACTTCGGCCGTAAGACGATAGCGGCCATCTCAGTGCATTCTCAGTATCGGAGGCGACGAGATTTGTCTTCCGGCGAAGTTTTTGACCGGCGGACGGTGAAGCCATCCTCTTTAGCCTGCAGCCGGGCCGATTTCTAAACGGGGCCGGCGACGGGTTTCCGGGGCTGTATTGAATCTGAGTTGTGCATCGTCGATGACGCCGGCCCGTGTATGCGTGGCGCGGCAACGCGAGCGATCCGTGCGGCGTGGTCTATAGCGAGCCGCTCGGGTATTCGGCACAGGTATGAGATGATCTTGCAGCGCAGTGAATACAGGGAGGAGAAGTCTAAAAAAATGAGCGGCGCATCGAAAAGCACGTCAAACATGCCCGCGTATCTGAAACGCCTTTATCGCTTACGCGAAGATAAACGTCGTGGGTTACCGGGATTTTTATACCGGCGCCGCAAGAACACGTTGCTTCGCAGTCTAAAGCGCGATTGGCCGGGCGCCTATGTCCTTACGGACCATGATGAACTCGCATTTATCCCAGCGCCGTTGGACTCGCGAGGGCAGCATCTGATGTTCTATGGGTTTGACATTCCAGAACCGGTCCTTTGCTTTGCTCCAGAGGGTGCCAATGTAATCGACGTTGGGGCCAATCTCGGAGAATGGTCGGTACCTCTTGCCAAAGCCGTAGGCGCAACTGGCCGCGTAATTTGCTGTGAACCTAACCCGTACATCGCCTCTGCATTGGCAGCAACGCTGCATATCAACAATCTAAGCCAAGCACAGGTTTTTCAGATCGCGATTTCCGCAGCCGACGGCGAGGGGCGTCTTGCGATTGACGCCGAAGACTCGGGTCTTTCTCGTCTTGCCGAAACCGGCGTACCTGTCCCGCTCCGATCGCTCGATTCGATTGTCGCTAACATCGGGCTGAAACGCCTCGATCTCCTCAAGGTTGACGTTGAGGGGCACGAGGCGTCGGTATTCGAGGGCGCAGTTACGACAATCAACAAAATGCAACCGGCGGTGATATTCGAATCGGGGCACGAGGCACCGGCTGATCGTGATCACATTGGCCGCCGACTCAATGAAATGGGCTATGACGTTATCGCGGTACTCCATCATTATGGAGCCCTACCGTGTACTCTCGCCGATTATTGCTTGGCCCGAGGGCCCTGCGCTGGTTCCGAGGCGCGGAATTTATTGGCGTTGCCGCGTGCGGCGCCGCTGTCTGACGTGCTGAACTTGCTGTCGGATTATCCTCGACGCAGGGACTGAAGCGATCTGTGTCAGGTGGTTTACACTGAGTCACTGAGCTAGCAATGTCGAGTTCGGGGGAAGCATCGATGTTGCGGAATGTCCTCTGAACGACTTTAGCACCACTCGTGGTGCTCTCTGCGTAGACGGTGCCGGTGGCTGCTCAAAGCCCGAGCATTACAATCCGAGTACCAATGACCGATCAGCACGGAATATTCGTTGTTTCGGATCTCATCAACAATGCCATCAATTTGAATTTCATAATCGACAGCGGTGCAGCCGACGTCAGTGTGCCTGAAGGTGTCTTTCGGACCTTGGTGCAAGCCGGCACAATCAAGTAAACGGATGTAATTGGTAAGGGACTCTACCTTAATTCCAAATTCCTAAACCGAGGGTCCCGTGTTTGAGTCACCCCGGGGACGCCAATCTTTCGATCATCTTCGTCGGCCACGGTATGGCTCGGGTCGTTGCATGCCACGTCGCTGTGCCACGCTGTCTTTTGTGCATGTGCGGGATGTACCCGGACCAGATTAGAATTGTGCCTTCGGCTGCGGTCGCAATGTCGTGGACGGCAAAGCGGCGCGCTGGAAGATTTCGAGGCCACATAAGGGGGTGTGCGATGCGCTTAGTCATGGCCACGGCAGTGGGTTTGCTCTGTCTGCTCGGCGGCGCCTTTGCCGCCGGGCCTTTCGACGGGAACTGGCACGGCACGATCGAACCTTCGGGCTCCGTCTGCCCGCAAGGCGCAATCGCCATGCGGATTACCGACACCGAGATCGTCGGACGGTTCAGTCTCGGTGGCGCGCAAATACCGTTCCGCGGCACGGTCGGCGCCGATGGCGGCGTGAATGCTGCCTTTAACATTCCGTCGCACAGCGCCTCCGGCAGTATGACCGGGAAGATTTCCGGCATCGATTTCACCGGCCGCCTGGAAACGAATTTCCAGGAGACGCGGCGGAGTTGCACGCGCAACGTGACCGCCAAGCACGATTAGCTTCCGTTTATGCGTCGCCGGCAGACGCTCATGGCGAGCGGCTGTCGGCGACGCTCGCTGGCGACGGCGTAAGCGCGCCCTTGTCGGATGCATCCGCGATCGCCGGCGGCCAGTCGCCCAGCCAGACCGTCAGCGGCATGATCAACGGTCGCTCGCCGGCTTCGACCAGAGAGGAATCGATCGCGAAATATTCGCCGCTCGCGCGCTCGCGCAACACCGCCGTATTGCGCATGTGGAAATCGAACATGCTGCCGGCATAGGAAAGCGGCGCAACGTCGTGGAAGCGCAACAAGCCGTCGTGCGCCATCGTGGTCATATAGGTCCACGTGTTGACCGCTTCATCGATGCAGTCGAGCTGCGTCGGATCGCCGTCGTTCGGCCAAATCAGCAGATCGTGCCGGGTCCATTGGTGCGCGATCGTGCCGGTGCGCGCACCGACCAGCCGTTCAAGCAAGGCGATCGCATCGGCGATCTGGCGGCGCTCGGCCCGCGGATCGGCGGCCGGCGGCGTGAATTCGGCGCGAACCGATTGCCACTCCGCGGCGCTGAGGCTGATCGGCGTGCTCTGCGCGCAGCCGAAACCGTGACATTGGTGAAACCCCGCCGGCGTCGGGTCGGGACCCGCGTAGGTGTCGAGAAACGTGTGGCTGAGGTGCAACGGATTCCGGTCGCAGGCAGCGAGGGCCGCCGCCACGACAAGGCCGGTCACTATGGTGCGCCAACGCACCGCAAGCTCCCTGTTCCACCAGCATAGTCCGTGCACCGCCGGCGCGCGAGCGGCGCCGGAACGGCCTATACGCCGCCCCAGATTTCGCGCGCGGTCTCGACCACCAGCCGCAACTTGGCGATCTCATCGGCGACGGTGAGCTTGTTGCCGCGCTCGCCGCTGGCGAAGCCGCATTGCGGACTCAATGCCAGCTGGTCCAACGGCACAACCTTCGCCGCTTCATCGATACGCCGCTTCAATTCGTCCTTGCGTTCGAGCTGTGGCAGTTTGGTCGTGACCAGGCCCAAGACGGCCATCTTGTTCTTGGGCAGGAAGCGCAAGGGTCCAAAGCCGCCTGCGCGCTCGGTATCGTATTCGAGGAAATAGCCGTCGACGTCGATCGCGTTGAAGAGCGTCTCGGCCACCGGTTCGTAACCGCCTTCCGCGATCCACGCGCCTTCGAAATTGCCGCGACAGAGATGCATGCAAGCGACCATGTCCTTTGGCCGTCCGGCGATCGCGCCGTTGATCAGCTTGGCATAGGTATACGGCAGCGCCTCAGGATCTTCGCCGAGCGCGCGCACCTGTTCGCGCAGCTTTGGATCGCAGAGATAGGCGAAATTGACCTCGTCGATCTGGAGATAACGACAACCGGCCGCCGCCAGATCACGCACCTCCTCGCTATAGACGCGCGCGAGGTCGGCATAGAACGCCGCCAGGTCGGGATAGGCGGTGCGGTCGATGCCGTCGCGGCCGCCGCGGAAATGCAGGATGCTCGGCGACGGGATGGTGAGCTTGGGCATCACCTTCGTCACCGATTTCACGAACTTGAAATGGTCGACGAAAATTGGCCGTGGCCGCGCGAGCTTGCCCGTAACCGCCAACGCCGACGGCGTCCGCTCGATCTCACCCGCATGCGTGTGGAACTTGGCCGTTACCTTGCTCGGCACCGATTTGACGTTGGCGAACGAAGTGAGGAAATCGACATGCCAGAGCGTGCGGCGGAACTCACCGTCCGTGACGGCTTTGAGGCCGATATCTTCCTGCAGCTTCACCACGTCACGGATCGCGGCGTCCTCGACCGTCGTGAGCTGCGCGGCGCCAATGGCGTTGCGTTTGTGCCGTTCGCGTGCGTCGAGCAGCGCTTGGGGTCGCAACAGGCTGCCGACATGGTCGGCACGGAAGGGCGGCGTTTGACGGGCAGTCATGATTTTCCCGAACGTTGACACAGTTTGACGCAGCGGTGATTCTGCGTCCCGGGGAGGACACAATGAAAGCACCGCTTGAAATGATAAGGTCCGGCCGCGCCGTCGCCTATGGCTTGGCGCTTGCCGTCGCCGCGACGATCGGTTTCCCACTATCGTCCCACGCTGCTGGCACTTACGACATCAATGTCATCATGCCGCTCACCGGCAGCGCCGCGTTCGTCGGCCAAGGCCAAAAGGATGCGCTGTCGGCGCTCGAGGAAGAAGTCAACAAGACCGGCGGCATCCGCGGCGCCAAGCTGCATTTCATCTTCCACGACGAGCAGACTAGCCCACAGGTCGCGGTGCAGCTCACCACCCAACTGCTGACCGCCAAGCTGGCGGTGATTTTGGGTTCGAGCCTGGTCGGCGAATGCCTCGCCATGGCGCCGCTGATGGCCAATGGCCCGGTGCAATATTGCCTGTCGCCGGCGATCCATCCCAAACCTGGCAGCTGGAC